>ERZ724520.1809-NODE-1809-length-10366-cov-3.093201_pt1 | contig 10366 bp, 5 predicted proteins | sample MGYA00376053_ERZ724520 | MGnify/ENA primary metagenome ERZ724520 (study PRJEB28724, sample SAMN07190886) | activated sludge metagenome | isolation source: activated sludge of sewage treatment plant in Hong Hong | place: USA: Christiansburg, Virginia | collected... | reverse complement strand
GTAGGCCGCTTAGGTTGATGTCAACGCGGATCGCCGGGCCATCTTTCTTCTTATCCGGTGGCTTGCTTTCCCAGTTCAGTCCAAGCCCGGCAATGACGGTATGGCTCGGGCTCCCGGTGGTAAGACCAATGCCGTACGCTACCGAGAAGTAGGTTCCGTTCGACTTCGAGCGACGCAGACCGACATCCCAGAACAGCGGAGCCCGGGTCTCATCCGTACTTCCCAGCGCGAACGAGCCGATCAGCTCTGTGCTCAGATACAACCCATTGTCCGTCGAAATCGCCATGGATGCGCCGACGCCGTAAAGCAGGTGGTTGCCAAGACCGAGTGCCAACTTCGTACAAGGGGTATCCATCGTCGCCCCGGTACCCGGCGTGTCGAGCGTGCCGAGCGGATTGATAAGCGCCGCCGGTTGGCTAGCGGTCCCGCCCTCGCAAGGAATGTTGGAGCCAGCAATCACCGCCCCAATGTTGGCCGCCAAGTGAAGTCGTTTCGACAACAGCGACGGAGAATCGATGATCAGGCGAGGATAACCGCTGACCTGCCCTGCCCCAAGACCGGAATCACTCTGGGCCGTCTGGAAACCAACAGCGACGGCAAGAGCGAGCTGGATTGGTGACTTATCAGGCAAATGCAGGTTGATCTTACCGAGCAGTCGCAGGTCACCGACCGCGCTGCGACTCAGGTTAAACCCCGACGAGTCTTGGTACAAAACAAACGGCATCGCCAGACCGAGTTCGACCCAGCTTGCGATCGAAACCATTGCCGCCAAATGCAGCGTGAAGCGGTTTTCGATCTTTGCGTACTTGGTCAATTCTTCGTCGGTGATACCGAGCGGATTGCGACCATAAACGCCGGTGGTGCGAATCTGAAACCCAAAGTCGCTCACCGGGCTGTGCTCGATGTAGAATCCGTCTCGCCAACTATTGGCGGGAAAGAGCGGCATCGCTCGACGGGCATCGAAGGTTGGTGGGGGTGGATCTGCGGCCCTCGCACTCGCCGGGCCTAGTAGTGCCAGCGCACACGCTGCACTCGCTATCAGGTCAAATCGTACTCTGGTACTCGACGATGCCATGGAGCATCTGCCTCCGCTTCTTATAGAAAGTAAAGGCTTTTACGTAGATCGGTCAATAACTACAAAAGCTCGGATCACGATTCTGTGTCGCCGGACGCACAGTTACAGCGGTCCATTTTCACGACGAGGCAACATCCGATCGGGCCCTCAACGCTGGTTCAACCAGTCGGTCAGGTCGGTCAGCACGGTGTCGCGTTCTACCTCGTTCAGGATCTCATGATAGAGGCTTGGATAGATCTTCATTTGCCTGTCGGTGCAGCCGAGCAGATCGAAGACCTCTTGCGCGGCGCGTGCATCGACCAGCTGATCATCGCCCGCTTGCAGCAACAGCATGGGAACCGCGAGCTGCGGTGCCCGTCGCCGGACATCGGCGTGGGTCGCAAGGATTTCGGTAAACCAGCGAGCCGTTGCAGTATGGAAGATCAGCGGATCGTGTGCATACGCCTTACACGATGCGGCATCGTGCGACAGGATCGAGCTATCGATCTGGTTGGGTAGCTTCAGCCGAGGGTGAATCAGCGACGCAGCCATAGCGAGTGATCGCTTCCAGCCGGGAACCTTGATCTTGATCCCGAAGAACGGAGAGGTAATCGCCAACGCTCGTGCCGCCTTTGGATGCGACAGAACATACTCGAGACAAACCAGCCCGCCCATGCTATGGCCGACGAGAACAGGTGCCCGTTCAGTTCCCCCCGGAAAGGCTCGCTGCGCTTCGCCAATGAATGCTGTGACGTCATCGACATAGTCGCCGAAGCGTTCGATATAGCCGCGATCGCCTCCGGACTCACCGTGCCCTCGGAGATCGCCAGCCAGGACGTGATAGCCGTGCTGATTGAAGTGAGCCGCGACATGCCCATAGCGACGCCGATGTTCGGCAAATCCATGGATCAACACCACCACGCCACGAGGCGCGGTGCTCTCTGACGGATAACCATCCACACGTAGCGTGGTACCGTCCGCTGACTGCAAGCTGCGGGTAAACATGTGTCGCTTATGACTACCTCAAAACCGGGCCTGCTTGTTGACAAAACCTGTCGGCCCGTGCCACACAGCGCTCACGGTTGTCCAGACGGACGATGGTTTCGAGGTGTCCTGTGCGAAGTCAGGGAGGCAAAGATCGACGGAAGGCAGCAGCAGCCGAGCGGGCTGAGGAGGCAGTTCACGAGCTGCCAATTGCTCCCCGTAATGGCGAGATCGAGGTCGAGCATGGACCAGCGAAGGTCGTGGATGTGCCGGTTCAGCCTCAGTTTGGGGTGACCCTCAAGCGTGCACGCGAACGCAAAGGCCTGAGTATCCATGATCTGGCGGCGGTAACCCGCATCTCGGCGCGATGGATTGCGGCATTGGAGCAAGAACGGTTCGAACAGCTTCCAGCCACAGTGTTTGTGGTGGGATATGTGCGGAACCTTGCCCGAGCGCTCGGAGTCGATCCGGCGGAACTATTGACCCGCTACCGATCCCAGCGACAAACCCAAGATGCAGCCCTGCTCACCGCCGGCAGTGGTAGCGACCGTTTCGAGACGGCAATGCGCCAGCGTAAGTACCTGGTATTCACAGTGCTTGCCGTCGTGGTCGGACTTGTCGCAATGCTCGCGCTGTTCCTCCAGCGTCGCCAAAGTTAGCGCATCAAAACCCGCACCTGCCGTGACGCTACGGAGCTTGCGTGCGTTTGACCCAGCCGGCAGCCCGGCGTGATACTTGCCGATAGTATTCGGTTGAGTTTGAAGATGAATCTCCTACGTTTCCTTGATGTAATTCCCGCCATCCTCGAAAACAGCCTGCTCGCACAAGCCCAGGCCCCGGACACCTCGCAGAGCATCGGCGTCGGCACCCTTGGAGTAGCCGGGCTGGGCAGTGCATCGCTCGGCGTTGTGGTGATCAACGTGCTGGCGCTCATTGCCTGCGTCACAGTCCACGAGTTTGGACATGCTTTTGTGGCCGATCGACTTGGCGACCCGTTGCCCAGGCAGCAGGGCCGAGTGACGCTCAACCCGCTGGCGCACATCGACTGGCTGGGGACGGTCATTTTTCCGGCGCTGATGGCCATGGGTGCCGGGATTCCTCTGGCATGGGGCAAGCCCGTCGAGTGGACCGGCAACCCGCGTTATCTGACCCATCGCTATTCCATGCGCACCATTCGGTTGATGGTGTCGACGGCAGGACCGGCAATGAACCTGCTACTAGCACTCGTGACGTCGGTGTTTCTCGTCGTTGGATTGAAAACGCACAGCGCCGGGCTGGCCAGGGCGAGCAGCCACCTCGTGCTGATGAACTTGTCGCTGATGTTCTTTAACCTGCTGCCCATCCCGCCGCTGGATGGGCGCTCGTTTCTAGAATTTTTGCCGAGCTTCATGGCCCCCGTCCGCGATTTTTTGTTGCGATACGGCAGCTTTGTGTTCCTGGCACTGGTGCTCCTTGGAACCGGGAGCGGAGTGAGCCCACTGGGATGGCTGATGTCTCCGTTCGAGTGGCTGATCCGCAAGTACGTAGAATTGCTGCTACTCATCGCCGGTTGATGCCCCGCGTGCCCCCGCTCACACCGAGCCCGCGATCACCCACACGAACTCACACAGCCACCGACGGAAAATTGGGTTGCAAAGGTCGACAAAGGCGTGCGATCTTAGAAGGCTAAGATTTGCCTTGTAGCTGCAACCCATGCCTGAGCCACCAAATCATTCGATAACGCCGCAGTGGAGCCCGCCCAAGTCGTTCGAGGAGTTCCGTCTGCTCTGGCCGCTCAGCCGCGGTGGGATGGGCGAAGTCTATCTAGGGCATGACACGCTGCTCGATCGCCCCGTTGCGGTCAAGTTCATCTCGACCCCGGTTAACAGTCCGGCGCTTCGTGAGCAGTTCATGAACGAAGCGAGGGCGGCGGCACGATTACAACATCCGAACGTCGTCACGATCTATCGCGTGGGCGAAGTAGATGACCATCCCGTCATCATCTCGGAGTTTGTGCGAGGTCAAAACCTAGACGCACTGCCCAAACCCGTGCCCTGGTCACGCGCCGTTGAAATTGGGCTGGGTCTGGCGCGAGGACTGGCCGCAGCACACCGGCGCGGAGTCCTTCATCGCGACATCAAGCCGGGCAATGTCATCATCTCGAACGATGGCGAAGTGAAGCTGCTCGACTTCGGACTGGCCGAGTTCTTCGACGCCGATGGACAGGGGGCCGATCCCGAAGATTTGATGTGGAGTCAGGCCGCCGAGATGGCTTCGGTTTCTGGGCAGTACGCCACCGTGAATATGAAGGTCGAGGACGCAGCACGTCTGATGGCTGTCGATCCGCCGTCCTCTCCCGGGGTCGCGTCTTCCCCGGACTCCAAAGAGTTTGTGGTCGTCGTCAATCGCAAGGCCGTCGATCCTTCTTCTTCGACGCCCGAGCAGAAAGCCCTTGGCAGCGCCTCACGCCCCGAGCCGATCACCCGAGCGAGCGTTCGCAGCCTGAACGCCTCGGCTCAGCGCTTCCAAACGATTCCACCGAGTGACAGCGCCCCGGGGACGCGTGGCAAAGTCAGTCCCTCTGCGTCGACCCCTGAAGCCAAGGCAGAGCCACGTCCCCCACTGGATCCCGCCGCCTTTCAGCCAACGCCTCGAACCTCGGCAGCCAGCCGCCAATCGCGCATTGCGGGAACTCCGCTCTACATGGCACCGGAAATTTGGCGTGGCGAGCCTGTGACCCGTGAGACGGACATCTACGCGATGGGCGCGCTGCTCTACGAACTATGTGCTGGAGCGCCGCCACATATCGAAATTCCGTTGACGGAACTGCCGCGAATCGCGTCGGAACAAGATGCTCCGCCGCTGCTCCGAGTTGCTCCGACGGTGGACCCACGCTTTGCTGAGATTGTCGATCGTTGTCTCAAGCGTGATGCAAGAAAGCGATTCGCGTCCGGCGACGATCTACGCGAGGCACTCGAAGCGCTGCGTCCCCGAGACGGAAAAGTCTCTGCCCCCGAAGGGAATCCCTATCGCGGTCTACTCGCATTCGAAGCGGAGCATCGCTCGCTGTTCTTCGGCCGTACCAACGAAATTGGTACCATCATCGATCGGCTCCGCACGGAAGCCTTTGTGCTGGTTGCTGCAGACTCTGGCGTTGGCAAGTCCTCGCTCTGCCGCGCTGGTGTGTTGCCTCTTGTCACCGATGGTGCGCTCGGCAATGGGCGAACCTGGTCGGTGCTGCTGATGGTACCGGGCCGTAACCCGCTGATGACGTTGTGCGAGCTATTGGCCCCGATCATGGCCACGCCCGCCGACAAGCTGATGGAAAAACTGCGCAACGAGCCCACCAGCCTGGCGTGGGAGTTGCGCAAAAAGCTCGCCGACAAGACCGGCGTGCTCATCTTCATGGATCAGCTCGAAGAGCTCGTTACCCTCGCAGATCAGCGCGAAGTGGAGACGCTCGGCGCGGCGCTCGGTCGCATTTGCTCGCGCACGCCAGGCATTCGCATGCTGGCTACCGTACGCAGTGACTTTTTGGCGCGGGTGGCCACTGTCCCTAGCCTCGGCGATGAGCTGGCCCGAGCCCTCTACATTCTGCGGCCGATGACCGGCGACAAGATTCGCGAAGCAATCGTCGGCCCGGCACACGCCAAGGGTGTCCGCTTCGAAACCGCAGCGATGGTCGATCAGCTCACCGAGAGTACAGCCAAAACCGACAGTGGACTGCCACTTCTCCAATTTGCACTGACCGAGCTGTGGGAAGCCCGCAAGGCCGACGTCATCACCGAGGACTCGCTGGCCAAGATCGGCGGCGTGACCGGTGCACTTGCCCGTCATGCGGACCAAGTTCTGATGAGCTTGCCCGCAGATCAGCGAATGGCGGCCCGACGAATCCTGATGATGCTAGTCACGCTCGATGGCACTCGAGCGCGACGGACCCAGGATGAAATCCTGATCAATCCGCCCGCCCACTCCGCCGCCGAAGCGCTCGTCAAAGGTCGACTGATCGTCGCTCGCGATACCGGCGAGGCACTCGCTTACGAGGTAGCACACGAAGCGCTTATCCGTGGTTGGGATACCCTCAAGCGCTGGCTTGAAGAGTTCGCCGAGAGCCGCCAAGTCAAAGGCCGCCTCGAACAAGCTGCGAGCGAATGGCATCGCCTCGGAAAATCACGCGAAGCCCTGTGGAGCGAACGTCAGCTTGCCGAGCTAGTCCTCGTCGAAGACAACGACATCACCACCAGAGAGCGGGCCTTCATCCAGGCCAGTCGTGGTGCTGCCCAGCGCAGCCGCCTCGTCAAACGCGCCCTGTTCATTACCGTCCCTGTGCTGCTGGCCCTGATCTGGGGCGGCATCAGGCTCGAAAGCGCTCGCAATCAGCGTCAGAAGGTGAACAACTACCTCGAACGAGGCCAGACCATCTTTGCCGAGGCCAAACGCAAAGCCACCGAATCCGCCACCCTCCGCCAGCAGTCCTACGCCGCCTTCGACGGAATGGACAAAGACCAAGGCGAAGCCATCTGGGCGAAAGCGTTAGAAGCGGGGATAGACGCGAAAGATCTGCTTCGCAAAGCCGAGCATGCGCTCGAAGCAGGCTTTGCCCTCGACTCAAGCCGCAGCGATGTCCGTGATGCACTAGGCGATGTTCTGCTCGAAACCGCACAACTCGCGGAAGCAACCTATCAAAAACAACAGCTCGCTGATGCGCTGGATCGACTACAGCTTTATGACGAAAATGGAACCCGTGTCGGACGCTTAACTGCTCCAGCCACGGTAGATATCCATGTCGAACCGGCCGGAACCGAAGTCGAAATCGGCCGCTATGTGCTCGATAAAAGACAAAAATTTAGCATTGTTGACAGCAGAAAATTGGGAAGCACCCCGATTTCCGCATTAGGCATTCCACCTGCTTCCTATCTGTTGACATTTCGAGCCAATGGTCATGAAGAAGTGAGATACCCATTGCTGGTATCACATGGCGAAAAAATACAGTTGAATTTCCGACTACCTAAAACTGGAACGGTTCCGCTTGGATATGTATACATTCCACCTGGTAGGTTTTTATTTGGTTCATCATCAGAAGAAATTATTCGTGCGGCGACTTTAACCACCGTCCCGCTTCATCCGGTCCGCACAGATGGGTATTTAATTAGTCGCCACGAAATCTCCTTCGAGGAGGTTCTTGATTTAGTTCATAATCTCACTGCAGAAGAGAAATCACGAATGCCAATGCTCAGCGATGAGTCTCATCTGGTGTTTCTGCAAGAACAGACGGCAAACAATTGGTTACTCCGTATTCACAATGCGTCCGATATTACGCAAACAGCCCAAGACGGATCATGGACATACAAGCATCGAACACGTAATGCCGCACAGAATTGGAAGAAACTGCCATTGTGCAGTCTGAACGTAAGTGACTCTGAATTCTTCATCAAGCTATTTGCTCAAAGCGGCCGGATTCCGGGTGCGAGGCTCTGCACAGAATGGGAATGGGAGCGAGGTGCCCGTGGAGCGGATGATCGAGACTATCCGCATGGCTTCAAACTTGATCCGAATGATGCAAACTTTGACGAAACCTACGGCCAAAACGGAAAAACCGCTGGCCCCGATGCTGTAGGATCATTCCCCCACAGTGCGAGTCCTTTCGGATTGATGGATATGGCTGGCAATGTCAGTGAATGGACGACTTCCTCTGTCACAAAAGGAAGTTTCTTGACCAGAAGTGGCGCACATTGGAGTCCTAAGTTCATGTCCAACATTGCCAATCGATCACTCATCGATGCCAGCTTCCGCGAAACCAATCAAGGCTTGAGAATCTGTGCTTCCTACATTCCTCAGTAAATGAAGCCACCAGATGGGAGTGATCGCTATATCACTCTCATCAACATGTCAAATCTACAACTATATCACAGCTTCACATCGCATCCATACCCCGCGTGGAGACGAAAAAAGTGATATAGATCACATTTTAATAAATCAGCCAATTTATATCGAGAATTTCACATCTCAACCAACATATTTTTTCAGTCACTTCCCAAATAATTCCATCAACATAAAAAAACACACACCGGAACGACTTGTCTATGCAATCAGAACCAGCCATCGTAGCAAGGCTAGTTGACTGATGCATTTGGAAGTTCGAGAATCACGGACGGCTGAACTGTCTGACAGTAAGCCAGAACCCCGGAGGGAAGCCATGTCGTTCCGAAATTCTGTGACCATGTGTACCCTAGCGATCGGCTTTCTGAGCGGTTGTCCAACGCCACAGCAAGACCAGATCGTTACAGACTACCGCGCTCAAGAAAGGCGGGAATATAATGGATATGGCGGCAACGGATTCGCCGGTAATGGATTCGCCGGTAATGGATTCGCCGGTAATGGTTTTGCCGGTAATGGCTTCGGCGGCAACGGCACGGCCGGCAATGGCACAGGTGGCAATGGCACAGGTGGCAATGGCACAGGTGGCAATGGCACGGGCGGCAACGGCACAGGCGGCAACGGCACGGGCGGCAACGGCACGGGCGGCAACGGAGTAAGTGGAAACGGAATTATCGGAACTGGCGTTGTCGGACTGAACCTTACAGACACTACCTATACAGCCCCTGGTGCAAGCCCTGTCCCAGTCACTGGATTCTGGCTCATGGGGGGTGAATTCGTCGCCACAACGAACAACCGTACCCTACGAGGAAAAGATGTCACTGGGGTTGAGTTCCATTACGCTTATGTTGGAACAGGAACATCAGCCCAGGCACCATTTTCGTTCACAATCCGAATTGACTCAGCGGGACTAGATACAACAACAAAAATTCCAGCAGGCCAAGCAAATGATGTCTGGATGTATAATATGCTTGTACGTCAAGACAATGTAAGTCCGGCACCGGCATGGCAGCCTATCTGTGTAACAGAAACGCTACAGCCTGATCAAGCAATCATGGTCTCAAATCGTTGGGATTGGACGACTGGTAATCGCATTGAGCAGCCAACTTTCGTAACTTTTGCATGTAGAGACTTCGCGCTAGCTAAATGCGTAAGACTAGGCTACCGCCCTTGGGCCAAAGGTACCTCATGCTCTGGTTCAGGTTCCAAGCGGACCTGCAACGACGTATCCCTGACCGACCATCACCAGGCATGCACACGAATGATGCGGGCGGATTACTGCGGAAACGGGAAGAGTTACACTGTTAACGGCACTCTCATCGACATTTATGACTATCTGACTCCTCCCGTTCAGGTGCCAGAATCAGACTGGGACATCGAAGCACGGTGGACCCCAACCGGGGCGATCTGTATCAACGAGCCGCGGCACCCTGAGCTGGTTGGCAAGTGGAAGCGGCCTGACTGCAACGGCGATGGCAAGCCAGACAACTTCCCAGCTTGCGGACAGTCGGACAATCGCTACAGCGGCAAGGGCCTCGTGGTCGACCGCTTCGATGACGATCAGAGCGGCTGCGGGAAGTAACAGCCTCTTCGTCCTCGCCTGATTCGCATCTCCCTCATTGACCGATCTTCTTCGCACCGACTAGGCCTGACAACTGGGCCGTCGGCCACATTCTGAAACCTTGTACGACTCGACGGGCGACGGTCACGTTGTCGGGGTGCCATAGCGGCAGCATCGGTACCTCGGCGGCCAGGATGTCCTGCACCTTGGCGTAGATCTCGCGGCGCTTGTCGCGATCGATCTCGCGGCTGCCTTGATCGAGCAAATCGTCGAGAGCTGGGTTTCGGTAGCGCATGCGGTTTAGACCCGCATCCAGGTTCTTGGCGCTCGGAATGTACGAGGAATGGAAGAAGTTGCGAAACAAGCTCGGCTCAGCGATCTCGGCCGACGACAGCGTATAGAGCTGAAAGTTGCCCTTCTTCACGTCAGACAGAAACAGATGAAACTCTAGTGGTCGCAGTTCAACGGCGATGCCAACTTCGGCAAGCTGCGCGGCAATCACTCGAGCGATTGCCACCGGCAGCGCGTCCGTCGAGGTCTTATACAGAAGCTGCAATCTCGGTTTGCCACCGGGTCCATCCGGGTCCGGAAAACCCGCCTCGTCGAGCAGACGCTTGGCTTGCTCGGGATTGTACACAAGGCTCGTCGCGGGCTCATGAAATGCCCAGTGAAACGGCGGTAACAGACTGCTCGCCAGCGTCGCCTTGCCACGCAGCTTGGTCCGAATGATCCGCTCGCGATCAATCGCCAGCGCAAGCGCCCGTCTCACCCGTGGATCCCGAAGGCGTGCGTCTTCGGTATTCATGCCCAAATAGAGAAGCAGTGCCGATGGTGCCGTCGAAAGCTGAAGCCGATCTTTCCAGCGCTCCACCGAATCAAATAGCAGCGGTGACACCGTATTTTGAGTCAGG
>ERZ724520.1808-NODE-1808-length-10380-cov-4.981211_pt1 | contig 10380 bp, 12 predicted proteins | sample MGYA00376053_ERZ724520 | MGnify/ENA primary metagenome ERZ724520 (study PRJEB28724, sample SAMN07190886) | activated sludge metagenome | isolation source: activated sludge of sewage treatment plant in Hong Hong | place: USA: Christiansburg, Virginia | collected... | reverse complement strand
CAACCCCAACCCCAACCCCGATTGATAGATAGATATATTTTTGTTTTATGTATTTATTTACTATCAATACTTAAACCAAACAACCATCAAACCTCCATCTTAGCACTCATACCCACCCCAAAAACAAGTAAAAATCAATATCTCAATCAAAACACGTTCCGCTTCGGAAACTCGCTGATCTCCAAGCTCAAATCCTTAAACTTAGCCACCAACAACTGGTAGTCCACCCGCTCGCCCGTCATCGCAAAGGCAATCAGGTTGCGCACCATCCCCTCGTCGACCACCACCCCGTGCCGCCCCGCAAACTCCCGCAGCACCCGCTCCACCTTCCCGAAAGGAATAAACGCAGTACGCTCCTCATTGCTCTTCTCAATCTCCTCCTGCAAGTAACGACGGTTCCTTCCAATCAACTGCACAAACCCTTCGTACGCAGGCGAATTACGAAACAAAGGAATCGCCTTCTCCCTCACCGCCAACCCCGCCTCCCGGTCCGCCACCGGCCGCGACACCACCTCGTCCGCAGGCGCAGGCGTAGTCCCCATCAGCAAATTCGGAGGGTTGCAACCCCGGAACACCTGAGTAAACTACTGAAAGTCCAACTGTCCGTCACTCCTCAAGTCAATAAACTGAAACAGATCCTAAAGCTGCTGATACTCCGGCAGCCCCTCCCCCGCCTGCCCGAACAACTCCTTCAGCATCCCGTAAAACTACTCGAAACTCATGTACCCACCCCGCGGGTTGTTCCACTATGTTACTCACTCACTACCTTGCGGAACGCGTCCTTCGGCGATATCATATAGTAGTGCAGCAGGTCACTGATGTGCTGCAAACGGGGCTGCAAACGCGTACGCAAACGCTGCTTGTCCGACTACAACGCCAACGTCTTCACAAAACGGCGCCAGTCAATCAGCGTCTACGACTGGAACTCGCAGTAGTTCAGCAGCAGGTCGATCTCCTTCGAAGTCAGCGCGATGTTCAGCAACCGAAACGCCTTCTTAAACATCAAATTAGTCACCCGGCCCGTCTTCTCGCGATCCACCTCCGCAAAAGCCTGCTCCAACGTTTTCGGACTGCTCGCCAGTATGTCCTTCAGGTTGTTTATCTGCATAACACATCGCTTACAAACTTGGTGCACTGCTGCTCCATCCGCTGCCGCTCCTCGTACTGGTGCTCGTTGCTCCTCACTGTCGTCCCGCGGATTATGCTGAAGTCCTGGTACCGCCAGCTGTCCTTGGGGTACTCCCGCTCCACCTCCGCCCCCTCCGCCCGGCCCCACAACCCCCCCTGCAGCCGCTCGAACTGCCCGCCATCCACGCTCTCCCGTCCCCCCGCCACGTTCCCCCAAATGTTCCGCAAGTCCCCAGCCGTGAACCGGCCCGCGAAGAACTCCTCCGCCACCTCCCTAAACCTCTAGAAATTCAAAGACTACCGACCAAATCCAGCCATAAAGCGGAAAGCCTCCAACGCAGAGGGGAACTTAACCGTCAAAAAGTCCAAGAACTCGCGTGTGTGCTCGGCCTTCCAGTCGTAGCCCGCGAACAGCGCCACGAAGTCCGCCTCCAACAAGTACCCCTTCTTGTGCAGGTCCAGACTCGTAAAGATGTGCTTCACGATGTCCTCGTTGGGCATGAACCCCGACAGCACGTGGTTGGCCTTGCTCCAACGCTCAAAGGCCGGCAGCGTCAGCTTCTTGTCCCCACTCGTAATCGCAGTAAAGGCCTCCCCCAACGATTTGTACTTCTTGGAAAGCACGATGCCGATCTGCTGCTTGACGTCGGCCAGCCAGTCCTTGCTCACCGTCAGCAGCTTGAACCAGTCGAGGTAGGTAATCCGCCCGTGCTTGTAGCAGTCCATCAACTTCTACAACTTCTGCAAACGCACAGAACTCAACTCCCGCTCCTTAAAGCCTAGTTTCTCCACCAAAAAACCGTGCAAATCTTTCTCACTCAAGTAACTGTCCCCGTCCCTGTCTATCACCCGAAAAGCGTCCACCAACGTCAGCCTTGACTCCCCGTACCACTTCTTGATCCGCTCGACCACCTGCTCGGCCCAGTCGAACTTCTCCCCCTGCGTCGGCGCCTGGTTGCTGTTCATAATGGCCAAAAAAGTCTTGTAGTCCACCACCTGCTTCTCCCCCGCATCCATAAAACTAAACAGGCTCTCCTTCTCGTCCTCCCCCATCGTCAGCACCTCCCCAATCCCCCCCAACCAACTCTCACGCGTAATAAACCCGCTCCCCGCCTTCTCCACCTTCCGGAACAAGTCGTAGTAACTGATCTTACGCTTAATGCTCTTCTCCCGCAAACGAACCAACAACTACTCGATCTAGGCACGGCCCAGACGACGGTGAGTACGCTCACGGATGTTCTCACGATATTGACGCACGTCCTATTAGTCCACCTGCTCGTCCTCGTTCAGGTCCACCCCACGCACACGCGACAACACCTCGCTCTAAGGGCAACGCTTGAAGAAACGCGATTGCAACAGCGCAGCCAACTTAGACACACCAATCGGAAGTGCAAAAGGCAGTTTCGGTTGTGCAAGTACCTCCCTCATCACCTTCTTAAACTCCTCCTCCCCCAGTTCCTCCCTCCCCTCCGGCTCCGCCTCCCTCAACCGCTCCACCACATACTGGTACTTCAGATGGTTCTGCCCGTTCAGCGGCACGAACCGCACCAATTTGATCAGCTCATTCAGCGTAAGCGACAAGCCCACCTCTCCCAGCACAGTCTTGAAGTCCGCCTGCTCCACGAACCCTCCCCCGCTCTTGTCGTGCAGCCCCAACTTGCTCGCCAGCTCCTCCTCCGTTATGTTGTGCTCGTTCAGCCTTCGTTTCAGCCGTCCGAAGAACCGCTCCTCCCACTCCCGATCCGCCTCCACCTTTTCGTCCTCCCTGACATTCAGCGCGTCCAGCACCCGTTCGACCTCCACCTCCTCCTTCCCCTTCCCCACGAACCTCGCCAGCAGCAGCGCCTCCTCCTCATTCAGCTCACTCCACAGTTTCAGCAGTCCGTTCTTCAAGGTAAACACACTCACCCGCCTCACCCCCTCCAGCCCCAGCACCCCCAGCAACCGACCCGCCGTCAGCCTCTGCTTCTTTATGTGCGCCAGCAACTGCACGAACCGCGGGTTGCTGTGGTCGAAGTGGATAATGCTCCGCCAGTCATCGATCGTCACCAGCCCGTCCTTGTTGCTGTCCAAAATACGGAACAACTCATGTCCCTGCTGCTACGTCATCTCCCCCGACACCCCCTTACATGCACTCCATACATCACCTGCGTTCAGCACGCGCGAAGGCTTGCCCGCCAACTCACAGAAGGCGAAGTACCCCTACTAACTATTGTACCCCTTGTCACGCACCCACTCGCGCAGCAAACGCAAAGCGAAGTTGAACTCGCGAGACGCACACGGATGCCCGGGAAAGAACCCAGACTCACTCAAACGCATGTTGTGGCTCTGCTTCAGCGTACGCCCTCCCTTCTCGAACAAACGGCTGCCCACCGAACGGTCGAAACCAGTCATCGAACGCTTCATGTTTCCATCATCTATCTGCAAATCGAAGTTCGTCGACAAAAACTGACGCGCCCTCTCGTCAATCTAGAAAAACTCCTGCGTCTTCCCAGCCAATTTATGCGATAAATCGCTAATCTGTCCGAATTTCTTAAGATTGTCAAAAGTAAGACTCATATTCCCCCGAAGTTTGCGCTCGTCCACGCTCTTCGCCAGCACGTTACGCGTATCCCTCAGCAAAAACTCGTTGAACTTGACCGCCACCAACCTGTTGCGACAGACCAGCGTCCCTAAACTGGGCAGCTCGAGACTGACATTATCCCCGCGGATGAGTTTCTCCTGAATGTACTTAATAATCCGGTTGATGCCCAACTCCGTCGCGTCCTTACTCATATTCGCATAACTGCTGACCTCCACCAAGTTCATCTTAGTCACCGGCACCTCCCCCGTACTCCCAATCGCACTATACGGCCGCAGCCCCGCCCCGAACTCCTGCTGGTAAAAAATCGCAGTCCGCAACGGCAAACCCTTCACAAAGTCCTTCTGGATCAAAAACACTGGCGTACGCGGTTGCAAGTCCCTCTCCTCCTGATTTGTAACTCCCTAACTCACACAACTTCTACCTTCAATCGCACCTCCGGAGGCGTAAAAGTAAATATCCCCAAACGAGGCACATTCACACCACGACCCATACGCAAATTACGACTCACGTACAAACCCAATCCGTTCCATATCACACGCATCTCCTCATCACTAAACGTACCCTACACCCGGTAAATCCTAAATCAAACCAACACTACTTCGCCTGCGAAAGATTAGCCAAGTCCTACAACATCTTGGAGGAAGCGTTAGAAGCACGCGATGCTACACTCTGACTCATTAAATAAAATAAGATAAAATTCCATATCCGCTTCCACGATACGACAATTATATCAAATAACAAGTAAACCATCAGCATCACCTCGCCACACTCCAACAACCCCCAAACCACACAACACACACGCATACTTATAAAAAACTACATCGCCTTTAAACGCGAAAAAGAACGAGCACTCCAATGCTGCAACAAAAAATCAAACGCCTCACCGCCGACCAGCTCTGCGTCCAACACACCCAAAATCAAACACCCTCACCGAACACTCCCCGCAAATCAACCAGAAACAAGTCCCGAGGACTCACCTGCTTCGAACCAGAAGTCGACATCTCCCCCATACGCCAAAAAATACTCAAACGCGCCAACAAAAACTTCCAGAAAGAGTACCAGCAATTCGCCCAGCTTGGATTTCGCCACCTCGAGAACATGATCGAAGCCCGCAAAAAGATACGTTTCGACTAAGACAGCAACCAAACTCACCTTTACGCGCGTTGGATCGAACCAGATCTTTAGGAAGACTACCAATTAGATGAAGAGTTTCTGCCTGACAAATGATCGTTTTTGTCAAATATTAAAAATACAAGAATTATTGAGAATTATTGAGCTGATCATATGTTCGGAAGAAACTCTCCCCCATTCCAGCTTTGAGATCGCCAAAGCGTTTGCATGCATTTCCCCATCCATTTACCAATTCAGCAAAGTAGCACTATAATTATGGTAATCGAACGGTTTAGAATGTTCTAGAACATTTGGAGGGAATTAATTCAACTTTGAAAACTTACTGCTAAATTAAAAGTCATGACTGACACCAAGAAACCCCAAGGCAGAGCCATTGGAATCGATCTCGGAACCACCTACTCCTGCGTAGGCATCTGGCAAAACGAAAGAGTTGAAATCATCGCCAACGATCAGGGAAACAGAACCACCCCATCCTATGTCGGATTCACAGAAACTGAAAGACTCATCGGAGACGCAGCCAAAAATCAAACCGCCAAAAACCCCGTCAACACCGTCTTCGACGCCAAAAGACTCATCGGCAGAAAATTCAACGACCCCATCGTACAAAAAGATATGAAACTCTGGCCCTTCAAAGTAGAAAGCGGACCCGATGACAAACCCCTCATCGTCGTCAAATACAAAAATTAAGTCAAAAAGTTCCACCCTGAAGAAATCTCATCCATGGTCCTCACTAAAATGAAAGAAACCGCAGAAGCCTTCCTCGGAGAACCCATCAAAAACGCAGTCGTCACCGTCCCCGCCTACTTCAACGACAACCAAAGACAAGCCACCAAAGACGCCGGAAGCATCGCCGGCCTCAATGTGCTCAGAATCATCAACGAGCCCACCGCCGCCGCCATCGCCTACGGTCTCGACAAGAAAGGTCACGGAGAAAAGCACGTCCTCATCTTCGATTTGGGAGGAGGAACATTCGACGTCTCACTCCTCACCATCGACGAAGGAGTCTTCGAAGTCAAAGCCACCGCCGGAGACACCCATCTCGGAGGAGAAGATTTCGACAACAAACTCGTCGAATACTGCGCCGCCGACTTCCTCAAAAAGAAATCAGTCGACATCAGAAGCAACCCCAGAGCCATGAGAAGACTCAGAACCCAAGCCGAAAAAGCCAAACGTATTCTCTCCTCATCCGCACAAACCACCATCGAAGTCGACTCCCTCGCCGAGTCCGAAGACTTCTCCCTCACCATCACCCGCGCCAAGTTCGAAGAACTCTGCATGGGCATGTTCAAGGAAACCATCCCCCCAGTAGAAAAAGTCTTGAGAGACTCAGGAATGTCCAAGAACCAAATCCACGAAGTCGTCTTGGTCGGAGGATCAACCAGAATCCCCAAAGTCATCGATCTCCTCAAGGAGTTCTTCAATGGAAAGGAACCCAACCGATCCATCAACCCCGACGAGGCCGTCGCCTACGGAGCCGCCGTCCAGGCAGCCATCCTCACCGGAACCGGGTCAGAAGCCACCGACAGCTTGCTCCTCATCGACGTCACCCCTCTCTCCCTCGGCATTGAGACCGCAGGAGGAGTGATGACCGTCCTCATCCCCAGAAACACCACCATCCCCACCAAAAAATCACAAACCTTCACCACCTACGCCGACAACCAACCCGGAGTCCTCATCCAAGTCTTCGAAGGAGAAAGACAAATGACCAGAGACAACACCCTCATGGGCAAGTTCAACCTCGACGGCATCCCACCCGCACCCAGAGGAGTCCCTCAAATCGAAGTCTCATTCGAAATCGATGAAAACGGTATCATGAACGTCACCGCCACCGATAAAGGCACCTCCAAAAACGCCAAGATCACCATCACCAACAACAAGGGAAGACTCTCCAAAGAAGACATTGAAAAACTCATCAAAGAAGCTGAAAAATACAAAGATGCCGACGAAAAGATCAGAAAAAGAGTTGAATCCAAAAACGCCCTTGAAAGCTACTGCGTCTCAGTCAAGCACACCCTTGACGACGAGAAACTCAAGGACAAGTTCGATGAGTCAGAAAAGTCCACCATGCAAGAAAAAGTCAGAGAAACCGAAAGCTGGCTCTCAAGCAACCCCGAAGCAGAAACCGAAGAATATGAGGGAAAACTCAAGGCCTTGGAAAGCGCCTTCAACCCCATCATGCAGAAAATCTACGCCCAAGGAGGTGCCCCTGGAGGTGCTCCCGGAGGTTTCCCCGGAGGAGCTGGCTTCCCCGGAGGTGCAGGCTTCCCAGGAGGAGCTGGATTCCCCGGCGCCCCCGGAGCAGGAGGAGCTGGAGGCTCATCAGGCCCCAGTGTCGACGAAGTCGATTGATTGAGATTATGTATATATCGAACCACTCTTCCCCTATCACTTCGTTTCAGTCAATAAATACAATAAAATATATTGCCTCTTTTGAATTGCATTGATTACTACCATTTTGAAGTAATTTTTAAGGAATAGCCTATGATTGATTACTGATGAATCTAAAAGATATACGGACGATTGCTTAATTTAAATAAAGTATGATCTCTGTCCTGAGCGCCAGGCAATCGATATATTTCAAATATGGAATAGCAACGAAAGCAGCCGCGCAAATCTGAGCAATTCGTGGCAGGCGAGTAGAAACTAGGCAACTTCGGCAAGTACCCCAAGACCTACCCAGACGCACCGGCACCTATTTCTAAAAAATAAACCAAAAATTCAGAAAAGATGGATTCGCCAGATGGTCAGACTACGTCGCAGAAAATTCAAACAACCACACCTACACTGACTATTAAGACTCACTCTCAGAAGACATACCACGAGTCGAATCCAATGATTCCAGTGTCTCAAGACAAACTCTCGAATCCAAAAAAAATACACCAGAATCTCACGAAGAACCACAAAAAATAGAGATTGAGAAACAAAAATCAGAAAAGGCTACTGTCGAGCAAGCCAATACTAAAATTGAAGACCCGCCCGAGAAAAAGCAAATTCGCAAATCATAGCAAGAAAAGTCGAGTAAATCAGTCGTTTCAGCATAACCTGAAAAGATAGATAAAAAATACGCAACAAAAGAAACAGTAAATCTTAACTCCGACGAATAACGAACCTCATAACCACCTTTTCATGTCCCTTAACTATCCAGCATCAAGCATCGCTAAATCAGAGGGAGGAACTCAGAACAATTTCTTCTAGACCTGCTGAAGTCTTAACGATCGAAGAAATAATAGTATAATAGAATCAGTCGCCAAGAATAGTAAATAAACCAATTAGAGGAAAAAAGAAAAGCAGAGGAGAAAAAAATAAGGCAATCTCTTTAAGATAAAAATAAAAAATAACCAATTAAACCTTCAAAAGCAATGGAAATTGAAACAAAACCTCGACAAAAGTTAATATAAATGAAAGAGCCAAAACATGAGAAAAGCGAAAGAATTGCTCACAATAAAGCATAGAAATAGTAAGAGATTTTCAAAAAAAAACAATACCATGCAGATTAAAACTAATAAGAGAAACCTAAGTCAAAACGAGTAATGATAAATGATCGAGGAAAGATCAAATTGCCAACCGATAGTTTTTCAAAGGATTTTTAGAGGATACTTCCGCCCTAACTAACAACCTTCCAGGAAGAAGACATAGATGAAGATGTCGAAGTCCCCAAACGCAAAAGATCATAGGTAATCTAGGAAAATGAAGAGCAATAATAAGACTACGCTCCTTTCCATGAACCGATGGACATAATTGTGTATCCGAAAGGAGACAATTAACGTCAATCAAAATAAAAAAAATCACAATCAAAAGATAGACAGAAGAAAGGAGATAAAATTGAAAAAAAATCAAAAGCTAGCAACAAATCATCAAAATCCAAACCAAACTCTCGCTCAAACAAACCTGAAACAAAAAAATAAACACCCAAACAATAATAATAAAAATAACAATAAAAACCGAACTTTCCTTTCAAAGATATAAGCAGTACCGAGACCCTTCAGCTCGTCGAACGCAAACGAAAAAAAATAGCAAAAACTGACTAAAACGAGATTGTCTAAAGAAATGCTGATGCTCCTTCTTCTCAAAATTCAAGACCCTGTCGAAACAGGTCTAAACCAATGTCTTATTGGCTAAATGAAAAGGCAATTTACAACAATGACGGAGAAAGGATGAACGAATCTATAGACCCGAAAAAGTTCCTAGAAATACTCGGTTTCGACCATGTGGACCGAATCCAGTCGGCTCTGCAAGATTACAAGAGACACAGTCTCACCTATATCATAAAAATATCTCCCTATCAACGACTCTACTCAACAGGCATCAATGTGTAAAAAATGAAAAGTGAATCAACTATCTCTGATTTCGATCAAATCTACCTCGAGGGAGATTTTAGCTCGAAAGATCTAACCATCACCGTAGATAACACTCGATATGTTCAAAAAAAAAAAGAGGAAGATAAAATAAATATTTAAGAAGCCACATCCATTTAAATCAAAAACAAAAGCAACCTCAGAACCTTTTCGATCTATATCACTCTCGAGAGAGACTCGAAAAAAAAATGATTTTTTTATTATTCATTATTAATCATCAATTTACTCAGAGATAACCCATCGGATAATTTGACTATATAGGCAAACAAATAAATAGATAGATAGATAAATAATCACCCTTAGTCAATGACCAAGAATTCAATGATTAAACATATTTGTTTATTTGTCTCAATAATCATTTAGCTTTAAATCAAGGCTAGTTAGTTAAAACTAGAACTATATAGTTAAATATAAAATATATTTCAATAAGCATCTCATAAAAATGCATAAAATATTTCTCAAAAATATACCCAGATATGTCATATAAAAATCATCAAGTTTTAAACCCTATTAAGACATCAAATAAAGCACCAACTATCACAACCAACATGAAAAGATCATACCAAACCGCCATTGAGTTCCACTCAGCTGACTAACCTCTCCGCTCGTACGTCGTTGTCGACAGCGATAGCAATGATGATCAATAATCCACAAACTCTCAAAAAAATGTTCATGAATACTCAGTTTTCGCCACTCTTCGAGAAAAATTCAGAGAACCGATCGAGCCAATGGACATTGAGTAAGTAGAATCTTCGAACATTTTGTAAGAGCAGTCAGAGCAATGTAGCAAAGAGCAAAGATTAAGATAATAATCTTAAAGAAAAAAATCAGAAGAATTTTAATTTTACTCCGAACCCAAAAAATCTACAAGACCTCCCGGAATAGTTATGGTAGAAGAGTGCTCGAGCGACTAAAACGAAAATTATGCTGATAATAATAGCTCTATTAATGGATATTAACGATTTTTTGCACAATATATCGGCAAAAGGTCGACCAATCAGCTCGAGGCCAAGTAAACTCCAGCAAAAAACATAAAATTAAGCAAAGTTGCCAAGAAAAAGTTAAAAAAAGAAAAGAAGATCAAAGAAAAAAACGAGGAAAAACATCTTCAGTTAAGTAATAAAGATAGAATTAATAATGCGAAGTACAGGTTCAACTCCCCCTCCAACGTAAGAATTATTG
>ERZ724520.1806-NODE-1806-length-10389-cov-5.914167_pt1 | contig 10389 bp, 4 predicted proteins | sample MGYA00376053_ERZ724520 | MGnify/ENA primary metagenome ERZ724520 (study PRJEB28724, sample SAMN07190886) | activated sludge metagenome | isolation source: activated sludge of sewage treatment plant in Hong Hong | place: USA: Christiansburg, Virginia | collected... | reverse complement strand
TCGGCAATTATTATTTCAATTGCACACTTTGCATTTCCAACTTTTGCAATAGCTCATTGGTTTGCTTATTTGTTATCTGGGTTTTTATTAATTGTAGTAGTTCAGTTTTTCAGGCATCCTACTAGGGTTCATACAATTAATACAAATGCAATTATAGCTCCTGCTGATGGTGAAGTTGTTGTTATTGAAGAAACTACAGAAGATGAATATTTTAAAGATAAGCGTATTCAAGTGTCAATTTTTATGTCGCCTTTAAATGTTCATGTTAATCGTTATCCTATTGCAGGTTTAGTAACTTATGCAAAATACCATGCTGGTAAATTTATGGTAGCATCATTACCAAAAGCTAGTACTGAAAACGAACGCACTTCAGTTGTAGTTAAACATGATAATGGAACTTCAATTTTATTTAGACAAGTAGCTGGTGCCTTAGCTCGTAGAATTGTAATGTACAGTAAAGAAGGTGATAAGGCAATACAATGTGGCGAAATGGGTTTTATTAAATTTGGCTCCCGTGTTGATTTATATTTGCCATTAGACGCAAAATTAAAAGTTAAAATTGGCGATGTAGTTAAAGGTTCACAAACTATAATTGCAGAGTTTTAATTTTACCTGCATTCTTTTTTCAAAGCAAATTAATTTTGAGTTACAACATGATTAATAACGATTACATTATTTGTAATCATATCAATCTGCGCTTTCTACGTTCTATTTTTAAAGACAATTAATTACTCTACAGTTACACTTTTCGCTAAGTTCCTTGGCTGATCTACATTACACCCACGCATTACTGCAATGTGATATGAAAGTAATTGCCACGGAATAACAGATACTAATGGCACCAATGATTCATCAGTTTCTGGTATTTCTATCACATAGTCTGCTGTATTTTTAACTTCTTTGTCGCCAGCTGTTACAACTGCAATTATTTGACCTTTACGTGCTTTTACTTCTTGAATATTACTTACTACTTTTTCGTAATTAGGACCTTTTGTTGCTATAACAAATACAGGCATTGAATCATCAATTAAAGCAATAGGACCATGTTTCATTTCAGCTGCTGGGTAACCTTCTGCGTGTATATACGATATTTCCTTTAATTTTAAAGCACCTTCTAATGCTACAGGAAAAGAATACCCTCTACCTAAATACAATGCATTTGTAGAGTCTTTATATTTTGCAGCAATTGTTTTTATAGCATCGTTTAATTTTAAAACCTCTTCAACTTTTTGTGGAATTGATTCCATCTCATAAAGTAATTGTCTGTAGCGACTTTCAGCTAAAGTTCCTTTTATTTTTGCTACGTGTAATGCCATTAAAGTTAATACTGTTACTTGCGCAGTAAAAGCTTTAGTTGATGCAACTCCAATTTCTGGCCCAGCATGTGTATAAGAACCTGCATGTGTTGCTCTTGCTATTGATGAACCAACTACATTACAAACACCAAAAATTATAGCGCCTTTAGATTTTGCTAATTCAATTGCAGCAAGTGTGTCAGCGGTTTCACCACTTTGAGAAATTGCTATTACAATATCATCTGGATAAATAATTGGATTTCTGTATCTAAATTCTGAAGCATATTCTACCTCAACAGGTATACGAGTATATTCTTCAAATAAATATTCAGCAACCATACCCGCATGCCACGATGTACCACACGCAATTATAATGATGCGTTTTGCATTTTTGAATTTAGTTTCATGCTCTTCAATTCCACCCATTTTTAAATGACCAGTTGAAGAGTTTAAACGTCCACGCATACTGTCAAATATAGAACGAGGTTGTTCGTATATTTCTTTCAACATGAAATGGTCGTATCCACCTTTTTCAATAGCTTCTAACTCCATCTCAAGCTCTTGAACATATGGAGTGATTTCTTTATCTCTTATTGTTCTAATTTTTAATTCTTCATTCCTACGAATAATTGCAACATGTTCATCTTCTATATAAACAACATTTTTCGTATACTCTACAATAGGCGAAGCATCTGAGGCAATAAAAAATTCATTATTACCAACTCCAATCACCATTGGACTTCCTTTTTTTGCTGCAATTAAAATATCTGGATCGTTTTTATCTAACACAACAATTGCATATGCACCAATTACTTGTTTTAACGCAGCCATTACAGCATGGCCTAATTTAATGTTCTCGTGTTGCCTAATATCTTCAATTAAATGAATTAAAACCTCTGTATCAGTTTGTGATAAAAAAGTATGTCCTCTTTTAATTAATCCTTCTTTAATAGATGCATAATTCTCTATGATTCCATTATGAATCATAACTAAATCTTTACTTTGAGAATAATGAGGATGAGAGTTTACATCGTTTGGTTCTCCATGTGTAGCCCATCTTGTATGTCCAATTCCAATAGTTCCAGAAACGTCTTGATCTTTGCAAAAATCTAATAAATCAGAAACCTTACCTTTCTTTTTGTATACGTTTAATTTTTGATTTGGATTAATCATTGCTACACCAGCACTGTCATAACCTCTATATTCTAATCGCTGTAACCCTTTTATAATAATAGGAAACGCCTCGCGATTCCCAATGTATCCTACAATTCCGCACATAATAATTTGTTAAAAAGTTAGGCTAATATAACATTAATTTCCTTAAATTATTGTACAATCTCATTAAGTATTTTTAATAAAAAAAGACCCTCTTTTTCGAGAGGGTCTTTTAATTATTTAGAGTATTTAAATTTTATTTTCCATGATATACAGTAATAAATCCACTGTATTTTTTATCATCTGGAACGTCAACTACATAGAAGAATGTACCATCAGATGAACCATCTGCTTTCCAATCATTATTGTAATTTGATGTTTCATAAACTTTTAAACCCCATCTGTCATAAATTGTTACAGCTGTATTTGGATGGTGTTCTAAATTTTTAATAATGAAATACTCATTTACTCCATCACCATTAGGTGTAATTACATTTGGAATTAAAACATTACATGGAGGTAATACATTTATTACTTCATAAGCTGCTTTATTATAACCACAACTATCAGTAACATATAATCCTACTGTGTAATGACCTTCTCCACCTGGACTAACATAATTTAAAACTGGACTATTAGATATAGGTGAAGTAACACCATCAATGTACCAACTAAAATTATATGCAGGATAACCTCCAGTTACAAATGAATTTAAAGCAAATGGTGTATTAGCACATGTTGTTGATGTATCTAAAATTGAAATTGCTAAATCGTTAACAAAGTTTTTAATTACAATTGTATCTTTTGTTGGGAAAGCGCATGGTCCACTAACTGTTACAACTAATGTAGTTGTTGAGTTAGAATTTGCTGTATAGCTACTTGAAGAACCAACTGATGCTGAACTTGGTAAAGCCGTCCAAGTATAACTAAATGGAGTGCCTGGGTTACCAGGAGTTGTAGAACCAACACCTGTAGTAATTACATATGGTTTATCTAAACATTTAGTCACATCTTGCAATGGAGTTATTAATAAATTGGCTTTTGGAGTAACAGTTACAGTTATAGTTTTTGTATCTGGTGTACCTGGGCAAGGAGATGTTCCATTTACAACATAATAATTTAAACCAACATGAGGTGGTGTAACACTTATAGATTGCGTTGTTGCTATTGGTGTTAATCCTCCACTTTGGAAATATGACCAGTTGTAATTAACTGCTCCAGTAGCAGATAAGTTAATTGTACTTCCTTCGCAAATAGTTGTAGAAGTAGGAACAGTTGTCATATTAATTGTACTTGATGGATATAATATTGCAACTGTTTGAGTAGCAGTACATAATCCAATAGGATTTGTTACTGTAATTGTATAAATAGTTGGAACATTTCCAGCTGGTGGAGCAGTAAATGTAGGTACAACTAAAATAGAATCATTTGCATAGTTAGCAGTAACCGTTCCATTTGAAGAAACAGAAATTGTATATGAGCTAGCCGGTAATGACGCTCCACAATATCCAAACTTCATATTAGGTAACATGTTTGCACCACTCGCCATATAAGTTCCTAGTGCAGTTGTAGCTACATCTGGACATGAACTTACTCCTGAAGATGAAGATGCGGATTTCATATTTGCAATATATGGCATTTGTTTTAATTCAATAGATGCATTTGCAGGGAAAGTAGTTAAACCACCTGTGCAAACTTCAATTATTATATTTGAAGTCCCATCCCATACATAAGATTGAGAAAAATTATGTGTTAACCAACCTAAACTAATTGCTTGACTAGGATTAGTATACACAGTTGTTAATCCTGTAATAAATGGTTGACCTACACCAGTTGGTAAATCATTTAAAGCAGTACATCCCATTTTTATTTGATAATCTGGATAAATTAACGGACTTGAATTTAACGCAGTAATGTTAAAAGCTAAACTCGAAATTTTACCTGCCGTAATTCCAGCTGCATTCAAATCAGCAACTTTTACTAAAAACTGATGTTTGGCAGAATACCACCATCCACTAAACGGAGTTGGATATGTTGTTGCGCTATTACTTACAAAAGGCCCTACTGAAAATAATTGAGTTGGAGGTCCTGAACAAAGTGATGGATCAACACCGCAAGATGTTGGTGGACTTTCTCCAAAGTTAAAGTTAACTTGTGCAGTTGAAGTTGGGAAACATAAAACTGTATTTGTAGGAGTTGCAGTAAACGAAGTGTTAATTGTAGAAATAGTGAATGTATTATTATAAATACAAACACCATCGTTTACAACAGCAGTATAAACACCCACAGCTAATGATGAAACAGTTACATTAGTTGAAGCCGTTGTTGAATTTAATATTAAACCTCCAGTGCCAGTTATATAATAATTATATGGAGATGGAAAACTAGTGCTTAAATTAAGTGTGGCAGAACCATTTGTGTTTCCAGGACAAACATTATTAATGCTTGAGAAAAAAGTTGTTCCACCAGGAATTTGTGATAAGGTATAGCGTATTGAATCTCTACAACCAAAGGGATTATTATACACTAACGTATAAACGTTTCCATCAATAGCTGTTGGAATAAATAAGGTATCATTTGTTCCTGCAGGTGCTGGAATTAAAGTTTGAGTTGTAGCAGTACCACCATACCATGTATATCCAGTTCCACCTGAAGCTGGTATTAATGCAGAATTTCCACAAAAAGGTTTTACAGATGATGAATAAAAGGCTGGGGAAACACCAACAACAATATTTGCAGATGCACTACCACAAGTTGTTGCTTCTACATTTACACTATAAGTGCCAGGTGGAAGTCCTGTGGCCAGTTGACTTGTACTGACTATTGAGCCTGTTGTTGGGCCTGAAGTGCTTGTCCATGTATAGTTATAAACACCACTACTTCCAGATGCAACAACGATGGCTGTACCTGAGCTACCTCCTGCACAAGAACTTGTTGCATTAATACTAATAATTGAAACACTTGTAAGAGTAATACCTACTGTCATTGTAACTACACATCCTCCTGGAGAAACCATTTGTACTGAGTAAACGTCTCCAACTGTTGCTGGGTTAACAATTAACGTATCATTTGTAGCTCCAAAAATTGGTATTCCTGCTGGATTTAACCATTGATAGCTTGAGAAACCTCCTGGTGCAACTAATGTTGCTAATGTTGAACCTGAACACATATTTGCATAAGGAGTACCTACCCCACCACATTCTGCATCTACATAAGCATATCCCCAGTGCCCACTTAAAGAACAGCCACCAACTTCAAAATTTACTGATACGTTAGTTCCTACAGGTAAAGAAGATAAATCTACAGTATAATATTGCCATTTACGGTATCTTACAACTTCACCACCAAAGGCTATAGAAGAAGTAAATAATGAATCGCTTGGTACAGTTGATTTTGGATTAAAAGTATATGATGTACAGCCAGGTAAAATTGCTCCAGTTCCTTCATTTTTAACCTCTACTTTAAAATAAGGAGATTCCTCAGCAGCATGTCCTAATGGATCTTGTAAAATAACGGCATAGCTAAATGATAACATCTTGTTTGTTGCAGAAGTTGTAGTAATATACTTAATTCTACTTCCTCTGTAGTTTGCAACTGCACCGTTTAACCTTGCCGAAACTGGGTCAAAACTAAAAGGACTTACAAAAGGGATTTGTGAATAATTTGCTGATCCAAATGCATTACAGGCTAATGAATCGTAACCATAAGAAGAACAAGTAGGAAATAAATTGTTAGTTGTTGTTGGTCTTGTTAATATAGTGTGATAATTTGTAGTATTTCTAACTGAAACATTTGGACCAGCAGCAGATAAAATAGTTAAACCTGTTGAGGTATATACAGGGGATGTACCAACTGGACCAGTTGCTACTGTTCCTTTTCCACCTGTCCAACCTGTAAAGTTATAATCCTCAAAGCCCATATTAGGACAACTAGTACTAGCTGTTCTATTTGGATTTAGATATATAACAGTTTCTTGAAATTCTTGAGGAGTTTCATAAGGTGTGTGTTTATGATGTTGTTTTTCTAAGGCTTTTTTTGACGAAAAATCATCACGTAAAAATTGCACATATCCATTAATTTCAGACTCTTTTATCCCTTTAGCTTTTGCTTCTAAAATCGCAGCTTCTTCATTAAATATGTTTTTGTTTTGAGAAAGTATTTTCTTCTTTAACTCAATTTCTTCTTGGCTACTTAAATTTTGAGCAAAAACAGTATTGCTAAAAACTAAGGCCAACATTACATTACAAAATAGTATAATTTTCTTCATTATGATCTAATTATTTTTGTGTAAAAGTAGGTATTTTTTTTAAAAATACCCATTATTTAACAATTTCAATACACAGTTTCGACTATAAAAATCCTTATTTCGTTGGATTCCTAAAAAAAATAGATAAATTTTTATGTATTAAGTTTTAAATTAACTTTGCGTATTAAATATTATGGCAGCAGAAAAAAAATCAAAATACATAAAACTTACTTGGTTGCTGGTTTGGTCTCCATTTTTAATTTTGTTCTTTTTAATTACCCTAATTTCGTTTGAGGTTTTCTTTGATTTACCTAGTGTTGAAGAACTTCAAAACCCAAAAAGTAATTTAGCTACTGTAATTTATAGTAGTGATGGCAAAACACTTGGTAAATACTATGCAGAAAATAGGGTAAATGTAAAATATTATGAATTAGACCCTGATTTAGTAAATGCATTAATTAGCACTGAAGACGCTCGTTTTAATGAGCACAGTGGGGTTGATATTAAAGCCCTTGGTCGTTCTGTTTCTGGTATTTTAACTGGAAATATGAATAAAGGTGGTGGAAGTACCCTTACGCAACAATTAGCCAAAATGATGTTCCCACGTCAAAAATTAAGTAAACCAAAAATGGTATTACAAAAATTAAAAGAATGGGTTATTGCTGCGCGATTAGAAAAAAACTACACTAAAGACGAAATTTTGTCGATGTACTTGAATAAATTTGATTTTTTAAATCAAGCGGTAGGTATAAAATCTGCAGCACAAATCTATTTTAATCGAAATCAAGATAGTTTGGAAATTCAACAAGCTGCCATGTTAATTGGTATGGCTAAAAACCCCTCATTATTTAATCCAATAAAAAAAGCAGACACAACCTTACACCGTCGTAATGTAGTTATGATGCAAATGGTGAAATATGGTAAATTAACTCAACAAAAGTACGATAGTTTAAAAAAATTGCCTCTTGGAATTATTTTCCAACCCGAAGATCATAATGATGGGTTGGCGCCTTATTTTAGAGAATATTTAAGGGAATATTTTATGAAAGATTGGTGTGCAAAACACATAAATCCTGAAACTAATAAGCCTTATAACATTTATAAAGATGGTTTAAAAATTTATACAACTATCGATTCTCGTATGCAAAGGTACGCCGAAGAAGCAGTTTTTGAGCATATGACCGATTTACAAAAACTATTCACTAAAGAATGTAAAACTAAAAAAAATGCACCTTTTGCATGGAACGTTAATAAGGAGCAAATAGAAAATATTATGATGAGTTCAATGAAACGAAGTGATAGATACCGTTCATTGAAAAATGCAGGCCTAGCTAAAGAGCAAATTTTAGCTGAGTTTAAAAAGCCTATTAAAATGACTGTTTACAGTCTGCGCGGTGATATAGACACTACAATGTCTCCTTGGGATAGTATAAGGTATTATAAAAGTTTTTTACACACTGGCTTTGTTTCTATTGAGCCTACTACGGGCTATGTAAAAGCTTGGGTAGGTGGTGTAAATCACAGACATTTTAAATTTGATCATGTAAAAGTCGGGCGCCGACAAGTTGGTTCAACGTTTAAACCTTTTGTATACGCATTAGCAATTCAAAATGGACTCGGTCCTTGCCATCAAGTACCTAATGTAAGAACGTGTATAGATTTGCCAGATGGCAAGCAATGGTGCCCTGATAATTCTGATGGAAACAAAGGAACTGGAAAAATGATTACGCTGCGTAAAGCTTTAGCAGGTTCGGTAAATTATGTTACTGCATGGGTAATGAAACAATATGGCCCTGATGCAGTTATTAATTTAGTAAGAAGAATGGGTATCACTTCTCCAATAGATCCTGTGCCATCAATTGCATTAGGCACACCAGACGTTTCGGTTTTTGAAATGGTAGCAGCCAACGCTACTTTTGCCAATAAAGGCACTTACATTCAGCCAACTTTTATTACTCGTATTGAGGATAAAAATGGAAAAGTGTTAGAAGAATTTATTCCAACTACCGATGAGGTTTTTAGTGAACAACACGCTTATGCAATGATTCAGTTAATGCGAGGCGTAGTAGATTATGGTACGGGCTCTCGTTTACGTGGAAGATACAAATTAACAAATGAAATTGCAGGTAAAACAGGAACAACTCAAAACAATGCAGATGGTTGGTTTATGGGTTTAACTCCAGAGTTAGTTGCAGGATGTTGGACAGGTGGTGAGGAAAGAAGTGTGCATTTTAATTCAACAAACGAAGGACAAGGTGCAAGTATGGCATTGCCAATTTGGGGTAAGTTTTTCCAAAAAGTATATGCTGATAAAAGTCTTAAATTAACTAAAGCAGGCTTCCAAAAACCTGCAAATATGGGAGATGTAGAACTTGATTGCAGTGCATATGATGCAGCAAATGAATTGGAAATTAGTGATAACGGATTAGAAATTGATAATTAAGAATTAATATGATAAATAGAGTTGTTAAAAACGCTGAAGAAGCCCTTGAAGGATTAACAGACAACATGACCTTAATGGTTGGTGGTTTTGGATTATGCGGCATACCTGAAAATAGTATTGCCGCTCTAGTAAAAAAAGGTGTTAAAGGTTTGACTTGTATTAGTAATAATGCAGGTGTTGACGATTTTGGATTGGGTTTGTTGCTTCAAACAAAACAAATCAAAAAAATGATTTCGTCATATGTTGGTGAGAATGCTGAATTTGAAAGACAAATGTTAAGTGGCGAATTAGAAGTAGAATTAGTTCCACAAGGAACGCTTGCTACACGTTGTATGATGGCAGGTTACGGCATTCCGTTTTTTCCGACTCCAGCTGGCGTTGGAACTGAAGTAGCTATTGGTAAAGAAACTAAAATGGTAACCTTTAATGGTGAAACAAAAGAGTATTTAATTGAAAAAGCTTTTGAAGCAGATTTTGCTATTGTAAAAGCTTGGAAAGGCGATACTGCAGGAAATTTAATTTTTAAAAGCACTGCTCGTAATTTTAATCAACCAATGAGTATGGCTGGAAGAATAACTGTTGCTGAGGTTGAAGAATTAGTAGAGGTTGGAGAATTAAACCCTGATCATATTCATACCCCAGGAATTTATGTTCACCGAATTTTTAAAGGAGAGAAATACGAAAAAAGAATAGAGCAAGTTACAGTTAGAAAGAAATCTTAAGAATTATGAAAAAAATAGCACTTTACGCAATTTGCGTAATTATTGTATCAAGTTGTTCAAGAGATAAAAATGTTTCAGAAAATACAGATATAAATATTGTTCAAGAAATTAACATGGACAATAAAACATTGAACTTTGAATCTACACGCCGCGAAGGTAGCGCTCATAGTGGAAAATATTATTCTAGTGTAGATACAGTTAATCAGTTTGCAGTAGGATATGAATACATATTACCAGATACATTAAAAAAACGTAATGTTACTGTGTATGTTTCTTGTTGGGTTCGAGAAAAAGAAATGCCTTTTAATGGTGGGGTTGCAATTGCACTTTCTACAACAAAAGGCACTATTAATTGGCATGTTTCAGACCTAAAAAAATCAGTAACAAAATCTAATGAATGGGTTTTTGTAAAAGATTCTATTTTTTATGAAAAAGCATTATTAAATGATCCATTTGTTCAAATTGGAGTAGTAGGTATAAAACAAGTTGGCTCAGATGCTTTAGACATCGACGATTTAAAAATAAATT
>ERZ724520.1805-NODE-1805-length-10395-cov-6.317311_pt1 | contig 10395 bp, 5 predicted proteins | sample MGYA00376053_ERZ724520 | MGnify/ENA primary metagenome ERZ724520 (study PRJEB28724, sample SAMN07190886) | activated sludge metagenome | isolation source: activated sludge of sewage treatment plant in Hong Hong | place: USA: Christiansburg, Virginia | collected... | reverse complement strand
TTGTCGCCTCCGTTTCACTACTAAGCTGTTGCAATTTGTATGGCATATAACGTTCAAGGCTTTGTGCAGGTTGGGGAATAGAATTCCGTCTGCTCGTAAATGTCAGCCAAATTTATAGGTTTAAGATGATGTTTTATTCTTTTGCTCAATAGCGTTCTGTCGAGCTGGAACTGAAATTAAATAGTAGTACAAAAGTTGATGGCGAATTCCGTCAAGCCCAACTTGCACAAAACCCTATGTTAGTGGCAGTTTTTCTCTATTCTGCTTATCTATACAGCTTATCTATCACGTTGCTTAATAGAATTCCTATTGTTGATGTTTTGCACTTGAAGCCTCTTTGCAAAGGATTGGTTTGTAGCGTTGGCTTTGTGTGCCTTTGCAAAGTGGCTACAAATGTTTATTTATATTCGTGTGCCCCACACTTTAATTTAGTTACTTGTTTGCCTAGTTAGGTTGTGTCTGCCTTATAAGAAAATAGCCGTTTCTTACTTTTATGTGGCAGTTTTCTTTCACAAACCGAAAGTTTCTTAAAACAATGTCAGCGTTTTCTTTGTCAAAGTCGAAGTTTCTTTAATTAAAGTGGCAACTTTCTTTGTCAAAGTCAAAGTTTCGTTAGTTATACCAAGCGTTTTCTTTGTAAAAGTCATCGTTTTCTAAAACAGGTCAGTCATTTTCTAAAAAAAGTGCAAGATTTCTAAAAAAAACGGTCGTTTTCTTTATTTTTTGCGTGGTTGCTTTGTGAATTTTAAACCTGATATTTGTTTGTACTTAGCACTTGACACACCAAAAGCACTTTTTGCATACTTTTTAACTTCTAAAGCAATATCAACCATTCCTGTTTTTTTGGCATATAGCAATAGGTCTCTTGTATCCAATTTATTGTCATAAGGAACTTGACCTGCAATTACATCTTTGTTTGCTTTGTCTATTGTTGCTTTATAGGCATTTAAAGCTGCTACTTTTAAATCAGTTTCATTGGGATTATAAATTGCTTGTAAAGCTACCCAAGCTGTTAAATCGCTGAAATGCTTAACATTGTTGTCGTAACTCATTTGACTTGCAGAAATCGATTTGCCCCCTTTTGGTGTTTCTCCTTCGGCAGTTGGTTCATCTTTTTTTGGAGTGGCTCTTTTGCCCTGAATTTTTCTATTAATTTCTTTTGCACCTGCAACTGTTTCGTCTGCCAAATCAATTACAGAGAAAGCGTTGGTAACTCTTGTAGAAAGCCCTTGTAATGGCTCAAAAGCAATCATTCGTTTATCAACTAAATCGCTAAAGATTTTCTCTTGGTCATCTGCTGCTTTTACTGCTGCTTCGCATTGAACGTGCAATGCTAAAAGGTTGGCTGCTGAAAGGATTGCTTTTGTGGGTTTATAATCGGCACCCCAACCATTTACAAATCCAATTAATGCTAAAAATGTGCTTACATTTTTGGTGTGTCCTGTTTCTAATGTACTTGGCATAATATTAAATTTTAATGTGTGGTAAAATTATATGAGATTTTTCTTTTTTTTTCTGATTTTAACACTTTCTTAAAACATAAACTCATCTCGACAAAAGATCTTACTTATTATTTTTCTTAAAATTTTCTGCTTGTTCAAAAATCTCTACATATACTTCATCTCTTTCTACTGGTGGATAGCCAAAGTCATCAAGTATCAATATTAATTCAACTTTCAAAGCAGACTTAATATCATCACGTTTATTCCAATCTGGAAATTTAGCTTGGTTATCTACAATTGTTTTTACTGCCTTAGACAATTCAATGAGCTTAGCTTCAGGATATTTAAAATCGTATTTTATGCAAAGCTCTTTCAAAATGTCGTAAAATGCTTTTTCTTCAAAATTGATTCCTAATTCGTCACCTGCGGAAAACTCTTTGTGAACTTCCCAAATCAAGTCAGTTAAAGCGTTTGCCATTTCTTCATACACTTCACTTCTAAACACATCATTTTTATCTCGGTCATTATATCTATCAACCAATGCTTGCATTTTTTTTGAAAAGTCAATCCCTTTTACCTTGTTTACTTTTTTTATTTCTCCAATTACTTTTGCCAATAGTTGTTGAAGCAATTTTATTTTGGTGTTTGGCAATTTTATTTTATCAATCTTAGCCAAATAGGCTTCATCAAAAATGTCTTGTTCAGTTTCTGCTTCATCTCCCAATTTAAAAATTTCTTCAACACCTTCACTTTGCAAAGCTTCTTTTATCATTTCCCGAACCTTGGCGTTCATCTGTGCTGTGTCGGGTGCATTGCCTTTGGTGAGTTTGAAAACTATAGAACGCACTGCTAAATAAAAATGTGTGTAATCTCTTTCCAATTGTGTTAATTGTTCGCTTCCTGCACAAATATCATAAGCGGCTTTTAGTCGCTTAACCAAGCCCATAAATCGGGTTTCAAATTCTTTGGATTGTTGCACATATTCGGCAGCCAAATTCAAAGTATTTAATTGCTGAATGGTTGTGCCTTTAAAATATTTTGAATTGTCAAACGTGTGAAACAGTTTAGCCAAAAGGTCTAAATGATTTCTTACAATGATGATGGATTCTGCTATGTCTTCAAAATTGTCTTTGTCGCCTTCGCTGTATTGCTTCAACGCCAAATTCATTTGTGTTTTGATGCCGATATAATCCACAACCAAACCTTTGTTTTTGCCTTCAAACTTTCGGTTTACTCTTGATATGGTTTGAATTAAATTGTGTCGCTGAATTGGTTTGTCAATGTAAATGCTGTCCAAGAACGGCACATCAAAACCTGTGAGCCACATATCAACTACAATGGCGATTTTGAAATTCGATTTTTCGTTTTTGAATTGGCGGTCTAATTCTTTGCGTTGGTCTTTTGTTCCCAACAAATCATACATTTCCTTCGGATCATCTTGTACTCTGGTGGCAATGAGTTTGATTCGTTCAATTGGTTTAAGTTCTCGTTTGTCTTTGTCTGTAAGTTCCGCACCTTCTTCGGCTGCTCGTATTTCGTTCCATTCGGGTTTTATTTCAATGATGTTCTTATACAACTCATAAGCTATTTCACGAGTGCTGCACACAAACATTGCTTTGCCTTTTACGGTTGAACCTTCCGAAACCCTTTTTTCATAATGGTTTACAAAATCTTCGGCAACTGCTTTTAAACGGTCAGGGTCGCCAATGATGGCATACATCTGTGCCATTTCTTTTTTGCTTTGCTCAATCTGATTTTCGTTGCTTCCAATTTCGGCACACTTAGCGTAATAATCTTCAATCTCTTTGAGTTTTGAATTATTCAACAACACTTTTGCGGCTCTGCCTTCATACACAATCCGCACAGTGATTTCATCTTTCACAGATTCAGTCATTGTATAAGCATCAACTACTTTTCCAAAAACATCAAGTGTTGCATCTATTGGCGTTCCTGTAAAACCAACAAATGTGGCATTGGGTAATGAATCGTGTAAATATTTTGCAAAGCCGTATGTTTTAGTAACTCCTTTTTCGGTCACTTTTACTTTTTGGTCAAGGTTTACTTGACTTCTGTGTGCTTCGTCCGAAATACAAATCACATTGGGTCTATCTGTAAGTAGTTGTGTGTCTTCTGTAAACTTATGAATGGTTGTTAAGAAAACGCCTCCGCTTTGTCTGCCTTGAATTAATTCTCTCAAGTTGGCTCGGCTTTCAACGCTTACCACTGTATTATCGCCAATGAAATTTTTAGCATTGGTAAATTGTCCCGAAAGTTGGTCGTCTAAATCTGTGCGGTCGGTAATCAATACAATGGTTGGGCTTTCAAAATATTCACTTTTCATCAACAACCTTGTCAAGTAAAGCATTGTGAAACTTTTTCCGCAACCAGTTGCACCAAAGTAAGTTCCGCCTTTTCCGTTTCCTTCGGGCTTTTGGGCTTTCTTGATATTGTCATACAATGCTCTTGCGGCATAGTATTGCGGATAACGACAAACAATTTTTTCGTTTTTCTTTGAGCTATCAGGAATGTAAATGAAGTTGCGGATAATATCACGCAAACGGTTTTTATGAAACATTCCCTGAATGAGTGTAAACATACTGTCAATGCCGTCCACATCTTTTGCCAAACCTGCCACTCTACGCCAGCCATAGAAAAACTCATACGGGGCAAAGAATGAACCTGACTTGTTGTTTACGCCATCGCTGATTATACAAAAAGCATTGTATTTAAACAATTCGGGAATGTCTCTGCGGTAACGAACCGTTAATTGCTTGAAAGCATCATAAATAGTGGCTTCTTCACGAATAGCACTTTTAAATTCAAATACCACCAAAGGCAAACCATTGATATAAACAATGCCGTCAGGGATTCGTTTTTCTGAACCAATAATTTCTAATTGGTTTACAAATTTGTAAATGTTAGTGTCGGCTGGATAAACTTCTTCGGGTTCGGCTGCAATAGAAATTAACTGGTCTGCTTCGGGTTGGCGGTGTTTATTTAATCCTGCATAATTGATAAGTTGAATGTAAATGTCTTTTTGGTTGCGGTCTTCTCGTTTAAGAATAAAACCATCTGAAAGCATTTTTAAAAATGTTTTGTTGCTTTCGTAAAGGTCAGAAGCAGAAAGAGATTTAAGTTGAAGAATAATAGATTTGATTTCGTTTACCGTAATGCCTTGACCAGTGTATTGCGTTAACAGAAATGTTTGTAAATCTTCTTCAATCAATACCTCGTCTGGCTTACGAGCTATCGTAATACCCAAATGATGGGGAAAGCCCTCTTGCCCCAACAATTCGGTAAATGCCTTTTCTAATTTTTCTTCTGTGAATTTCATTATCAATTATATGTTTGAACAAAAGTTCTATGCCTTGCTTTAAAGTTATTTTTCCAATCCATATAGTCTCGGATGTCTTGTTCAATTATGGTCTTCGTTGGTAATTGCGGAATTATTGATGTACCTCCATCGTGTTCAGCAATTGAATACTTTCCAAATAAGCCTAATAAAAAATCAACATCACTTTGTTCTACCACAATAAAACTGGATAAATTACCTTTCTTAAGATGAATGTTTTTTGAAAAACGTTCATATGTTTTGTTAGCTAAAATTTCCTCTACACTTCTTTCAATTAAAAATCTAAATCTTTTTCTTGCAGAATCTAATTTTGTTTCACGACCGTGACCATCAGCTATATTCAGAGCATCATGTTCTCGTAAAATTCGTCTTATTGAATCTACTCTTTCATCAACATTTTTCGCTAAGTATGGAATTTCATCTGTTACAATTCCACTTATCCCATTGAATTTATCAATGCCAATAATGTGGCAATCTGTAGTAATTAAAGATTTATGAGTATCAATAAGTAAACGCAAAAAAGATAAATCATGAGTAAGTACAATAATTTGTCTATCTCTGGAGAGTTCAACAATTTTGTTTGCAATTAAATCCCTATAGTCCATATCTAATGAAGTAACAGGGTCATCAAAAACGATAGTGTTTTTTCGATTGTCAATTGTGCAATCAGCCAAGAAATTGGAAAGTGCAATTACCTTTTTTTCACCTTCACTTAACACTGAATCTATTGAATGTGCAATACCATTTAAACCACATTTTTGAAAAGTACTGCCTTGAGTTGTCCTCGTCTTTGAAATAAGAACTTTTGATGATAAATCTTGATTGAAATAGCTTAAATGATTTATAAACTCAAGATGTTGCAAGGTTACGGCTTGGTCTTCCATAAACTCACCTATTTTTCGTGAAACGATATTTGTGTTTAATTGAGCTTGACAAATTCCAATCCATGCTTTGTATTTATACTCATCAAAATACTGTAAAATTGTGGTCTTGTGATTGAATAAAATTTCTTTAGCAACTAATTCATTGTGTTCAATTATTAAAGCATTTCTATTAGTTAGTAGTTGATTATTTTGCTCTAGTTGAACACTAATATTGGGCAACAAATTTCCTATAAGAGTTGAGATTGGATATACAGTTACATTTATTTCACCACCATTTTGCAAATGATTTATTACAACAGTTTTTTCGAAATTTACTGATTGATTAAATGCTTCATGTTGAATTTGAAAATCAGTAATAATTGGCACTAACTCTGTGAAATTTTGAAATGGTGCAATAACTACATTATTATAGTCAGAAATCTTCTGTTCAATTTCTCTTTGAATTGCACCTAACTGAGTTGAAACATCATTCAAGATGAATCTGCCAAAACCAAGCAATCTTTGCTTAGCAGCTTCATCCAAATCTTGTTGACAGAACACACATTTCTCTATTGAAGCCGCAGACGGAAAATTTTGACCATCTGTCATTGCGTTACTGTTTGCGAAATTTTTAGCTGCATCCCAAAGTGTTCTCCAGGGATTTGTTCCAAAACCAGCAATAGTGTTCAGTCCGTTGAGTTCATTGGTCGCTATGTCATAAGCCTGTTTTACGCTTTCATATCTACTTCTTAAATTCCTTATTTCTTGAATTGATGTTTCATTGAATCGTTCTTCTATTCTTTGAAACTGTTGTACATAATTTTCAATTCTTCCTTTAAGCGATGTTAGGTTTTGTATGTTCTGTTGCGGATTTTGAGAATTGATTAAATCAAATAATTGCTGCTTTCTTGCAAGATTTGAAGGACTAAACTGAATATAAGTGTCAATCTCTGTTCTTGTTTTTGATTCAATATTGGCAAACCATTGAGCAGTTTGTGTTACTATTAAAGTTGCGTCTAATATTGGTTTTTGTGTATTGTACGTGACAATTTCTGAATTTAGTTTTTGAGAAATGTCATTTAAAACTGGAATTAATCTTTCTAAAACATCAATTCCAATTGGTTTGTACTGTGTAGGGTTTTCATTATTGACGTACACATTACCGCAATCATTATCATAAACAAAAATTGAGCTCAATGCAGCGTGTGTCGGTGAATTTTCCAGCCACTGAAAAGGAGTACTTGTTCCATTGACTTCAATAATAAAATCAACTTTTTGTTGAGAGGAAGAAGGCGAGAAAACGTTTTTCTTTAATTCAACATTTGAGTTTCTGCTCCAACATAGTTTTTTTAGAATTCTTGAATAGCTTGATTTACCTGAACCATTATTCCCATAAACAACCGTCAAACCACTATTTGGAAATTGTAGATGCCCTTGATTATGCAATGCACAAACATTTATTGGGTCTTTGATGCTGATTAATTTGGGATAGACTGTGCCAGTAGCCACAGTTGTAGGAATATGTGTATTGCTAATTGGAATTGCGTTTAACGTAACTGTAGTGTCGCCATTTTCTTTTTTCAAAAGCAAAACAAGTTCATCAATGTCGGTTTGAGTTATTGCAGAACTTAAGATTATTCTCCTCAATGCATCTTTTAAAAACGATGGCTTATTGTTGGCCCAAACTAATATTTCGTTATAAATTGCCATGCTTTTAATTTTCTATTGTCGCCAATTTTGAAAGAAGTAAATCTTTTAATTCCGATAGCTTTTGGTTTTCTAATTGCTTGAAGTTAATTTGCTTGAAAATTTTCTTGGCTAAGACATCAAAATTCAAAGCCATTTCATCATTAGGAAGAACAGTCTCACTTTCATAGAGCATATCATATGAAACAAATGGTTGTGAACTCCCTCTTGTGTTTGACATCAAATCTTTTGATAATAATGTCAAGTATGAGAACCATTTCAAACTTTCATTTTTTGCTAAACATTTAACACCGTTGTAGGTCACGAAGTGCTTTCCAAATGCAAAAACTACCTTTCCGCAATATTCACCCATGTGACCTATAACTGGTGCATCTTCACTATTATATTCATCAAAACCACCAATTACACCACCTGCTCCATAAATTGGATACTGTCCACCATTGTTAGGATTGGTATTCCCAATTCCATATTGGAATTTGTATAAATCCTCAAGTGTTCCTTTTCTCCACCCCTCAGGCAAATCCTCCAAATTAATTCCCTCCACAAACCATTGCTTATAAATCGCCTGTGCGGCTTCTTCTAGTTTTTGTATTAATTGTTGGTTTAGGGCTATGCGGTTTTGAATTACGTTGTATTCTTTTACTATTTCTCTTTGTTTGTCTATATGAGGAATTGGTAATTCAACTTGACTCATTTGGTCATACTCGAAAAATTCGTGTGCACTTCCGTGACTTTTAAATCTTGCGTAGCGGTCAAACTCAGGTCTGCGAAACCACATCATTAAATATTCGGAGTTCAAAGTGTTTTCATCCTTGCTTCTGAAAATGCGATAGGAAGGAGAAACGATACAATCATTTCCTTGCCTTAATGCAATTGAAATTTTATCTCCGTTTCTTGTCGTTGCTCTGTTATATGCAAACTGATTGGTGCGTACAATTCGGTAGGTTTGTAAATCTATATCAATTGTATTTGTATGTGAATTTTGAAAAAACTTTTGGTTACTAATACCTAAAAGTTCTTTTACTTCCATTCCATCATTTAGTTGATTTACAGGTTCAATGTATGCAGCGAGTGCTTTATAACTTGATTTCATACCCCAATTCTTTAAATACGGTTAGTAAATCATTTTTAGAAGAAGCTTCGGCTTTTAGCAAATCGGCAAACTCGCCTTTTAGCGTTTGCATTTTTTCGTCAAAGTCAATATTTTCATCTCGGTTTACAAATTCAATGTATTTGCTAGGTACCAATGAAAAATCTTTCTTTTCGATTTCTTCAAATTTTGCCGAATAACAAAACTCAGGTACGTTTTTGTAGCTGCTATCTTTTTTCTGCCATTCATGCAAAGTAGAAGCGATTTCTTTAATTTTTTCATCTGAGAACTGAACAAATTTTTTCTCAAATGGAATACCTGATTGTCTTAAATCAAAAAACAAGATTTCCTTTTCTCTATTTCTGAAATGGCGTTTTTCACTACCTATCGTTCTTATTTGGTCTTTTTTGTTTTTATTGATAATCCAAAGCGATACACTAATATCTGTGGTGTAAAACATTGAACTTGGAAAAATCAAAATAGCCTCGACCACGTTATTTTCAATCAGCTTTCTGCGTATTTTGTATTCCTCTCCACCGCCACTCAATGCACCATTTGCCAATATAAAACCTGCAATACCATTGTCCGAAAGTTTAGAAACCATATTCAAAATCCAACCGTAATTGGCGTTGCTTTTGGGTGGCACATCATAACCTCTCCAACGTGGGTCGTCTTTCAATTCGTTTTCGGCACGCCAATCTTTTTGGTTAAAAGGTGGGTTTGCCATAATGTAATCGGCTTTCAGGTCTTTGTGTTGGTCGTCTGCAAACGTGTCGGCAGCTTTTTCGCCAAGGTTTCCGCTAATGCCCCGTATGGCAAGATTCATCTTTGCCAGTTTGTAAGTGGTGTTGGTGTATTCCTGTCCGTAAATGGAAATCTCTTTTTTGTTTCCGTGATGCGCTTCAATAAACTTTATGGATTGCACAAACATACCGCCTGAACCACAGGCAGGGTCATAGATAATGCCCTTATATGGTTCAATCATTTCGGCAATGAGGTTTACAATACTCTTGGGAGTATAAAATTCTCCTTTGCCTTTTCCTTCTGCTAATGCAAACTTGGATAGGAAATATTCATAGACTTTCCCCACCACATCTTGCTTCGGGTCTTTAGTGGTATCAATGTCGTTAATGGTATCGAGCAAAGAAGCCAGTTTTGTAACATCCAACCCTAAACGAGAAAAGTAATTGTCAGGCAAAGCTCCTTTTAAAGCTTTGTTGTTTTTTTCGATGGTGTGCAATGCAGTGTCAATGAGCAGGGCAATGTCGTTTTGCTTGGCTCTTTTAATCAGATAACTCCAACGGCTGGTTTCTTCCAGGAAGAACACATTGTTCATATTGTAGAACTCCGCCATTTCAATGTATTTGTCTTTTCCTTCGGCAATGAGTTTGGCTCGGTGTTCTTCAAACTTGTCGCTGGCAAACTTTAAGAAAATCAGTCCTAATACAACGTGTTTATATTCGGCTGGCTCAACGCTTCCTCTCAATTTATTTGCAGCTTCCCAAAGGGTAACTTCAATTGCTTTTTCTTTTACTTCTTTTTTAGCCATAGTTCAATATTAACGTTTCGATTTGTAGAAACGCAAATCTACCATTTTAAAACTGGCAGTTAATTAAATGTATTACAAAATTTATTATACCAATTGGGTGGTGGGTGGGCTTGGCTGCTCGGTAGAATTGGTTTTGTTGATGTATGGCAGTAAAGCCAAATTGGAAAACTGAAGCTGGTGCAGCGAAGGTTTAAGGCTCTTTTGCAAAGATTGGCTTTGCAGGGTTGGCTTGTGTGCTTTGCAAATGTGCCTTAAAGTGTGATAGCCAAATATGCTTTGCATTCTTTGTTGTGCAGTTTCTTTAGTACGGTGATTGTGGTTTGGTAAAATTGCCACTAACGTTCGGGGCTTTGCGTTTGTGGTGGAATTTGAAAAACTGTCAGCCCGTTACT
>ERZ724520.1803-NODE-1803-length-10398-cov-7.183699_pt1 | contig 10398 bp, 1 predicted proteins | sample MGYA00376053_ERZ724520 | MGnify/ENA primary metagenome ERZ724520 (study PRJEB28724, sample SAMN07190886) | activated sludge metagenome | isolation source: activated sludge of sewage treatment plant in Hong Hong | place: USA: Christiansburg, Virginia | collected... | reverse complement strand
TGGACGTAGGAGGTGTCCAGTCATCATCCAACCCTTCCAATTTGTATTGATACATTACTTTTTCAGGAGCAGTTAAGCTAATACCAATATATTGAAAGGTGATATGGTTTTTATTGAAAGGTAGTTGTATTTTTTTAGGAAGCATAGATGCAGAATCTGTGCCCGTTGCATATTTTAATACATCTTCTTGACCAAAAAATAATTTTATAGAATTAATATTTGTGATGGCTTCTTTTGCATTTTGTTTGTCATATTTTGGATTGTAAATTTCTAAACCACTTATGGTGCCGATTAAGATACGCCCATCCTTATCTTTAAAAACAGCATTGGCATTTGATTCTAGGTTTAATAATCCATCGTCTTTGCCAAAATGTTTTACTTTAATTTTATGATTATAATAATCTTTTATATCCAATAAATCAATTCCAGTATTTAAACCAATTACTAATCTGTTTTGATTATCTATTTGTAAAAAATTTATCGAATTGGACGATAAACCATTTTTTTGAGAAATTTTGGTAAACGTTTGATAATCGTAGTGATAAAGCCCTTCTTCCGATCCTATCCATAAATTTTTGTTTTCATCAATTAGGCATGATAGAATTCGTTTATTTACAAAGTTCGTTTTTTCATTAAAAATTGTGACTGAATTATTTGAATATTGAAGGATACCATGTTCAGTGCCAACCCAAATCGAATTATTTTTATCTTCTACTGCGCAAAAAATGGGGAATTCAATTCCTTCTTTTCGTAAACTATTTATTGCAGTAACCTCCGTAATTACTCCATTTGAATATTTGAAAAAACCATTATTCGTGCCTATCCAAATATTTTTTTTGCTATCCTCATATAGTGATAGTATATATTTTTTTCTAAATCCATATTCTGAGAAAGTTTTAAATTTCCCATTTTCATAAATACATAAACCTTCTAACGTTCCAAAAAATATTCTACCATCAGATAATGGAAGAATGGAAGTAATGTTGTTATCTGGTATTTCGTCAGGACGACTTCTTTCAACTTTATAATTTGTGATATTTTTACCTTCAATTTTTGATAATCCGCTATTTCGTAAAGCTACCCAATATGCACCTTTACTATCTTGCGCAACAGCATTGACATAGTTTTCTGGCAAGCCGTCTGTTTTGGAATATGAAACAAATTGATCTCCAAGATATTTATATACACCAGACCCATCAGTTCCCATCCAAAGATTATCCTCCCTATCTAAATACAAACTCATAATTGAGTTGAAGGTTAAACCATTTGCTAAATTGAAGTTTGTAATTGATTTATTGTAATATTTATATAAACCATCGGATGCTGAGCCAAACCATTGTTCATTTTTATTTGTCAATATACTTCTAAAGGCAATATTAAATTGACTAGGAATATAATCGCAGTTTCTAATGCCATTGGTAGTATTAATAATATTTACACCACCCACAGTACCAACTAAAATTTCTTGTTGTGCGTTTTCGGCAAATGAAAACACAAAGTTTTCTTGCAGACCATTAGATGTATTATAGTTTGTGAAATTATTGTTTTTAGAATCGTAACAAATAGCTCCGTTGTTAATGGTTCCAAACCAAATTCTCTTTTTTGAATCAATAAAAATTGAAAAAACAGCCGCCTTATCTAATGTTTTGTCAAATGAAAAACGTCTGATTTTTTCACCTTGTAAAATATAAACTCCTTCTAGTGTTCCAATCCATGTTTTGTCGTCGTCTTGCAACACTTTAAAAACCCAGCTATTATTAAGCCCTTGTTTTTCGTTATAGTTTTTAAATTTAAAACCATTGTAAACGCTTATACCTTTACTTGTTCCAAATACGATTTCGTTTTTTTGATTTTGTACAATTGAAAAAACAATATTGCTAATAAGTCCATCATTATCAGAAACAGTGGTAAACTTATTTCCATCAAACTTACCTGCGCCGCCACCATTAGTTCCAAACCACATAAATCCTTTGTGGTCTTGAAATATGGTTAAAACTTGAGATTGAGGCAAGCCTTGAGGCGTATTATAGTTTTTGAAATTATAAGTTTGAGAAAAAGAAAAGAAGCTTATGAGACATAAGATTAAAAATGGAAGTATATGTTTTTGTATAAAGCTCATTTTGCAACCCAAATATAATAAAAAAGCCATCCGTTAACTAACGGATGGCTTTTATAATCAGTGAAATTTGCATTAATGAGTTACAGAAAGTTTGATAGTACTTTCTTCGCCATTAATTATCATTTTAATAAAATATAAACCAGCACTTACATCATTAATTTGCCATGACTTTTTATGGGTATCTATACTTTGTTGTGTTTCAGGTAAAAGCATTTTAACTGATTTACCTAACATGTCAAATAATTCAATTTTCACCAAAGCGTTAGCTTTTAAATTATATTGAATGCTTAAAATATTTGATGCAGGATTTGGGAATACTTTAATTTCATTTTCAATAGCTGATATATCATTTACACTAACAACGTTAAAAGGAATTGGATTGATTTTAGCTGAATCAACCACAAAATCTAAGCCTTGGTAATTATTATTAGTTAAATCTATGATTCGGTGATACGTATTATTAGTATCTAATCCTGGGATATCAACTAAAATAAAATACGATTCGCCTGGTCCATTTGGAGGTAACCCTGACAAAGTATATGTTCCTTTTGCTCCAGGGCCAAAATCTCCACTAGTCACCGTTTGTACAAACATTTGTCCCCCTGGATTTTTACCTCCTTTTACAATAATACCACCAATTGGTGTTCCAGGAATAGTTGGCTTAGCCCCAAAATCACCAAAACGTTGACCATAACTAGGTCCTCCATAAACTCCACCACTTAATACGCCAGATATACCCGTAGTGTTTGTAAGGATAGTTAAAGGGGGTACAAAAATGTTTTGTATATCATTTACTGCGCAACCGTGAATAATCTGTTTGGCATCTTTCCATGCAACCGCAGTATCTCCAGGGTCAGCTCCGTATGCAATCTGCATAGTTGTTGCAGTAGGAATTGCTTTAATTATATATATTCCTGAAGTAAATGAAGTAAACAAGAAATCACCTGCAGCACCAATATTTTGTCCTGCAACAGAGTCAAACTTAGTATAAAATGGCAAGTACTTAAACAACACAACGCGACCTGCAACCGCAGCTGCTCCTGTAGTTGTTACAGTTCCCGAAAAATTACTAGATGGATTAACAAGCACTGAAACTGTATTACTTAATGCAACACATCCATTATTATCAGTTACTGATAAATTGTAAGAGTGAGTTCCTACAGATGTTGTATACGTATAGTTTGGATTTGTTGAAACCGTTGAAGATGGTAATTCTATCCAATTGTATAAATAAGGAGCAGTTCCACCAACAATAGTAGATGAAATCGTGTCCTCTAATTGTTCGCAAATGGAAGCGTTATTTGCGTTGATAGATGCTGAAAATATTCCAGGTTCAGTAATAGTAATTGTTTGGTTTAAGGCACAGCCATTTCCATCAGAAACATTAAACGTGTAGTTTCCAGCAGATAGGTTGTTCGCTGTTAATGTAGTTCCACCAAATGGTAGCCATGAGTAATTTAATGGAGATGAACCGCCAGTAACTGTTGCATTAGCAACACCATCTGTTAATCCATAGCAACTAATGTTTGTTTGAGAAAGAGTAGCTGATAATACTAAAGGTTCTGTAATCGATACTGTTTCAGTAATTACACATCCCGTTGGATTAGTAATAGTAACTGTATATAAGCCTGCACACAAGTTAGAAGCTACATCGTTTGTACTAACACTACTAGTCCAAGCATATGATAAAGTTGCTCCAAAAGAAGAAGCATTTATCGTTGCGTTACCATTGCATAAGCCATTACAAGTTACACTTGTTGTAACAGGTGATGTAGTAATGGTTTGAACTTTTACAAAAACGGTATCTGTATTTCTAACAGGAGTTCCATTACATAAAATTTCACAGTAATAAGGTGTGTTAGCAGTAGGTGATGCAATTAAACTAGATGAACTAGATGCTGTTCCTTCGTTAACATATGAACTACCATTAAATACTTTCCATTGGTATGTGATACCAGTGGCAATAGGAAGAGGGTTTGTTAAGTCAAGAGTAGTTGAGTTTCCTGGACAAATATCAAAATTACCTGACACAGAAACTGTTGGTGGGAAATTTATGATACTACAATCTGGTGGTAAAATAGTAACTAAGTAGTCTTCCGATTCTCCACTTGTGCCACTTGGCATAATTAAACTAGCAGATCGGGGCATAAAAGTAGGCGTGAAACAAGCGTCTGAAGCCCCTAAAGAGTTTCCGTAAATATTTCTAACTCTCATTCTTGTTGTTCCTGGAATTGCAGTTACAGGAATTGTTATAGCGTAAGATATAGTATCATTACCATTATTAGTTCCTAAATCTGTATATTCTGAAGAATCAAATACGCCATTTTTATTATAATCTATCCATGCATGAGTATGTTCGCCATACATATATCCAAGAACAGTTGTTATTGTATAAGTTTGACCAGCAGTAGTGGTCGCAGATGGCACGGTACCAGTAAAATCAGAATAACCATCAGTGCCGCAGGATGATGTGTTGGTCATTGTTGCAAATGCTACATAATTAATTAAATCACTTCCAGTACAATCCATTGGATCAGGAATACAGTAACATGTAGTTATAGCATTTTGTGTTATTGTCCAAACTGTTGATGTAGTTGTTTGTGCACTTGTGGTACAAGTTGTTAAGCATCTGTAATAGCTTGTTACACTTTGACTTAAAACAGAATATGGCACATAAGATTGAGAAGAACCTAAGTTGGTCCAATTGACATTATCAGTGGAAGATTGCCATTGGTAAGACATATTGCTAACAATGTCATTGTTAGTCAAATTTAATGTAAAAGGGATATTTTCGCATATCGAAGAAACCGAAGATGTTGCATCTCCAGGGTTTGGAGCACCCGTACAAGGAGTAACAGGAGTGATCGTAACATTGTAGTCAATTACTTGTCCATCTGGGTTGCTATTTGTGCAGGGAAATAAAATTGGAGTATATCCCCACGATGATTCTAATCTAACTCGCATTCTCGTTGTGCCTCCGACAGCAGTAAATGGCACGTTTACAGTGGTAGTTAAATTACCAAAATTAGCAGAGCCAGCATGCGTATATTCATTTGCGTCAAAAATGCCATCTTGATTGTAATCTATCCATAAACCAACATAGCCAGTACCAGATTGAGAGTTAATATCGAGTGAAATAGTATAACTTTGATTAGCATTTAATGGGACGGGTGTTAAAGTACTATTATCGGTATAACCTGTTGTTCCGTTGCATACGGGAGCATCGTTTAAGGTTTCAAATAAAACATTCGTAATTCCTCCAAGAGTACAACTAACACTTTGAGGTGTACAGTAACATGCCGTAACCGCTTTTTGTGTAACCATTATTGGCGTAGAAGTTCCGCTTAAAGCACTGATAGTACAAGTAGTAATACAACGATAATAAGTTGTTACGCTTTGAGTGGAAATAGAATAAGGAATTGTATTTTGAACTACCCCTAAATTTGACCAAATAACATTGTCTGTTGAGGATTGCCATTGATAAGAAATACTGCTAGCAACGCTGTTATTCGTTAAATCTAATGTGAATGATTGATTTTGACAAATGGCTGTTTCTGTTGAGGTTGCATTACCAGCGTTAGGAGCTCCCGAACAAGCAGGCGCAGCAGTAATATTTACTTTATAATCTAATATTTGACCATAATTGCTAAAATTATTATTGTCGCAAGCAGAAATGACGGTAGTTGCATTTGCGCTACTAGCATCTAATTTTAGGCGCATTCTCACCGAACCTGTGGCGGCAGTAATAGGAACAGTTAACGTGTTAGAATATGAGCCAGCAGGACCAAAACCTAAATTAGTAAATTCGTTTGTATCAAAAACACCATTTTGATCGTAATCAATCCAAGCGCCCATTGCAGAATTGCCCCCGTTACCACTATTACTGGTATTTACAGATAGAGTGTAAATACCACCAGCATTTAAATTAACATCCGTGAAGCCAACAGTAGTCCAATCTGAAAAACCACCAACATCGCAGTTGTTAGATTGGTTTGTAATATTTGCTAAAGAAAAGTCCCAAAATTTGTCTCCACTACAATCCCAAGAGTAACTCGGCATGCAATAACAGTTAAATAATGGATTTAAATTCACGACAATAGGTGTTGACGTTGCGGATAACGCAGAGGCTGTACATGTTGTAATACACCTGTAATAGGTCGTATCCGCGATATTTGCAATTGAATAATTTACTGCAGATTGAATGGAACCTAAATTGGTCCAACTACTGCCATCTGGAGAAGATTGCCATTGGTATGTTAAGCCAGAAGCAAGTGTACCGTTTGTTAAGCCTAAATTAAATGAAGTATTGGCGCAAACTAATGTGTTGGATGAAATGGCAAAACCATTGTTAGGAGTGCCAACGCAAATTGCTGCCGGAGTTAAATCAAACTTTGTATTGGCAAATGAATTAATAGAGTAATTTGCCGTAGGAGGTGCTAATGGATTAGGATTATTTGGATCTTCATAATATAGTAAAGTTCTGTAATCAGTTGACGAACCCAAAGTCGTTACTTGAAATTCAGCTCCAGGAGAGCCAGAATAACCAGGAGAATTTTCATTAACACCAATCACTAAATTGCTAGTACCATCCCAAAAAAATGGAGTATCTAAATTAATTGTTATCCATTGACCTCCTGTTGCAGGTATGTTTATTGTGCCTGAAAATACTTGTGCCAAGCCGTTATCCCAATCATTAGTTGTCGAAAACAATGACTTCGAAGAGTTTTTCATATAAATATCCCAGTGATCCCATGTGGTTTCGGGAGTAGATGGCGTATTATAGTAATAACTAATTGACGAAATAAATGAAGGACCAGTAGCACCCGCACTTGTTAGTTCACTTGCTAAATATATAGTTTGAGAATAATTATATCCATAATAACTATATATTGGACAATGCGTATCAGTTAATGTACCAGTTCCAACCGTAACTGTTTGCGCTTTACCAATAGTAAATGCAAATATTAGCAATACTATTAAAGTATATTGCCATCCTTTTTTTCTAAATAAAAAATGAGTTAATGTTTTACTAATTTTCATGCTAAATTATATTATGTAGTTATTTTGTAAAAGACTTTCAAAAGTATGTAAAAAAAACGATTTTATTGATATACTTATTTATGATTTTTATCAGATAAAAAAGTTCGATAATCTAATCTTTTTAGTCGATTAATTAGTTGTTTGATGTAAGCAAAAAAGGATTAATTACCTGAGCAACTAATCCTTTTTGATGAGATAAATTATGTGTATTAGTTTATTATTAACTTAATAGTAGTTTCTGAATGGTTAACCTTTAATTTAACAAAATAAACGCCAACACTTAGCCATTCTATATTTACAGAATGAGAATATTTGTTTTTTTCTTCAAAAGAATTTGGTGTAACGGTTTTTACTTTATGGCCAATCATATCGTATAATTCAATTTGTACGTTTGCCGATTGAGTTAATTCATATTCTAAGGTAAATTTGTCATTGGCAGGATTTGGGAATAATGTAATTTTGTTTTCTAAAACACTTTGATCATTTGAAATACCTGTAACATAGTTAACTACCGGATTAATATAAATTGAATCTACTGTAAAATTTAATCCATCAATTTGATTATTACTCGCAGTTAGTGCATAATGATAGGTTAAATTGGTATCAAGGCCTGGAATATCAACAAATATAAAGTAATCATCTGTACCTGTTAGCGGTAAATCTGTCAGTGTATATACACCATTGCCATCGGTTGTTGTTTGCACAAACATTTGACCTCCTGGATTTTTACCACCCTTTACAATTATACCACCAATGGGAGTTCCAGGAATCATCGGTTTTGATTCGTTACTCATTCTTGCCCCAAAGCCGCTTGCTTGTGTAATTGTTCCTGTAATAACACCAGTTCCAAGTGCAATTGGTGTCAGCCCAATTAAATTTATATTTTGTGAAGTGTTAATTGTACAGCCATGATTTATAACACCAGCACCTTGCCAGCTGATAGAATTAGGCGCATAGGTTACTTGAATATTGGTAGCTGTTGGCATAGCTCTTAAAACATATAAGCCACTATCAATATTGTTAAATGTGTATGTTCCTCCAATTGGTGTAATGGTTAATGAATCCCACTGACTAAGATTAGCTGTATATTTATAAATAATTATATCGCCTCCAGTGGCACCAGCTGTACTTGTTATAATCCCTGTAATAGCTTTGTTAGGAATAATTGAAACCGTAACAGGTAATAAACTAAAACAACCATTTCCATTATCACCAGTTAAGGTGTATGTAGTTGTAATAGTTGGAGTAACACTAATGGTTGTGGTATTTGCACCTGAATTCCAAGTGTAAGATATTGCGCCATTTGCTGTTAATGTTGAAGTAGAACCTTTACAAATGTTTGTATTTCCTGTAACTGACAAAATAGGAGTTGTGTTAACCGTAATTGTTTCAATGGCAGAATTTATACACCCGTTTGCACCAGTTCCTGAAACAGTGTATGAACTTGTTGTACCTGGTGATACAGAAATGCTAGTTGTGTTTTGAGTTGTGCTCCAAGTATAAGTTAAAGCACCATTTGCAGTTAATGTTGAACTATTACCTGAGCATATTATAGAAGGGCTTGAAATAACTGCAACACTTGGCAAAGTAATATCTTGAGTGACATTAACGTTAGATGTTGCAGAACAGCCTGTTGGAATATCAGTTACGGTAATAGTATAGTTGCCTGGTTGATCAACAATTGCATTTGCTGTAGTACCTCCTGAAACGACACTTGGTCCCGACCATAAATAGGAAGGCAATGCTGCAGATGTAGTTGCAGATGTAGTTGCAGTTGTATTTGCACACGTTAACGTGTTACTTAAGCTAATTGTAATTGTTGGGATTGAGGCATTGACTGTGACTTGAACTACATCCGTTGATGAACATCCATTCGCTGGATTGGTAACAGTTAATGTATAGTCGCCAGCGGAAGATGCAGTAGCATTAAATGAGTTAGAGCCTGAAGCAACGCCACCTGTCCAAACTGGCGTACAGCTTGAAGGTACAGACGTACCATTTAATGTAACAGTTGTAGACGCACATGTTAAACTTTGATCTAGTCCTGCATTAGAAGTAGGAGAAGTTGTGTTTTGAGTAATACATGAACTTGCAGTTGCGGTACATCCATTAGCTGCTGTTACTGTTAAATTGTAACAGCCTGGTAAATTTACTATAGGCGATGTTGTTGTTGAACCAGATAAAATTCCTGGTCCTGACCACATATAAGTTCCACCGCCAGAGCCTATTAAACTAGCGGTAGTTGTTACACAAGTTAACGTACTAGCGTTTGACGCTGATGCTGATGGAGGTGTTATATTTTGAGAAACAACTGTTGTGGCTGAGTTTGTGCAACTATTAACTGAGCTAGTAACTTTTAAGGTAAATGAACCAACAGCATTTGCAATTGCATTTTGAGAAGTAGTGCCTCCGCTAAATCCAGGTCCACTCCATTGATAGGTAACGCCACTTGCAGGTCCACCATTTAATGCAACCGTAGAAGTGGAACATGATAATGTGCCAGTTGCACTTGCACTAACTGATGGAGGGGTCGTATTAGAAACAACAAGTACCGTTGTATTAGTAGAATTACATCCAAATGGAGAAATTGCAAATACGGTATATGTTCCTGGGGAACCAACATTACAGTTTGTTGTTGTATAACCAGAAATAATACCTGGACCATTCCAGTTATATGATGTTCCACCAACACTAGAACAAGTTACTGTTGTAAAAGAACTAGCACAAGTTAAAGATTTTGTTGGGCCGGCAGTTATTGTTGGTAAAGTGTTTACTGTAATTGCAACGGTAGATGTTGCTGAACATCCTGATAATGTATTTGTACCCGTTACAGTATAAACTGTTGTGGATGTTGGAGATAAAATTTGTGTAGCTCCAGATAAATTCCCCGGATTCCAAATGTAAGTGTTAACGCCAACTCCTGTTGCTGATATGGTTGTTGTAGCTCCAATACAAATTGAACTAGTAGTAGTATTTGCTGACACCGTCGGGGTTGTTGTATTTTGTGTGACAGTTACGTTTGAAGATATTGAAGTGCAACCCTGAGCAGAAGTAGCAATTAAAGAATATAATCCTGGTAAATTTACCGTAGGGCTTAATGTTGTTCCGCCCGAAACAATTCCTGGGCCAGTCCAGTTAAAAGTAATACCACCAGTTGTTGACCCTGCAAGTGTTGTAGAAGTATTTATACAAGTTAGTGTCCTTGAAGGGCCTGCGTTTACGGTTGGTAAAGAGTTTAC
>ERZ724520.1800-NODE-1800-length-10415-cov-3.702799_pt1 | contig 10415 bp, 7 predicted proteins | sample MGYA00376053_ERZ724520 | MGnify/ENA primary metagenome ERZ724520 (study PRJEB28724, sample SAMN07190886) | activated sludge metagenome | isolation source: activated sludge of sewage treatment plant in Hong Hong | place: USA: Christiansburg, Virginia | collected... | reverse complement strand
TTTTGATTTACAAAAACCAGGTGAATATATTGCAAATGATGATAATACAACAAGTTTTGATGTTTCTGCTGTTAGTTTACAAGAAAATGGTGCAAAAACTCCAGTTAATTATGTTATCCCTCCAGGAATTAATCAACAACAAAACATTCAATCAACAAATCTTGTATTGTTAAATGAACAAGCATTATCTCTTAGAGCTACTAATTTAAAAGATGGTGATAGTAGAGCTATTGTAAAATCAACTGAATTAGATGTTAGATCTTTTGGTAAAATAAAATTATTTATGCATGCCGAAAAATTAACTGCTGAGCCTTTAAATGATGGAGATTTAACTGTTTTTGTTCGTTTAGGATCTGATTATAACAGTAACTATTATGAATATGAAATTCCAGTTAAATTAACTGCACCAGGTGTGTATGATGGTAATAACTCTAGCGATCAAACAACTGTTTGGCCTACAGATAATGAATTTGTAATTGATTTTGATGCAATTACAGGGGCAAAATCTACACGAAATGCGGCAGTAGGTAATGATTTATTGTTAATGCAAAAACCATTTTCGGTTGTTGATGGTGCAAATAAAATAACGGTTGTAGGTAACCCGAATTTAGCAACTCTTAAAAGTATAATGATAGGAATTCGAAATCCAAAAGATGACGCTGCACTTCCAAAAAGTATTGAAGTTTGGGTGAATGAATTAAGATTAACTGATTTTACAAACAAAGGTGGTTGGGCTACAACTGGTAGGGTTCAAGCTAAGTTAGCAGATTTGGGACAAGTTGCTTTAGCATCAACTTATAGTAAACCATTTTTTGGAAGTATTGAGAAAAAAATTAGTGAAAGAAGTAGAGAAACAAATTTCCAATGGGATGCAACAAGTACTTTTCAGTTAGGTAAGTTTTTCCCATCAAAATGGAAAATTAATCTTCCATTTTATTATGCTTATGGTCAAACACGTATTACACCACAATTTAATCCCTATGATCCTGATATTAAAATAGATAATGATAAAATTGACCCAACTGTACAAAAACAAATTAAAGCCAATGCACAAGATGTTACTGTTAGGAAAGGTTATAATTTTTCGAATGTAAATATTGGTGGATTGAAGAAAGAAGGGGCAAAACCAATGCCTTGGGATGTGAAAAACTTTTCTGCTACTTATGCTTATAATGAAGTAACCAGACATAATGTAAATATTAAAAACAGCATTATTAAAACGTATAGAGGTTCTCTTGCATATAATTACAGTATAAATGCAAAACCTTGGGCACCGTTTAAAAAATCAACTAATAAAATTTTAAGTAATAAATGGCTTGCATTGGTTAAAGAATTTAATGTAACACCATTGCCAAGTAAATTTGGATTTAATACAGATGTTAATAGATCTTACAGCGAGCTGCTTAACCGTGATTTAACAAGTTTTTATACTGGTAGCGATGTTAATTTAACAAAGGCACAATTTAATAAGACCTTTACAATGACTCGTAATTATGATTTGCAATGGAATTTTACCAAAAATTTAAAATTTGATTTTACTGCTAATAATGATGGTAGGGTTTTAGAACCATATGATAAAATTGATACTAAAGAAAAAAGAGACACAATTAGGCAAAATATTATTGGTTTAGGAACTACTACTAGTTATAGACATCAGTTGAATTTAAATTACCAAATCCCAATTAATAAAATTCCATTTTTTGATTTTGTAACAGCAAGTGTTAAATATAGTAGTACATATACATGGACAAGAAGGCCATTTGCGCAAGAAGAAATAGGGAATACAATTCAAAATACAAATACAAAAAGTTTGACTAGTTCTTTGAACATGACAACTTTGTATAACAAAATCCCTTATTTTAAAAAACTTAATACTGGCGGTGGTGATAAGAGAAATGCAAAACCTGGTTCATCTACACCAATAAAAGGGTCTAGTGGAAAGGATTCAACTAAAAAAACAGAAAATAATTTTAAAGATATTGGAGAATTTTTGGCTAGAGGTATAATGATGATTAAAAATATATCTTTAACCTATCAGCAAGGAGGTGGAACGGCATTACCTGGTTTTGCTCCTAGTTCACAATATTTAGGAATGGATAATAATAGCCGTTATAACTTTGCACCTGGATTTGGCTTTATTAGTGGAAGTAACGATAGTATTTTAAGAAAAGCAATTGATAATGGTTGGTTAGTGCAAAATCCTAATGCAAGCTTACCTTTTACAACAACGCAAACTAAAAACATAACTTATAGAGCTAATATTGAGCCACATGGAAGTTTAAAAATAGAGTTAAACGGTAACAAAACGTTTTCAGATAACCAATCATTGTTTGTGAGCTATGACAAAATAATAGATGACTATAAATTTGGAACCCAAACTCAAACAGGTAATTATAGTATAAGCGTTTTTACATTGGGTAAATCATTTAAAGATAAGAGCAATATTAAGGATGCTACTTCATCTGTTTTATTTGATGAATTTTTGTTAACTAGACAGGATATTGCAAAAGAATTAGCATATACTAATGATAAATCACTTAAAGAGTTAACAGCTCCAGGAATTGGATTGTATTATGATGGATATAGCACAACTCAACAAGATGTATTACTGGGATCATTTTACCAAACCTATACAGGTGGAAAATTGAAAGGGGTAGGTACCGAAAAAATGTTTAAACAATTACCTATGCCAAACTGGAATGTTAGTTGGGATGGATTAGGAAAATTAAAATTTGTTCAAAAATACTTCACTTCTATTACTGTAAGACATGCGTACCGTGGAACTTATACATTAGGTGGTTATACCAATAACTTATTATATATAGAAAACGGAGGAACACGAGTTCCAGTTCAAAACTCTGCATATGGTCAAACAGCCAACTTTAACCCTAAATACGTAATAAGTGGAGCTACAATAACCGAGAGTTTTAGCCCATTAATTAAATTTGATTTGAAATTTAAGAAACAAGGCTTGTTAGGTAATTTTGAAATAAGAAAAGATAAAACGGTTAACTTAAATATAACTGGTCCTCAAATTATGGAAACTAAGGGCCAAGAGTATATTGTTGGTGTTGGTTACCGTTATCCTAAATTGAAAATTAATGCTATTAAAATAAAAGGTAAGCCTGTTGAAAGTGATTTAAATTTCAAATTGGATTTGAGTTACAGAAAAAATTTAACAGTTGCTAGAAGAATTGTTGAGGAAATTAGCACTCCAACTGGTGGACAAAACATTATTACTTTAAAAACTTCATTAGATTATCAATTAACTCAAAACATTAATTTAAGATTATTTTATGATTGGATTAGAACTAAACCACAAACTTCACAGTCTTTCCCAACTGCAAATACAAATGCAGGATTTAGTTTAAGGTTTAATTTGCAGTAATTTTTTTAGATATTTTATTTAACTAATTTTAATTTAGTTGAGGTTTAAATTTAATTTAATTAAAAAAAAAACGTACATTAGGACTCTAATTTTGAAAAAAATAATAGTCATATTTGTTATTTGCATTGTTGCCATTCTTAGTATTGGCTCCCTTTTGTTTTCAAAATTGTATTTAAATTCATATAAAAATGATTTTAAAACATATTTAAAGAATAATAAAAATAATATTGAAGCCCAATCACTGCAAATTGAACAATGGCAATTATTTATGAATTCTGAAAATTTGCAATGGGAAGATAATTACAAAGAGATAGTTTTTAATGGTACGTTATATGATTTGGTTTCAATTGAAGTAATTAATTCAAAAATAATTTTAAAGTTAGTTTCAGATAAGCAAGAACAAAGTTTAAAAAATAAGTTTGCAGATATAAATAATTTAAATGACAATAAAATGGATTCACATCCATTAAAATTATTGAAGCAATTTTTGTCGTTAAAAACTTTAGTTAATGATTCGATATATTTTAATAGTAATTGTCATTTTACTAATAATGAGTATACTTTGTTTTTATTACATAAAATGGAATTAGTAAACATTACTCCATTAACTCCTCCTCCTAATTATTGTTAGTGTTTTATTTTATTGATATAATGCCTTCTTTGTTTAAATAAGGTGTTATATCAATATGTATTTCTGTAAAAATTATACCAATTAAAATTAATATAGGTTGATAATGACCTATGTTATATTTTATTAGTATTAAATATTTTAAAACATTAACTTATAACTATAAATAATATGAAAAAAAATATATTTCCCATATTTCTTTTATCAATCGGTTACAGTGCATTTTCACAAACTGTAACAATTAGAGATATTTCTACAAAAGAACCATTAGAGCAAGCAGTATTATTAGATATAAATAACAAACAAGCATTTACAAATGCAAAAGGAAAAGCAGATTTAGCATTATTAAATAAAAATGATTCTATTTTAATTTATGCCTTTGGTTATTCAACAAAAAAAGTGTTATTACATTCTAATGGATTAAATGAAGTTTTTGAACTTTCATCAAAATCTGTCATGTTAGATGAAATTATATTATCTGCTAATCGTAAATCGGAGCATAAAATAGATGTTCCTTTTCAAATGGAAATTATAAAGCAGAAAGATATTGAATTTTCGAACCCAGCTACTAGCGGAGATTTGTTGGCAAATACTGGTCAAGTTTATTTGCAAAAAAGCCAGGCTGGAGGTGGAAGTCCCAGTTTAAGAGGATTTGAAGCTAATAAAGTATTACTTGTAATTGATGGAGTTAGAATGAATAATGCTATATACCGTGGCGGCCATTTACAAGATGTAACTACTATTGATGCTAATATGATTGAACGAACTGAAGTTATTTTTGGTCCCTCTTCAACAATGTATGGGAGTGATGCATTGGGTGGGGTAATGAATTTTTACACTAAAAATGCTCAATTTAGTGCTGATGATACTATGTTGGTAAAAGTAAATGCAATGGCAAGATATGGTTCAGCAGCGCAAGAAAAAACTGGACATATTGATTTTAACTTGGGTTGGAAGAAAATAGCTTCAATAACTAACATTACATTTTCTGATTTTGGTGATTTAAGAAGTGGTTCAAATAAATTAAATGGCTACACTAATACCTGGGACAGAGTTTATTATCAAGATAGAATTAATAATAGAGATACTATGCTTAAAAATAGTAATGAGAGTTTGCAAAAAGGGAGTGGCTATTCTCAAATAGATATTATGCAACGTTTCAATATTAAAACTGGATTGCATTTTCTACATAATTTAAATTTTCAGTATGGAGAATCTAGCTTTTTGCCTCGATACGATCGATTAAATGGTGATTACAGAAGTGGCAAATTCAGATTTGCAGAAAACGGATATGGTCCACAAAAACGGTTATTAGCTGCATATACTTTAAACTACGATGCTAAGACAGCTATTTCGGATAATATTAAAGTAATTTTAGCATATCAAAAAATTGACCAAGATAGAATTACTCGCGATTTTCAAAGTTTAAATAGAAAAACACAAATGGAAGATGTTTCTGTTTATTCTGCAAATTTAGATGCTTTTAAACTAATTAAAGAAAAACATGAATTAAGATATGGTGCCGAGTTTACATACAACGATGTACAATCTTCAGCATTTTTTAAAAATATCTCTTCTAATATTGAAACTTCAGCAGATACGCGCTATGCAGATGGAGGGAGCCAAATGACTAGTGTAGCTGCTTATTTGTCTCATTCGTGGGAGGTAAATAAAGTATTTGTAATAACCGATGGTTTAAGATTTACCCATACAAAATTGCATAGTATTTTTAATGACACTACTTTTTTTAAGTTTCCTTTTAAAAGTGCTACACAAAAAAATAATGCAGTTACAGGAAATATTGGTTTAACATGGAAGGGCGAAAATGACTATAAAATTTCAATTGTGGCAAATACTGGATTTAGAGCACCTAATGTTGATGATTTAAGTAAAGTATTTGAAAGTGTTGGGTATTTAATAGTTCCTAACCCAAATTTAAAACCAGAGTATACTTATAATTTTGAAATGGGAATTAGTAAAGTTTTTGAAGGTAAGTATAAGTTTGATTTAAATGGTTTCTATACTAATTTAACAAATGCATTAGTAGTGGCAGATGATAAATTTAATGGGAATGATTCTGCACTTTATAATGGAGTAAATACAAAAGTAAAATCAACTCAAAATGCTGATAACGCATACATTTATGGCCTTTCAGGTGGTGTTCAATTTGATTTTAATGAACATGTTTCGTTTAAAAGTGTTTTAAATTATACTTATGGTCGATATATTGATTCTAAACTTGATTCGGTAATTCCATTAGATCACATTTCTCCTATGTTTGGTCAAACATCATTAATTTATAAAAACAAATCCGTTGATGGTGAATTTTTTGTAAGATACAATGGTAAAAAAGCTTTGTCTGATTACAGTCCAAGCGGTGAAGATAACTTTAAATACGCAACTGCTAATGGTATGCCAGCTTGGTTTACATTAAATATCAGAATGGGTGTTAACCTAACTAAAAATTTACGATTAAATGCAGCGTGTGAAAATATTACCGATAATAGATACCGTGCATTTGCAAGTGGTATAAATGCTCCTGGACGAAATTTCATTATTAGTTTAAGATATAAAATGTAAATGAATGTGTAATTAAAAAAAAGAGGTTACTCATTTGAGTCAGCCTCTTTTTTTTGCTATATTTGCACCCCAAAATACATTCAATTACTTAATTATGAAATTTTTACGTTTTTATATTTTATACCGTTTAGAAATTATTATTGCCCTAATAGTTTTAGGCGTTTTGTCGCATTTATACCTAGATGCTGTAACAGCTTGGTTTTTGTATGTTTTTGCATTTATTTCTATTCTTTTATATTTTATGATGGGTACTATGCGTATTGTGCAAGAAGCGGTGAGTGATGGAGATGTCGATTTAGCAATGAAATACATGGATAAAATAAAATTTCCAAGGTTATTATTTAAACCAATTAGAGCTGGTTATTATATGTTACAAAGTAACTTATCTATGGCAGGTAATGATTTGGATAAGGCTGAAGCAAACATTAGAAAAAGTTTAAAAATTAAATCGAAGATTGTTGGCGATATGGAAGGCGCTAATTTGATGCAATTGGGATTTATTGAACTTAAAAAAGGTAACACTAAGCAAGGTCGTTTACACCTTATGGAAGCGGTTAAAGCTGGTATACCTGATAAAGAAAATTTAGCTGCAGCTTATTTGCAATTATGTAATATTGAAGCGCAACGTATGCAATATAAAATAGCAAAACAATATTTTAAAAAAGCTAAAGATTTAAAACCTAAAAACGAAGAAATACTATCTCAAATAAAACAAATGGAGAAGCAAATTAACCGCATGCCAGGTTAATTGTTACAAACTTCAAAATGTATTTAGACTTAAACTATTTAGTTTAAGTCTTTTTTTTGTAATATTTTTTTTAAATTAGTTTTTTAAATTATTAGCTATGCAAAATATTATAGATTCATTTGAACATATACCTAGTTGGGTACGTACATTAATTCTTGCTGGAGGCATAACATTTTTTTGGATTATTGAAGGTATTATTCCGCTTCAAAAATTTAATTACAACAAATGGAAGCATGCAGGTGTAAATATATTTTTTACCTTAACTACTATTATTGTAAATTTTGCTTTGGCCTTTGCAATGGCAATGAGTTGCACATATGTAACTACACACAAAATTGGCTTTTATTATTGGTTTGATATACCACTATGGTTAAATGTATTAATTGGTGTAATGTTACTTGATTTAATAGGCGCATACTTAATTCATTTTTTAGAACATAGAGTTAAATTAATGTGGCTTTTCCATATTATACATCATAGCGATACTACTGTTGATACAACCACAGCAAACAGACACCATCCAGGTGAAAGTTTATTTAGGGTTATATTTACATCAATAGCCATTTTTGTTTCGGGTGCGCCATTTGGAGTGGTAATGATTTATCAAACCTTATCGGCAGTTTTATCACAATTTAATCATGCTAATATGTTTTTACCTAAATGGTTAGATAATTTAATTAGTTGGATTATTGTTTCACCAAATATGCATAAAGTGCATCATCATTATAAATTGCCATATACTGATTCTAATTTCGGGAACATTTTTAGCATTTGGGATAGGCTATTTAGAACATTTAAGTACAAAGAAATTTCGGAAGTAGTTTATGGTATTGACACTCATATGAAACCAGAAGAAAACAGTAAAATAAAAAATTTATTAGAAATTCCTTTTCAACCTTATAGACCCGCGACTAAGGATTAATTAGTTTAAAGATTTTAATTTATCGCTTAGAAATTTTATTTCCAGTTCCTCTTTGCCTGTTACATTTAAACCGTTTTGTAGTGGCATCTCTTAATGCTGTATGTTTTGTTTTACGCGATTTCATTCGTTTACGCCACATCCTAAAGCTTGATGGTAATGAATTTAAACGCATAAATTCTATAACATCTTTTTCTTTTAATCCAAATTGAAATTCAATAGCTTCAAACGGAGTTCTATCTTCCCAAGCCATTTCAATAATTCTATTAATATCACGTTCTGTAAATACAGGCTTTTGTGATAATTTTAGTTTAGCTTCTCGCTTTTCTTGCTCTATTAAATAAGCCATTGGTGATGGTAAATCACTATAATAACAAATTATATTTTGCTCAGCCATAAATTTCGGTAGGTTTTAAGTTTATCATAATCATTTGCTTGTTTTTCAATATTAAATTCTCGGTTTCCTCTTGGGTCGTTACCAACACCGGCTAAATAAGCCCAATTACCCCAATTGCTGCATACATCATAATCTATTAATTGTTGTTCAAAATAGGCTGCGCCATAACGCCAGTCTAATTTTAAATTATTACATAAATAACTCGCAACATTTTGTCGGCCACGGTTGCTCATAAATCCTGTAAGTTTTAATTCCACCATGTTTGCATCAATAAAATCATTTCCAGTATTTCCGTTTTTCCATTTCTCAAAGAGCTCAGCATTATGTTTATTTAGTGTTGTTTCTTTTTCTTTAATTCCATTTTCTAAAAAAAATTGATGACGGTGTTTTTTCATCATAAATCTGAAATAATCTCGCCATAGTAATTCAAATTCTAGCCAATTGGTTGAATCATTTGCAGTGTTTTGGGCTTCGTATTTTTTTAATTCGTAATAGATTTCTCTGGGCGATAAACAACCTAAACTTAACCATGCAGAAAATTTAGACGAGTAATTTTCGCCAACCATTCCATTTCTAGTTTCTTTATAGGTTGAAATATAGTGCGATTCATGTAAATAAAAATTGAGTCGTTTTATTGCTTCTGTTTCTCCACCTTTAAATTCAATAGCTCTGCGGCAATCTATAGTTTCTGTTTTTAACCCTAATGATTGTAGGCTTGGAAGTTCAATTGCGGGTAGTGATGGTGATTTAATGTTTGTTGGCTTTTCAAAAATAGTTCGAACACTAGATTCTTTTTCTATTCTTTTACGGAAAGATGTAAATATATCTGGTATGTCTTTTATAGAGAATGGTAAATCTTCCGCATGATATAATGTGCTTGTGCTAAAGGTTTCGAGGCTACATTGTATTTTTCATAATTCTTTTTCAACAAGTGTTTCTGTTTGTTTTTCTTCGTACGCTACTTCTTTTTTACTAAATACTTTTTGTACTTCGTAATATTTAGCAAGCCTATATAATTCTTTGTGAGGTTCTCCTCTAACAACAATTAAACCTGAACCTATTTTTCGAAGTTCAGAATCTAAATCTGAAATGCTTTCAAGTAAAAATTGAGTTCTAAAGCTTCCTGTTTTTTTTAATCCAAATGGAGTGGTTGTGTATTGTGAATCGTCAAAACAATAAACAGGAATTACCTCATCACTACTTTTGATAGCTTTTACTAATGTTTCATTGTCATGTAACCTTAAATCTGTTTTAAACCAAATAATAGAGCGTTTCATAAATTGATATTTTTTGATTTTTATTTGCCAATAGTCGTTGTTAGGTAATATGCCTTATTTTTATTTGTGCTTATTAATAATAAACTTTTGATGTGTTTATTTCATCTGTAGTTTTTTTGAATATTATAAATCATTTATATGTTCTAAATAAAATTTTGCTTGTTCTAATATGTCAGCTTTTGCTTTTGGCTCCATTCGTCGCCACACATTATACATCATACCAATACGGGGATTTTTAGCTAAGCGAGTTTCGTGTTTATCATAAAAATTCCAATACAAACTATTAAAAGGACAAGCTTTATCACCTGTTTTTTTTGCTTTATCATAATAGCAACCTGAGCAGTAAGAACTCATTTTATTTATGTAAGTTGCTGAACTCACATAAGGTTTGGAACCAACTATTCCTCCATCTGCAAATTGACTCATGCCTCTTGTATTGGTAATTTCAACCCATTCAAAAGCATCAATATAAATTCCT
>ERZ724520.1797-NODE-1797-length-10430-cov-6.575229_pt1 | contig 10430 bp, 9 predicted proteins | sample MGYA00376053_ERZ724520 | MGnify/ENA primary metagenome ERZ724520 (study PRJEB28724, sample SAMN07190886) | activated sludge metagenome | isolation source: activated sludge of sewage treatment plant in Hong Hong | place: USA: Christiansburg, Virginia | collected... | reverse complement strand
GCATGGCCCTCACGGCCGAAGCCTTTGACCAGCATGTGCCCAAGGGCTACATCTATGCAGCCATGGCGTTTTCGCTGGGCGTGGAGGCTTTGAACATTCGGGCGCGTGGTAAACGCCTGGCGGCTAAGGGCAACTGAGGACATTGGGTTCCGCTTTGAATTGACGTGTTGGTGCAGAATCCTGCAAACGAAGGAGGACTGTCAACATGCACCCGTGGGTTTTGCTTTTGATCTTGTTTGTCGTTGCTGCAATCGCCCTTATTGGTATGGTGAAGCTGATGCGGGCTTTGAGCGCGCCCGATTGGGAACGCAATCGACGGATACGAATGCAAGGGCCATTCGTGCCGCTCAGCGCGGAAGAAATTGCCGAAGATGAACGTCGGTATGCAAAGCGCATCGACTCAGGCTGCGCGCCCTAAGCTCCTGAAAAATTTCGAAACTGGCACAACGCAGCCCTTCAAACCCGCGTGCGCCGCACCCGCACTTTGACCTCTGGCATCGAACGCTTCACCAACCAATCCGCCGACTTTCGCCACACCGCGTTCTGCGCCGTAGCCCCCAGAATGACACCCATGTGCCCACCGGGCGCCACCTCAAAACGTTTGTCGGTGGAGCCCACCAAATCCAGAATGCCTTCCGCCGTGGACGCCGAGATCAGGGCATCAGTCGCACCGGCAAACACAAAGATCGGGGCCTTGATGCGGGCAAAACGCGACACTTTGCGACCCAGCACAAACTCACCCTGGGCCAGGCTGTTGTCCACCACCACCTTGACCAGCATGTCGGCCACCACACCCGCCGGGTAGGTGAGCATGTTGTTCAAATAGTCGGACGTGGTGGTGTGGGATTCCACAAACTCGCGGTCCCACAGGTTGGTGATCAAATCCCAATAGGTGGTAACGCTGGCGATGGGGTCGGTTAGTTTGAAGGCAATCGTCGTCACAAAACCCGGCGTGTGAAACATCTCGGGTTTGAGCATGTTCAGGCGCAAGTCGGTGTATTTGCGGATCAGCTTGGCCGGTTTGTTGACGATCTGCGCCACGCCCGCCACCAGCCCACCGCCACGCATGTCGATCGGGCTGGCCACGGTGACGATGTTGCGGATGCGCCCCGGGGGTTGCAGACCGGCGTGTAACAAAGCAAGCAGCCCGCCCATGCACCAGCCCATCAGTGAAACCTGTTGTTGCTGGCTGTGTGCGCGCACGGCATCCAGTGCCTCGCCCATCATGCGGTCGGCGTAGTCCTTCATGCCCAGCTTGGCGTGCCTGCGCTGCGGTGTGCCCCAGCAGATCAGATAGGTCTTGAAGCCACGCGCCGCCATGTAACGCACCAGGCTGCGCTTGGGCATCAGGTCAAAGGTTTCGGTGGTCACGCCCAATGGTGGCACCAGCACCAGGGGCACCGCATGTTGGGGGCGCTGGATGGGTAACAGTGAGCCGTCATTGAGTTGAATATCCTCTTCCGTGCCCAGGGCGTAATAACGCACCGTCATCAGGTCGCTGGTGAAAACCAGCTCGAACGGAGTCTGGCCGGACTTGACCAGTTTGTCGTGGCGAAACAGCCAGTCAAAACCGTTGGTCAGGGCTGCGGCCGCGCGGTCGTTGAACTCTGCACTGCGGTCTATGGCTCGTGTGATCCATTGAGACATTACGCTTTACCTTCTCTTGCGGTTTTCTTCATCGGTAGCTTGCTCCATGGCACCGTTGGTGCATTGTCAGGACTTCACCAGGTATCGGTAAAACCATCGCTTGGCACTTTCCACCATCAACAGGTAGGCCATCAACAGCAGGGCCAGCAGTCCAAAATAGGCAAGAGGCAATGGCGCGAATCCCAGAAAGGGTGCGATCGCGGTAAAGGGCAAAGCCATCGCCAACAACACCACGGCCAGCGACGTCACCACCAGCCAGGGGTTGGGGCGACTGTGCAGGGGACTGCGGCGCGTGCGAATGACAAAAATCACCAATACCTGGGTCGCAATGGACTCTACAAACCACCCGGTGTGGAACAGCATGGCATCGGCGTCAAAGAGACGAATCAGCAAATAGAACGTCAGAAAGTCAAACAGCGAACTGATGGGGCCAATGGTCAGCATGAAATTGCGGATGAAGGCCATGTTCCAGCGTTTGGGCTGCTCAAGGTCTTCGGGATCAACCTCATCGAGCGGAAGCGAAATCTCAGACACGTCATACAACAGGTTGTTGAGCAGAATTTGCAGCGGCAGCATCGGCAAAAAGGGCAGGAAGGCGGTTGCTGCGGCCATGCTGAACATGTTGCCGAAATTGGAGCTGGTGGCCATCATGATGTACTTCATCACGTTGCCAAAGGTGCGCCGGCCTTCCAGGATGCCCTGATGTAAGACCATCAGGTCGTTTTCCAGCAGAATCATGGCGGCGGCCTGCTTGGCCACGTCAACCGCTCCCTCCACCGAAATGCCCACGTCTGCGGTGTGCAGGGACGGCGCATCGTTGATGCCATCCCCCAAGTACCCAACCACATGGCCGCGCGCCTTGAGCGCCAGAATGATGCGATTTTTCTGGGACGGGTTGACCCGGCAAAACAGGTTGACGCTCTCGACGCGCGCACGCAGGGCATCGTCGTTCATCGTGGCAATGTCACTGCCGGTCAACATGCCGGTGATGGGCACGCCCAACTGCGCGCACACATGCCGGGTGACACGCTCGTTGTCACCGGTCACGATTTTTACCGACACCCCGCTTGCGGTCATGGCCTTGAGTGCCGTGCCCGCGCTGGCTTTGGGCGGGTCCAGAAAAGCCGCAAATCCGGCAAACACCAGTGCGCTTTCATCGGAGACCACGGCGTGGTTCATCTCTGCCGGCACATCGCGCCAGGCCACGCCCAACACCCGAAAACCCTCTTCACCAAGCCCGTTGAACACGGCCTGAATACCTGCCTGTGACGCCGCATCGAGCGGCACCGTTTGACCAGCTCGGTCCAGGAAGTGGGTGCACAGCTCCAGCACATCCTCGGGTGCGCCTTTTACGACCAGTCGCCGGCTTGACGCAGTGTCCGTTGCGCCTTCCGAGGTCCGCTTGACGAGCACGGAGACACGCCGGCGTTCAAAGTCAAACGGAACTTCATCCACCTTGGTCCAGCCGCTGACACTGATGTCGGCGTGTTCAAGGATGGCTTCGTCCAGCGGACTCTTGAGTCCGCTCTCAAAGTAGCTGTTGAGGTAAGCCAATGACAGCACGCTGTCGCTGGGTTGTCCTTGTGCGTCGACGTGTCGCTCCAGCCGAATGCGCGCTTCGGTGAGTGTGCCCGTTTTGTCCGTGCACAAGACGTCCATGGCCCCCATGTCCTGGATGGCCGACGGCCGTTTGACAATCACCTTGAGGGCGGCCATGCGCAGGGCCCCTTTGGTCAGGGTCACGGATACCACCATGGGCAGCAATTCAGGCGTCAGGCCGACCGCCAGGGCCACGGCGAACATGAACGATTCCAGAATCGCACGGTGTAGCGCCACATTGACCAGCAAGGTGCCCAGTACCAGCACGACCGTCAGCCACATGATCAGCATGCCAAACTGGCGCGTGCCCTGCTCAAACGCGGTGGCAGGGGCGGTCTTGTTCAGGTCCACCACGATCTGGCCCAGTGCCGTGTCGCTGCCGGTGCGTCCTATGACGGCCCGAGCAGAACCGCTGACCACGGAGCTGCCCAGGAAGATCGCGTCGGACGCATCGAGTTCCCAGCCACATACCGGGCTGGGCTGCGACGCCCCGGCGCTTTGGACCAAAGGTCTTTTCTCCACGGGAAATGGTTCGCCGGTCAACTGCGCCTGGTTGACAAAAAAGTCGTCGGCCTCCAGTAAGCGCGCGTCAGCGGGAACCAGGTCGCCGGCGGAGAGCAACACCACGTCGCCGGGCACCAGATCGGCGACCCGCACTTCAGTGGCCACGCCGTCGCGCAGGGCCGTTGCGGTCACCGCCACTTGCAGCGCCAGCTTTTCAGCCGCCAGACCGGCACGGTGCGCCTGCACAAAATCCAGCGTTACGCTGAGGACCACGATCACCGCGATGATGACCGCACCGCTGGTGTCGCCCGTCAAGGCAGACAGGGTGCTGGCAGCCAGCAGCACCAACACCAGGGGATTGCGGAAATGGGCGAAAAACTGCCACACCAAGGCACGCTCCGTGGCCTTTTGCAGGCGGTTGGGGCCATGGTTCTTCAAACCCTGTTCCGCTTGTTCGCGGCTCAGTCCCGTGGGCAATCCTGCCGGGGATGGTACGGGTATGGTGCTTGCCGCCAATGGATGATTCATAAAGTTCCGGTCAGACTGCGCAACGCGGATTGCAATGCATGGGCTGCTGGCTGTTCATGGGTAGTGGCTTGGCGCAGCTTACGGTATCTTGCACCTATAGCAACAGAGCCTCAGGGAGCGGACGGGCGCCAACTCACCAACACGATGCCGACCAACACAGGCACGGCACCGAACAAAAAACTCAATTCGATGGGTTCGGCCAACAACCATGCACCCAACAACACGCCAAACAAAGGCGTCATGAACGAAAACACCCCCAGACGCGACGCCAGGTAGTGGCGCAGCAGCCAGAACCACACCAGAAAGCTGGCAAAAGACACCACCAGCGAATGGAAGGCCAGGCTGGCCCAGACCTGCGGCGTGGGGTTGAAGTGGTACTGCCCGGTCACAAAAGACGCGCCCAATAACAACACAAATGCCCCCACCAATTGGTACAACAGCGTTTCGGTGGCCGGTGCGCTGGACAGGCGGGTGGTGCGCACCGTCACCGTGGTCGCGCCCCAAATCAACCCACCCAACAACCCCAAAAAGTCGCCCCACAACATATTGCCTGGGGCAGGTTGGACCGAAGCCGTTCGCCCAAAGAATGCCAGCGCCAGACCGCCAAACGCCAGCGTGATGCCCAGCCACTGCACCCGCCCCAGGCGTTCGGCAGGCAACTTCCAGTGCAGGCCCAGTGCTGCAAAAATCGGCGCGGTATACAAGAACACCACCATGTGTGAGGCACTGGTGTGGCGCAAGCCTTCGCCCACCAGCAAAAACTCCACGCCAAACAGCAGGCCCACCACCAGCCCGGGCCGCCAGATGCCATCGCTCCAGCGCATGCGCTCACCCCGAAAGGCCATCAGCAGCCCCACCAACACGGCCGCAACGCCCGAACGCAGGCCGATCTGCAACGTGGGGTTGATGTCGTCTGCCGTGGCTTTCAAAACCACTTGCTGCAAACCCCAGACCAGACACACCAGCACCATGAGCCCTATGGCCCGGGAGTCGAGTGTTTTGCGCGTGGTCATTCAGAAGTCCTTCATAGAGTCAGCGGATTGTCCGCTGGTAACTGCCCCAACCCCTCACGCGTGATGGCCTCACCCAAAAAATCCAGAAACCGGCGCACGGCGGGCAACAGGCCCCGGCGCGACGGAAACACGGCATGGAAGATGCCCGGCCGGGGTGCCCAACCGGGCATAACCTGCACCAGGCGGCCGTCGCGCAATTCATCGGCACACATGTAGTCCGGCAAAGCGCACATTCCTACCCCGGCCAACACGGCAAATTTGAGCGTCAGCAAGTCGTCGGCCACATAACGTGGCTGGTGCTGAAAGGCGTGAGCCGTGCCGTCTGGCCCTAGCAGTTGCCAGGTGGCGGCTTCACCCACGGTGGACATGCTGACGGTGTCCAGCGTCTGCAGCTCGGCCCAAGTCGATGGGCTGCCCTGGCGTGCCAGTTGGGTCGGGCTGGCCACCAGAAGCGTGCGGGTCAGGCCAAAGTTTTTGATCACCAAGCTGCCGCTGTCATCCAAGGTGGGGCGCACGCGCAGAGCCACGTCGAAACCCTCTTCCACCAAGTCCACCACGCGGTTGCTGACCCGCATGTCGATGCGCACCTGCGGGTAGCGCGCCAGAAACTGCGGCAGGATGGGGCCAAGCGTGGTTTGCGCCAGCGTCACCGGGCAGGCCACGCGGATGGTGCCGCGTGGCTCGGTTTGGGCCTGGGCCACGGCGTCCTGCGCGGCCTGGGCGTCCTCGCGCATGGCCACGCAATGGCGGTGGTATTGCTCGCCCACAGCGGTCAGCGACAGCTTGCGCGTGGTGCGCTGCAGCAGGCGGACACCCAGACGCGCCTCCAGCTCGGCCACGCGGCGCGACAGGCGCGATTTGGGCAGGCCCAAAGCGCGCCCGGCGGCGGCAAAACCACCCCGGTCCACCACCTCGGCAAAGTAGACCAGGTCGTTCAAATCCTGCATGTGCGTTCTCCATTGTCCTGCTGATGAGACAATCTAACGCAATTTTGCCAACTTATCAAAAAATCGTTTCATTTGCATACTTGATCCATGGCTGCAATCCGCGGCTTCACTTCAAGGACTGACCATGAAACTGCTTCACATCGATTCCAGCATCCTCGCCGCCAACTCCGTTTCCCGTGCCTTGACGGCCCAGATCGTCGCCAAATGGAAATCCAGCCACCCTGGCACCGCGGTGAACTACCTGGACCTGGCCACCAGCGCCCCCAGCCACCTGTCGGCAGACTCCCTGGGTTTTCGCATGCCACCCGGTGCGGCCGAACTGAGCGATGTGCAAAGGCGCGAAAACGCCATTTCCGAGGCGCTGGTCAGCCAGTTCCTGGCTGCTGACGTGATCGTGGTCGGCGCACCGCTGTACAACTTCTCCATCCCCAGCCAGCTCAAGGCCTGGATCGACCGCGTGGCGCAAGTCGGCCGCACCTTCAAGTACACCGAAAAAGGCCCGCAAGGCCTGGCCGGCGGCAAGACGGTGATCGTGGCCTCTACCCGGGGTGGCGTGTATTCCACCAGCGAGGGTGGCCGCGCCATGGAACACCAGGAGAGCTATCTGCAGACCGTGTTTGGCTTCCTGGGCATCACCGACGTGCGTGTTGTGCGCGCCGAAGGGCTGGCCATGGGGGAAGCGGCCAAGACCCAGGCGCTGGAAGCTGCCGCACTGGAAATTCGTGCCATCGCATTGACTGCCGCCAACGAAGCGTCTGTGGTTCGAGTTGCCTGAACCGTCAGCCAGCGGGGCAGTCCCAACCCCGCTTGCGTGCGCAAATGGGTGACATTGGAAGCTGGTCTTTCGCCCTATACTGATTTTTTTGGAGGGTTGGCGCTTAGCGATCAACCTGATTTCTAAATCAGTGCAAGGAGTCGATTGCCATGGCAATAAAAGATGTAGTGGTTCATCTGGACCAGGATGGGCGCACGGCCGTGCGACTGGCGTTGGCAACTGCGCTGGCGCGTCAGCACGGGGCCCGACTGGTGGGCATCTTTGCGCAACGCGGACATGCACGCAAGGTCGGTGTTGTCAGTGTATGGCCCAGCGAGGAGTTCACCCTGGCTTGCGACACCAGCAAGGCCCAGTTTGAGGCCGCCACTGCCGGACTTGCCGACAGCGAATGGCGCTTCGTCAACCGGGGTGGTGAGGCCGAGGTGGTACGCCAATTTGTCGACCTGGCCCGCCACACCGATCTGGTGGTGTTGGGCCAGTATGAACATGGCAAGGACTTTGTCCCCGAAGAACTGGTGTCTGAAGTGGTGATCGGTTGCGGGCGTCCGGTGCTGGTCGTTCCGTACATCGGAGACTTTGCAGAAGTCGGCAAGTTCCCGCTGATTGCATGGAACAACGCCCCCGAAGCTGCCCGCGCGCTCAACGACGCGCTGGCCGTCATTCAAGGTTGCCAAAAGGCGTATGTGGTGTCCGTGGCTACCCGCCTGGATGAGGGTGAAGCAACCTGTGCCGAAGTGCAGCGGCACTTGGCAACGCACGGCATTCCTGTGGCGACCGAGGTGGTGTTGGTGGAGGACTTTGGAGTGATGGACATGTTGCTGAACCGCGCCAGCGACCGCAGTGCCGACCTGTTGGTCATGGGTGCCCATGGCTCCATCGGCTTCCCGTTCGAGAGCCGCGGAGCCGGCACCCGCTACATCCTGCGCCACATGACGGTGCCGGTGTTGATGTCCAGCTAAGGCGCTTCGATCGCCGTGAAGGCAGGTTCAGGCCCGACCCGGCCAGACCTGTCCCAGTGCAAAGACCGAGTTCGGCGTTCCGGGGCGTGCCACCGGCGGACGCGGTTTTTGGTAGACGCCCTTTTGCACCGTCTTTCGCTCTTCAACCTGAAAGCCCTTGGCCTTTTGCTCTTGTGCAAGGCTTTGCAGCGTCACGGTTTTCAGATAGGCCACAACAGTGGATTGCAGGGCGTCCCACAGGTCCTGTGTCATTTCCTGGGCACTGGCCGAGGTTTCACGCGGCGCATCCTTGCTGCGTGTGTCGGTGTCGTCTTCGATGGCACCAATGATGTCCGCCACCGAGATGGTGTGCGCCGCGCGCGCCAGCGTGTAGCCACCGCCGGGTCCACGCGTGCTCTCCACCAGAGCGTGCTGGCGCAGCTTGGCAAACATCTGCTCCAGGTACGACATGGATATGCGGTGGCGCACAGCCAGATCCTGCAGCGGAACGGGGGTGTTGCTCTGGCGCAGGGCCAGGTCAATCATGGCGGTAATGGCAAATCGGCCTCGTGTACTCAATCGCATCGGGATGACTCCTTCCAGCGCAAAAATTGCTGGTGAAGCGTGAATGTAGGCGCGAAAATGCTTCGTGTAAATTCGAATTTACAACATTTTCACTTCGATTTATTCGAACAATAGGGCGCGCCATGAACTTCAAACACCTGCATTACTTCTGGGTCACCGCAAAAGCCGGGGGCATCATGCGCGCTGGCGAGCAGTTGCACACCACGCCACAAACCCTGTCTGGCCAGATCAAGCTGCTGGAAGACTGGCTGGGCCGCAAGCTGTTTCGCAAGAGCGGGCGCAAGCTGGAACTGACCGAAGACGGCCACCTGGCCATGGGTTATGCCGACCAGATCTTCACGCTGGGGGCCGAGCTGGAGAGCGCTGTGCGCCAGGCCCACGGTGGCCAGCGGGTGCTGGACTTCAAGGTGGGCGTGGCCGATTCAGTGGCCAAGTCCATCGCCTACCGACTGCTGGAACCGGCGCTGACCGTTGACGAGCCAGTGCGCCTGGTGTGCAGTGAGGGCAAGTTCCCGGACCTGCTGGCGCAACTGGCGCTCAACCGGCTGGATTTGGTGATTGCCGACGAGCCCATGTCCCGGCGCATCAGTGTGAAAGCCTTCAACCACCCGCTGGGGCGCACAACCATGAGCTTCTTCTGTGCGCCGGAGCTCAAGCGCCAACTCAAAGGCGTTTTTCCACAATGTTTGAACGACTTTCCACTGCTGATACCCGGAGCCCAGGCCTCAGTGCGCCAGCAGTTGGAAGGCTGGCTGACCCGCCACCACATTCACCCGCGCATCATTGGTGAGTTTGACGACGGCGCACTGATGAGCGCCTTTGGTCGCGAGGGGCGGGGCGCCTTCATGGCGCCCACGGTCATGGAGCACGACACGGTGGCCCAGTTTGGCGTGGAGGTGATTGGGCGCACCGAGGAACTGGTGGACGAGTTTTATGCTGTTTCGGTTGAACGGCGCATCACCCACCCCTGCGTGGTCGCCATCACGGATGCAGCGCGGGTTCAATTATTTGGGTGAAATGCCTTTCAACCCTTTGATTACCCACCTTATAGATGAATTGGTTATTTGAAACTGACAATTCAGTAGTTCCAGTTTTAACATTTGGCTTCCAGAATCCAACCCATCGCAATGTTGCGTTGCAATTTTCTGGAGTTTCCAATGCCAATCCGCTTCCCCACCCGCCGGGTCTTCACCACGCTGGCCCTGGCTGCCACGCTGGCCGGCGCCGCATTCACCGCCGTCGCCCAACCCAAGGCCGTTGAGCTGCTCAACGTCTCCTATGACCCGACCCGCGAGCTGTATGTCGCGTTCAACGCCGCCTTCATCAAACACTGGAAGGCCAAGACCGGCCAGGACGTGAGCATCAAGCAATCCCACGGTGGCTCGGGCAAACAAGCGCGCGGCATCATCGATGGGCTGGATGCCGATGTGGCCACGCTGGCGCTGGCTGGCGACACCGACGCCCTGCATGCCAATGGCGGCTGGATTCCCAAGGATTGGCAAAAACGCCTGCCGCACAATTCCTCGCCCTACACCTCTACCATCGTGCTGGTGGTGCGCCAGGGCAACCCCAAGGGCATCAAGGACTGGGATGACCTGATCAAGCCCGGCATCAGCGTCATCACCCCCAACCCCAAGACTTCGGGCGGCGCGCGCTGGAACTACCTGGCGGCCTGGGAATTTGCCAAACGTAAATTCGGTGGCGATGCACAGGCCAAGGACTTCATTGCCAAGCTGTATGCCAATGTGCCGGTGCTGGACACCGGTGCCCGTGGTTCCTCCATTACCTTTGCGCAGCGTGGCCAGGGCGATGTATTTATCTCGTGGGAGAACGAAGCCTATTTGCTGGAGAAGGAATTTGGCAGCAAGGTCGATGTGGTCTACCCCTCGCTGAG
>ERZ724520.1795-NODE-1795-length-10434-cov-4.474130_pt1 | contig 10434 bp, 13 predicted proteins | sample MGYA00376053_ERZ724520 | MGnify/ENA primary metagenome ERZ724520 (study PRJEB28724, sample SAMN07190886) | activated sludge metagenome | isolation source: activated sludge of sewage treatment plant in Hong Hong | place: USA: Christiansburg, Virginia | collected... | reverse complement strand
GTCTGTGCTACAATAATGAATAAAATGTTAAGGTAAATCTTAATTTTATTGACCATAATAAATATAAATGAGAAGATATTCGCCTGAGCCTGAATCTGTTTCTCACGCACCCCAAACTCACAACGACAACAGCTCTCCCTCTAACAACAAAATAACAATATCTTTTCCCACCCAGGTCAACCACTACGATGACGATGATCCCACCGCCCCTATCCCTATCTACCTTCACGCTCCCAGTAAAAAATCTGTTAAAATCGACCTTGCAGCCAAAATTTCAGTGGCTGATATCAAAAAAGTAGTCGATGAAATGATTGGCATCAAAAAAGATCACCAACTTCTATACTTAAACGGGAAAAATGTCACTGAGTATGGTTTCATACGTCTGCAGGCACACAACATCATTCACATCCTCAGCACCGACGAACTCTGTTCCAATCAGCACATTCTAGCTATCAAGCTTACTGTTGTCAGCTTCGTTTCCCAACAACAAAAACAAATAGTAAAAAACTATAAAGTTGCTGCTAACTAACAAGTTAACAATTTCATTAGGCAAGTACAAACAGACATCAAAAGTTAGTTGCTTCCTCACTCAGTCCCCCTTCAGTTTTATTTGCTCTAATCGAGCCGCATCCTTGAATCAGACAAAACCTTTGCTTAACAAGAAGTGGGACGATCCACGGAAATCGTATGCCTCATTACCGAACATTAAATCAAGACCAGATTTACTAATGATACTAAAGAATAGATTCTTCACGATATCTCTTAACTGCTGGGATTTGGAGAAGATACAGACTCGAAACAAGCTGCTAAACCTTAAGAAAAACCCAATACTTCCAGATATCCCGCTTACAGAGAAGCCCAAAGACAATAAAAATAAAAAAGACAAATAGCATCTGTCTAGGAAAACTCTCAACAAAGAGATCTAAATGACTCCAGCTCAACGTGGAACTTGAACGCCTCTGCCTCCCTACCAAATTTCAAAAAGAAAGCAGATCCTCTTAGCAAATCCATCGAATTCTAATACTCTCCGAAGCCCCTTGCTAAAAAACTTAGAGCATCAAAAAAAAAGAAAGATCTAGATTACTTACTAAACTCTCAAGAAAAACAAAAATTTATTTTTGAGTCACCATAGGTCATTAAGGAAGAATCAAAATAATAAAAACCTGAATAAATTAAATAAGCAGATATCGATGTTCCAAAACCCCAACCTCAAATTCCAAAAGCAATGCCTATAAAGGAACGCCGCCAAATTCGTCTGGAAATCGAGAAACTTTTCGATTTTTCAGATGAAAACAAGAGTAGCTAGAAGATCGTTGAAACAAAGTAAGAGAAACCAATTTCTCCTCCCACAATGGAGGTGAAAGTCATCAAACCCGAACGAGAGAAGATGCGCTTATCAATGGGTTCCCGACCAGCATTCTTGGACAAATTGCGAAATATTGGCAGTTCTGAATGATCCTTTTTCCCCATAGATCGATTATATTTAAATTATGTAAGAGTTCAAATTAAGTTCAGCAAAAATTGACTAGGTAGTGCGATAAGCTCGAGCTATGTAGATGTTGTGGGAGTTAGCGAGGCATAAGTAAGGCAACTCGAAAAAATGAGATCGAACCGTCTAAAAGTATTTCGAGGATGCATGGATCAGTACAGCAAGTTAGTGTTTAATAATTTGAGGTACGTTACTAAAGAAAATGAGTTGATGGATCGCAATATGAAACACTGCTAAGAGAGAAACATATGGTACAGATAGGAGATCAATCGTGCTTGGAAAACTGCTATTGCAGATCGACCTTTAGTTTTAAGATCAGTAGCAAGGACTAACGTTCTCAAGAAAGACACCGATGATTGGCTCTCAAGAATAGACGAGGCTACTATGAAGGGAGAAAGATATTCCGAATAAATGTCAATGTCCCGACCTGAAGAGCACTTAGAAGATAGTCAGCTAATCGATAAGTACAATCAAATACTCCTTGAGTACGGACATAAAATATGATTCTCTTTTTTGCCAAATAGTATATTCTCCAAACAAATAATCACAATTTTGGCACAAGTGGTCCTTAAACCTCCACTTCCTCTTACCGAGTCTTACGAATTTACTGATAGACACCTTGAGGTACTCCTCCTTCCCGTTTGGCCTAAATCAGCTATCTTTTACCAACTATCCAAGGAAATAGAACTTACCAACCTCAGAGTTAACATGTTCTTTTGCTCTCAAGAAAAATCTATCAATCTAATTTATGCTTTATCGGCAGGGCGTATTATTGTAAATAAAATATCGATCACTTCTTTCAGCAATTATTTTTAATTTTTAATTATGAACTGCGAACCATCTTTTAGTGTCCTAAATTAGACTGAAAATACCAAAAATTGTTAGTAGTTTGTGTAGTGAGGGTAAGGTGTTGGAATGTATGGTTAAAGAGGACATTGATCAAAAAAAGACAACTTAATAATTTTGTAATTACGCAACGAGGATTAGGACCAAGATTTCTCCAAGCTGTACGATATTGATAGTAATCCCAAACAACCTTAAGAGCCACCCAGCTAAACACAAATTTGACTGGAATTCGAATCCATCCATTTACATAAAGTTTTCGGACAATCTCCTTCATTCTTTATAAACAATAACTAACATTATAATACTCTAATTGTCCTAAATCATAGTTTTTCTTCAATTCGAATATAGCTGCTGGCTTTAGCACGATCGTGCAACCCAGTTCTATTTAAGTCAATCAACTCGCATTCCTCCCCTTCCATAGAGAGACACATAAGCTTTCCTTGAGTCATATAGTATTGGGGATCGACAAACTAAACACTGCTGGCAAACACACCTTTTTCCATTGATTATCGTTTGTATAGTCTAAAGTAACGTTTGTATTTGCTTTCCACAATTTAAGTCGCCTGTGTTTGCTTGAGTTAAAATATATGCATCGTTGCCATATCATCATCTTTTTCCCTCGAAGCCACTACGAGTTCTCCTCTTTAAGGATGTGAAATTACACCAAAACTTATGACCCGAGCATTTTCTCTACCAGTTTGTAAAATAGATGTAAGTTAATTGGTTTCTAGATTGAAAATTTTAATTTTTCTGGAATTGTCATCGGCTATCAAGAGATATTTTTGGTTTTAGGAAATTTTGAATTCAAAATCATCACTTAGAGTTTTGATCTATTCAAAAGGCTTCACTCTATCTGTAATTTCGTCATAAGTATATAATTTTTTAACTATTGAAGACCTGGAGACTTAAATTTTGACAAAGAAAATTTTAAGATATTTTTTGTATTGATTAGTAACTTAAAAAGTACCGCATTGGCATCCTAGGCACTTGAGAGGTGTTTACTCGCTATAAAGATGACAATGTAGATCAAGATATCGAATAAAATCTATATTATTGTTTGAACTATGAGTATCGATATAAAACTGTTCTCGATCCTACAATTGATATTTCATGTAATTGTATACAAGTATACGTTTGTTATTGCTACAGATGAGAAAACTGTTAGTCAAGGTAAACTGTTTGATAGGCAAAACAAAATCAAAACTAGTCAAAATGATACGAGCAGAATAATCTCTATTAAACCATAAATACTATAGATGTATATTGAAGTACTCTTGTACTTTTTCGATATAAAATTCGGAATTAATGCTACTTCTGGTTTTTATTAAAAAATAAATCCCTGCTTGATTCCATGAGGTATCGATTCATTCACGAAAAAGGGAGATTTTTCATGCTAAAATCTTGATACACTATTTTTTACCTTTTGAATGTTGTTGATGTCGATATGCTTACGATTAGAAAACCCATTTCAGTGGTTATGAGAATAAACTTTCGATTTGCAGAAATTGAGCAACTGATGATCTGTTGTCCTTTAATAGACTATAAAGTTTAAATATCCTGAGTTTTTTAAGGAGATGACTCGATTTAATGAAGTGTTTATTGAACTTATTGATTTTGCATTAACTTTATATAATAAGAGCTTGGAAATTTTTTTCATTAAGTTGTCCTAAACGAATTTGACTTTTACAAGACAATTTAGCGAGATTTAAAAATTATACTTAAGTGGTTTTTTAAGAACATAATAAGAAGAAAAGAATACTATAATACTTATTTTGTCAATGATCTAATTCCCATAATTTGTTTGATCTTTTGATAACTTAACTATCTTCCAAGACCAACGAAGGCAACATTCCCTGTGATCTACTTTGACTCCTTTTATTGTAATAAATTAGTATGAATGAGTTGAGTTAGGTAGAAGTCAATGAAGGTCCCATTGACACCCACTTTACACCAACCTTCATACTGCGAAGAATTAACGAGTCAAACAACCGATACCTCAAAGTTCCCTAAGTAGAAATCCACTTCCAACATAATAGGTGTATCTATGATGATGAAGTACTCCGCTCTCTCGTTCTGCCATTTTGAGCTATAATAACGATCACAACCCCTATACACCTGCTTTCGTGGAGAGTAGCGAAAAAGTAAACATTTTCTGACTCCAGAATGAGTTCTTTGTGAATGATTGTGGATATAAAGTAGTCATTGAAAAAGAGATTCTTAAAAAATAACAGACTCGTCCAAGAACCGCTGATCCAAAAGACAAAAAAGTGATGCTGTTTAGACCAGAGCCAAACAGTAAATACTGTTCGGTTTGCCGATTGACCTTTACTAACTACTTTACTGTAAAAGTAAAGATACTTAGCATATCAGTCATCCAGTTCACAGCAAGCTAATTGCCGAGTCGTAAGGGACTGGCTATATCCAAGACCTGGTGCTGGATTTGAAGAGGACAAACTGGAGAAACAAAACTGAGAGAAGTCTTGCACTTCAAGAGAGGGGGTAATCTTGGGGTGATGTAGAATGGAATGTCTGTCTTAGACTTCACTTTCGAGATAACCTCTTGATGGTTCCAGCTCTCACTCGTTTCAATCGACGCAAAGGTAAACCTTGCGCCATTAACATTACAAATGAATCAGCTGATTTTTCGATCATTATGCAATACTATCATTATCATTCAGGATACCACACTTAATCAAATTTAGTCAAATAGCCAAAACATGCAATATAAAATCAACTTTCATTTTTCAAATCTAGTAAAAAGAACTAATATCTTTAATGCTGCATCGTTAAGTGAGACTACACTCATGTATATCCTTTGACAGCTTCTCCTTCTCGATCTGTAGAGGAATTTTCTTTTTTATGAAATTGTCCATCTGCAACTGCATAAAACACTCATACTCCATCACACTCTTTTGCACCAACCCTATCTTCTACTTCTATAAACTAATACCCCCATCCTCCTCTGCCCTCATCCTCCGAATCTCCTCCCCCAAACGCTCAATCTCAGAATAGGTAATCTACTTTTGTAACTCGCAGTCAGCTGAAACAAACTCCAACTCATTTTGTATGGTAACCTTCGATTTCCTTTTGATCTAAATGTTCTTGGCAATAAGATCTAAATTTTGATTTTGCCTCATTATGTTCACACTCAATTTTTATTTAGACTATTGCTCAAACTGTTTCTTACCACCCATCTCCCCAATACATTCGCAAACCTACACCTTCTTCATTGCTATCTAATGATTTAGCAAACTGTTCAGTCGAGGTGCGTTCTTTATCCTCTCCATAACCCCTTCTTGCTCTCTTTCTCTCGATTACAGTAGTTTTTATAATTCAAAAATCTGAATTTTCATGCTTACGATGTTGTAGTCTTGATCCGCCAGCACCTTTTCAACAGTGGCCATATCGATATAAGGTTTTTTACTATTGTTTGAATGTACGTATTCCGAAAGGTTCCAAGCCTCGATTTGTCTCTCCATTCTTCTGTTTTCCTTCTAAACATTCCATATACGGGCTTTGAGTGAGCTATTTTCTTCTTTGATTTGGTTGATGACGCATTTAAAGTTATAGTTCCTATCCCAAATAATGTTTTGAGCTGTCATATTGCGGTAAAGGTTAATATTCGATTGAAAAATGTTATGGTTAGAGTAAATCTATTCGCGCAGATGCTTTTTGTTACGAACACGGTGATCTAGTTGCTTTTGACGGGCCTTAAACTATTTATTATTCTGGCGCAGGATTAGCAAAGGAGAGTTATTAATCGTTTCCATTATTAGAATATATAATGCAAAGAAATACCTGCTAACCTTAAATTATTAAAATTGGCAGTATTTTCACGCATAAAATCCACAAAATCAATAATCTAAGAGTCCAATTTCCCTAAAAATATCAAATGCAATAATTAATTTTATCCCAAATATTATAAATTTGATTTACTTTGATTCATGATATCATTTAATGATAATAAGTAAACATATCATTTTTTTCTTCGTTTTATACGCCTCTTCTTACAAATTTTATGCCTCAACTTCCCCTTTTTCGATTTCTTCCTAGATAATAACACGCTTACTTTTTCATAAACTTGCTTCTCTAAAACACAGTCAGCCTTCGATTTTAGATGCTACCCAGCTCCAAACTAGCCTTGCTAAAGACACTGCTCAGTGAGAATTTTTTATCTTTGGCACAAATCTAAAGATTCTTCTTACTGGGCTGAGCCTCCATCTTGTGCCATCCTATCATGTAATTACCATCTCCCCAAGATCCCGTTAGATACTAACTCTATTTTTCATCTATCCTAGCCTAGATCTCAGATAATTCTCCTTCCAAACGATGATGCCTATCCAAAAGCTCTTGGAATTCAATCTTTTTGTACAGAGCTGAAGACATAAGCGGTAATTTATAATTTTCGCTCCAAATTCAAGATTTATACTCGTTTTCTAAACCCACTGTGGGGCTATGATTTTAAACTAGTATTTAAGCCAAAAGGACAACAAAAATTAAGGAAATGCTATATAATAAGTTTATAATGATGTCGTTCGGCTCTGTCATATAATTTACTTATTGAATGAAAGATAAATTAGCCTACTCCCCTCGAGAGTTTAAATTGGGAGGAAAAACTAGCCCTCAGCTTACCAAAAGTCCTCCAAAAACTAGCATTCTCGACTCTGCCCATTTTACTCAAGATATTGGCTTCCGCTATGGCCCATCTCAAGGCCATCAGTTAAAAGAATTCTAAAATTTAAAAAAAGTATCCTAAGAAACGTCAATCCTACGGCAGACGATGAATAGTAAATTATCAGATCGGCTGTTTCCGAAAGGGACTTTCGATGATTAAGACTAAAAACCTAATAAACTAAATGATTTTCTCCGACAAACAATGGGCCCCAAGTCAACCAAGGCATTCAGTTAGAAACTTATTCCGGACAGTTCTATCAATTAGAAATAGGTCTATATCAGACCAGAGTTTAACGGATAATCTTTTCGATCATATCAACGATACCCAGTTGTTGAAAGCTCGAAGGGAATCAGCTAGAGCAAGTCAGGAATTAATCTTCTTTAAAATTCAAGAAGCTACAACGACTACGAAAAACTCAATTAAAAGATAGACCGAAATAAGAAGATCATAGAGTAATTGAAAAAAACAGCATCATATCGTACAGAAAGCACGAATTTTTTGAAAAATGTCAATCAAACGAAGTCTCCCACCTATATCAATCTAGATAAATAAAAGTAGACCGAAGATTACGTCTTCCGAAAGAAAAAGAAAGAAGGGACTTCTGAATTCATGACTCCACAAGTGGATAAGGGAACTTATGAAGCTCGATTTCAATCATCTCCTTTTATCGAAATAACTAAGTCTAATGATAAAAAGTTCGAAAACGCAAGTATTCCAAGTCCAACGTTCACGACGATAAAAAAGAAAAATGTAGTTTAGAGTCAAGCAAAATGTATGAACTTGCTTGATTAATTTGAGCAAGGGAAGAAGCTAGGAGAAGGAAAGTTTGGGTGTGTAAACTTGGTTCGGCATAAAAAAAGTGGTGGCATTTTTGCTTTAAAGAAAATACCGAAAGCACTAATCAAGTCACACATGATGGTCGAACAGCTTGCTCTAGAGATTAGATTGCAAATTTGCCTTCACCACCGGAATATCCTCGGCATGTATGGATTTTTTGATGACAAAACACACCTTTATATAGTTCTTTAGTATATGGATGGAGGAACCCTTTATCAGATGCTAAAAAAAGGTAAACTGAATGAAACAGAGACAGCGATCGTTATAAAACAAATGACTGCAGCAATCGAATATATGCACGATTTGGGCATTGCTCATAAAGACATTAAACCGGAAAACATAGTAATATCAAATGTAAAATTGTATCGATTCAGAATGTTTATAAACTTTGCGATTTCGGATGGGCAGCTATGTGCAACGAGAGAAGAAAAACCTATTGCGGCACTTTTGATTATGTTGCTCCTTAAATTCTATAAGGAGTTTAGTACGATATGACAGTTGATTTATGGTGTTTAGGAGTGATGACTTACGAGCTAATGACTGGAAAGGCTCCTTTTTATCATATCAGTAGGAAATAAACGATGAAGAAGATACTGAATGTAAATTTTTTAAAATTTAGGTGGAAACAGAAAACATTGTTTATCCCGAGTCAATGTCGTAAAAAGCAAAAGACTTCATTGATAGATTAGTGAGAAAAAATCCTTTGGAACGCATTAAAGCAAGCTAGGCTCTCCATCATCCTTTCCTAGAAAATGTCAATTTGGAAGGATGACCTTTTGAATTATATATATATTTTATATATATTCGAAATCCTCTATCAATCTTTATTAGAGTCATCCCTTCACTAAAAAATAATCTGCTTTATCAAAATGAAAATAGAAGAAAGGAATCGATAATTTGCTTAGTTTCTGTTTTGGACAAAAATGTAGAAGACGGGATTTGAACCCGCGCCCTTTCGGACTAGAGCCTGAATCTAGCGCCTTAGACCACTCGGCCACTTCTACTCTCTTACTAACTCAAGCTCGAGTCCCCCTTTATCAGATAATATCTCTATAATTCAATTTAAAATTTCGCCCCAGGAAAAGCTACTGTTAAATAAAAAGCCATATTATTAATAACATTGGTAGATATACGACTTTTAATTAATAATCCCCATAATATTATACTCATGCTGATCAAGATTGTCCTACTTGTATTATTAGTCAGTGCTGTGGTTTGCGCCCACCCTGAAGCCAAACTATATTTCACTGATTACTGCAAATTTTACAACTATCCCTCAGAGAAACATCACGTTATCACCGAAGATGGATATATACTCACCGTTTTCAGAGTACAAAGGAAGGGCACTCTCATTAAAGAAGGCCTCAAACCCATCATTTTGCAACATGGCCTCCTCGACTGTTCAGATACATGGCTGATTAATGATGAAAATAAAGCTCCCGGATTTTTGCTCGCTAACAAAGGATATGATGTTTGGATGGGCAATAGCAGAGGAAACAAACATTCACGTAACCATACCAAACTAAATCCAAACAAAGGAAAATAGTTCTGGGAATTCACCTTCCAACATATGGCCGACTATGATCTTCCAGCTCTCTTCACTTATGTCAACAAAATCACCAACCAAAAACCTCATTACATTGGTCACAGTCAAGGAACCATTCAAATGCACATAGCTCTGAGCAAAAGGAATCCTGATGTTGAAGGTTTAATCGATAAATATTTCGGATTTGGACCAGTGGCTTATGTCAAGAATGCAAAATCTCATCTCCTAACCTTGCTTGACAAATCGGCCCTCATTTAATGGTACCACTTGAGAGGCATTCACTAATTTATGCCCGGATTCGGATGGTTCTAGACAGATATTGGAATAGTTTTTTGTTCAACTTTCCCTCACATTTGCGGAGACATCATGACCCAAATAATGGATGGTGATGCCTCAGTGGACAACTATTAAAGATATGATGTCTTAGTTGGTCATGACCCCTCAGGTACCAGTGTTATGAATATGGAACATTGGAAACAATCTTTAGATCACGGAACATTCCAAGCCTATGACTATGGATCAACTCGGGAAAACAATGCTCATTACGGTCAGCCCTATCCTCCTATTTTCAATTTGTCGAACATCAGAATACCAATGAGACTGTTTGCTGGAGTTTCGGATCTTTTAGCAGATATTACCGATGTCAATTTCATGTGGGATCAGATTAATCCTGACTATAAAACCTTCCTTAAAGTGTACAATGCAGGTCATTGTACTTTTATGTGGGGCATCGATGTGAATCCATGGATGAACGATGTCTACAAAATGCTCGAATCCTGATTCTATACATCAAATATCTTTAATCAATGCTATAAATATATCAGTAAAGCATCGATACATTGTTGGACCACAATTCGATTATTTTGTCTATTCCCTATGCTAAATGAGCCTCAATAAATTCAGGATATTGATGAGAACGTCCTTAGCCGAAAAACTAGACCATTAAGTTAAATATTTATTGGTGTTTACCTTCATAGTGATATTTCTTTTTTTCTTATTTTTTTGATTCAATTTTTTAAATAGCCGGTATAATTTAATTTG
>ERZ724520.1788-NODE-1788-length-10458-cov-4.141978_pt1 | contig 10458 bp, 11 predicted proteins | sample MGYA00376053_ERZ724520 | MGnify/ENA primary metagenome ERZ724520 (study PRJEB28724, sample SAMN07190886) | activated sludge metagenome | isolation source: activated sludge of sewage treatment plant in Hong Hong | place: USA: Christiansburg, Virginia | collected... | reverse complement strand
TCTAAAATTTTGATAAAGATGTTTCACAAACAATTTACAACTGTGCTAGGTAAAACTTTGGTCAAGATAGTAGTTTTATTCTCCCTATCCAGGTCTGTAATATTTCGACTACAGATCATGCTCAAGTTTAACAAACATCCAAATATTTTACTCCACCTCACTTAAAACCAAAGTACAACAATCCATAAAAATAACCTGAAAACCTTTCTCCTATTTTTACTATCCCTCTTTACCCTCCTTCTCCTCCTTCCCCGTAAAAAGAGTATGACAAAAGTTAAATACACCCTCAGCCATACCAACAGTGTTGCATTTCTGCTCCAACTCGACCTGATGCGGGTAGTAAACAATTATCTTCGCCTATTGAATGTCAATTTCGATCGGTTTCTTTTTAGGAGAGGGCCTTGTAGGGTCATAGATGAGAAGCTCTGCTATATTAAAACCCTTCATATGTATGTACTATTAATATAATTTCAGTCTAAACAATATAAAATATCTATAAATTTAATTTGAATTATGAGTCACTCAATCGCCGATGGCGCCTAACCTCCCACACGCCCCCAAAATGGCTTCTTCACCTTTAGAGGTGAGAAAGCAGCAAAATATAAAGGGAACTCTGAACTCATCAAACAAATTCCAGCATAATGGGATAAACTCGATCCCAAACTCAAAGCTGAGTACAATGACAACTTCAAAAAATAAATGTAAGCCTACAAAAAAGCATTAACAGCTTGGGAAGACAAACACGGCAAAATTGAACGCAAGAGGAAAAATAAGAGCACAGATAAAGAATAATCTAAATCCAAACCTGAAAAGTCAAAAGGCGCTGAGAAGTCAAAAGTTGAACCAAAAGTTGAGGCAAAGAAGGAGGAGAAGGCCAAATCCGAGAAAACAGAAGTGAGCAAGGACAAGGGAAAGAAAACTGAAAAATCAAAGGGAAAAAGATGCTGATTATCTGATTCATCCATTTTACTCAAATTAGTGAATGAAAATAGTCAAATTAGTCAAATGTGTATTCATTGGAGAGTATATGTGTTAATAATGAATATTCGAACTTAATAAGACAAAATTGATGACAAAAAGAAGAACAAATGAAAAGTATAGCATAAAATAATTTTATTATTGTGAATTGCCATATATTTGAATCAGCCAATAATTGTCAAAGGAAAAATAAAGCATAAATATTTATAATACTTGAAGAGGAACTTAATAATAAGCGGTGTTTTTGTTTATATGCATTTTGGACAAACTAAAAATATTTTGAAATTCATTTGCAAAATAAGAGTGAAGTCAGTCAAACAAAAAATCAGCACCCTCCATTAAAATGAGCAAGGCTAGCTCCTTTTGGACTTTAAATGTAATTCACTGAGTCAAATTAGCATTAATTTCTCATGAGCGCCACAAATCCTAACACCAACTAAATCCCCAAGCGCCCTCTCACAGGTTACTTTAGGTTTAGACTTGCAAGACTGGCCGATACCAAGAACAATGCTCCCAATATCAAGGAAATCAACAAGGAATGGAGTGATATGGACCCATCTGCCAAAGAAAAACTGAACCATGTTGCCAAACAAGAAATGGACATTTGGAATAAGAAATATGGACATTTGATCATCAAGTCAGATTTGTTCAAGAAAAATGACGATGATGCTGACAAGGTAATGAAAAAAGTTGGGAAGTCAATTACAAAACCTGAGAAAGAAGAGGGAGTGCCCAAGAAAAAGGCAAGCAAAATTGGAAAAAAAGAACAGGAGAAAATTGAAGTGGCCACATCATTGGACAAGAACGAAAAGAAAACGAAAAACTCAAAGGGAAAGCCAAGGAAAAATTGATCACTTCATTTGATTTGCAAATCAGTTCTTTATTATTAGATTGTTTTCCATTTCTAACCACCCAACCTACTTTGTTAATTTGAAGTTTCTTTTGAGTTGGCATGTCAATTTGATTTAATTGCACTATTATTGAGTTTACTAGTGTCATTAATAATAACGTTTGTTTTGCAAAATGCCAAGGCTAAAAAAACATTCAAAAATAGTCCCTATAGCTCCTTCACTTGAATCCAGATAAAGCGAAGGCGAAGAATAAATCAAAATTTAAGAAAATAACTTCTCAAATAGCCTGCTAAAGCCCGTCAAAATGAAATTTTCACAAAGACTCAAATTATTTTAGGAGGGAAGCAGTACTTCAGTAACATAACCTAAAAACAATGCTACCAAATCCAATGAATAAAGCCATAACTCTCAAGAAGCAACAGATAACATGAATTGCTTTTTAAATAAATACACAGATGACGATGATGAAAGTTGGCATTAAAAATCCCTCCATGTGAAAACTAAAGTAAAAAAAAAAAAAAAACCTGACATTAAAACCCACAATAAATTCTTTTCAGATGTTCAATTTTAAGAGAAATAATAAAATGAAGGATAATAGTTAGTATACTAGCAGTTAGAGCTCAAGGTTTAAAAAAAATAAAAAAGAGAATCGTTTGCCACTCTATAAAAGTTTGAACAAAGAGCCAGCATTTTTAAGAAAAAACTATAATACAAAGATTTAAATAAGGACCATAAATACAAGAAAAATCTACAAGAAAAACTAAAATCATTAGATTAAATATAAGAGGTTAAAATTGTGGTCGAAATTCCTAAAATCTTTGGAGGGAAAAATTCTCATCTATAGGCTGCCTTCTTTTTGAAGAATAATAAAGAGGAAGCAACTCAGTAATTAGCAGTCAATAAAAGTCAACCTGAACCGTAAGAATAAACTTCTATGATTCTTGATAGGAAGCAATATTATGAAGAATTAGGCAAACAAGTAAAACTAAAAAAAGCTGAATCATTAACTGAGAACATCTTAAAAGAGTGTTTTAGAAAAAGCAAATTAGATTACTAAGATTATTTACCAGATTTTGATAATGATAAAAATCCTTATTAAGACTCTCAGTTATCAAAACCAAACATCTGTAAAACTTTACCAGTGACTCTTTAAGAATAAACTAAAACATACCTATCAAAAGAGAACAAATCTCAAACTGACAAATTAAAAGCCCAATAAACTAAGGGTTAACTAACAGAAATCATTTGTATTAAGTAAAAAGAAGTCAAAGAATAGGCAGATCAAAATTTAAATGAAGAACAGAAAGAAAATACAAACCAAAACAGCATTAAATAAAGTAATTCATAAATATTATTAATTGAAAAAAATCTTCGCCAAAAAAACAAGCAGAATCGAAAAAAGCGTTAAATCATGGATAAAAAAAACTTCAAATACAAAAACTACCTGTAAGAGTAAGCCTAAGTATCTGATGATGAAAATGGAGGGCCTCCTGGTAACAAATAGTAGAATTAAACTGATGAAGATGATGATAACTCAATCGATTCTCTTATTGATGATGATGTCAATGTAGACAGCAACGATCGATACAAAGTTCACAATAAATTTGTTGCTGATATGATCGCCGATGAGGAAAGGAAATATCAATAAATGCGATAAAAATTGTAAAAAAAGTATCTTTAGGAATAGGAAGATCTAAAGAAAAGGATGGAGGAAGCAGCTAGAAAACGAAAAGAAAAGGAAGATAAATAATAGTCAGAAATGCTCAAATTAGACTAAACAAATGGAGGCGAGAGTAATTCTATATCTCGATCAAACGATACAGCTACAAAGCTGAAAAACGAATAAAAAATAAAGTAACTCTAGGAGATGCTGAAGGGAGAAAATAAGTAATTAAACAGAAAGAATAATGCATATTCTATTCAAGAGAATAAGCTCAGATAGTTATAGACGACAATACTAGGAGGAAATAATGCTGCATTCAAGAAGGCTCCTCGCAATGGTTTTAAAAATGTGATGAAAAAACCGATAAAAGCCAATAACCGTCAAAGCAAATGATTTATTAATGAACTATTTATAGTATTTATAACTTAAGACAGTTTGTATGATAAAATTAGATTAACAACAAGGAATTTTACATTAACAGACGTGGTTTTGCATGCTAATTATATTTATATATTGATAGTGATTTGATAAAATCGATTTTTTAAAGCATTTTGGAAAAAATATTTTGGAATTATATATAACTATCTTTAGGAGACTCTCATTTTTCTCTATTCTTAATAATATTTAATGTTAAAAATATTAGAAACAGATTTTTTCCAGAAAAACTCAAAAAGAATGTCAAAGTATTTTGTTTAAAACATAACATCGACAAACAATGCCTTTTTTGCATTTCAACATCATTCACAGTCATTTTAATTCCATATTCACCATTCAGATGTGAGCCCATTAAATGATTATGAGTTCCTTAAATGCAATAGCTTATTATTTATCATAACTTAATTTACTTATGCAGAGACTGTGCAATACCCTCTTCTTTAGCTTTAGTGGCGCCAAGAAGTATATCATCAAAGATTTCAAATATCTTATTGAAGCTCCTCCCCCAAAACCAGCCACCGCCTTCCTCAGGTTTGTCTCATCTTTTACCAAAGGAGTTAAAACAGGTATTTCTGCAAGTTTAATCGTTAAAGAAAAGTCCTTTGAATGGAAAGAAAAAACACCTGAAGAAAAAGCCGTCTTTGAAGCTCCTTACAAAGCTGAACAATAAACCTACAAAAAACTTAAAGAGGAATATGATGCCAAATACGTGACACCCTTTAAGCGATTAAATGGAAATGGCCAATTGATAAAGGAAGTCTATTCAAAAGGTCTTGTGAAAGTGGAAAACACCAAAGACATAAAAGAGTATGCCAAAGCAGCCCAAAAAGCTGTTAAAGAAATCGCGCCTTAAGAGGTTCAAAAATTTAAAGAAATAGCCTAGAAAGGAAATCAAGAAAGACATAAATTAATTTAAAAGTTTCAGTTCCCTGAAAAAAAATTCAAATCTCAAGCAGGGTATACTAGACAACACCCCACAGTTCCTCTACATTTGAGAGCCTCCGAATTTGAGAAATATGAAGCAAAATGGAAACAAGATGTAGAACAGTGGCTCAAAGACAACAAATACGAAATTGATATCAAAAGCTTCTTGAAAAAATACAGAGCCCTCGAAAAAGAAAAAAAATTGGATAAAATTTTAAAACAATCTATCGACGAAGAATACGATGGGTACGATGAATAGAAAGTTAAATAAAAATTAACCGTTCACAAAACAGGCCCAAAACGAACAAGGACTGGAGCCAAAAGAGTTGAAAAAAATCCCCTTGTTGTTTCTTAGGCATTGCTACGCAAAAGAAAAGCCGCACTCGGATTAGGAGAATAATGGGCCATTTGATCTCCATCATTAATACAAAAACATTTTTTAAAATTTAATCGTCATATCATTGCCAGCTTAAGACCATGCAAAAATAACTAATAGTTCTTATCTTTAAAATCCACCATCTCGGAATACAGCTTCAGCATACTCTCATCAATTCCATACATTGCGCCAGCTATTTGGCCAGCAATAGCGCCAACAGTGTCACAATCACCTCCAAGATTCGCGTTGAGAAATGCCACTTCCTTAAAAGTGTTTGTTTTCCAAACAGTGTGAAGTGCCATTGCCAAAGCGTCCATACAATACGACCCAACATAGCCAGGTTTATCCTATTTTCTTGTCTTGGAGTAATCAAAATCCAAAGATTTCCAATTCCAGTTCCGATCTTCCACCGATCTATTAAAATTTATAAATTTCTTTCCATATCTCTTACAAGAAGTCTAATAAGTCTATAGGGGCTATTTCTAACTTCTACTTAAATAGTACACACTTTCACATTCTGAAATAAACAGATTGCAAGCTTCCTCAAGCACAGCCTTTGGATTTTCAGATGGTTTTCTTTGATATAATTTTACCAAAATAAATGTTAAAAGTCTACAACATTATGATGCCTCCTATCCATTATGAGTAGTTCGACTAGAAAGAGCCGAAAATAACATCGCCTATTCGATGTTTTTTCTAAAAGCTATCGAAATAGGGGCAAGCCTCATCAAAGATCCATTACCATTATTGAAACGATCTCCCTCTTTGCAATAATCTTCAGGATAATAAAAAAATTATTCCATTGAAATTTTAATATTTCCCCCCAAACCTATCGAATGGTCTCTCCCTCCATTGTTTAAACCATTAAAAAACCAAAGAATAAACATAAACCTGATGTGTTTTGGAACAAACTTTCCCTTATTAAAAATAATAGAAGTAGCCATTCCCAGAGCCATACTACAGTCATCAGTCCAAATACCAACAGTTCCTGCTCGAGGCTCAAGCAATCCACATTAAATCGCTGTCACAATGTCTGAAAACCCTTAATTTATGATTCCTAACCCTTATTTGATATACTCAATAAATTATGTACTCGCACCAAGAGCATCGCAAATGCCGAGACCCATTAGTGAAGCAATACATCGTTCTGTCTAAATATTCGGAAGACTTAACTCCGCTGGCTTAAATTATTTAGATTTCGCCATCTTCTTAAAAATCTGATCATATTTTTTTCTGATCTAATCTTCAGGGCTAATGATGCTGACTTTGTTGAACAGATCAGGAGCAAACTGCCGTTGATTCTTCAGATACTATAACAGATTCTCTATTTGAATAAAATTAACAAACTAAGTGTAGGACTATTTATTGAAAGATCCTCCAATACCCATTATTTAATATTTATGAACTAAAGTCTTTTATAATTACAAATAGATAATCATAATCGCTCTTTTACTTGCAACACCACAGATTTATCGCTATTCTTACAAATCTTGCCTGGAACCCGAGGTCCACGAGGAGAAAGAAGCAAATTTTTAAGTGAATTATCAGTATTTTCCTAATTGCTTTTTTTGATAGACATATTTTTTAAAATTAACTTTGATTTAGATGCAGGTCGAGGCTATTGTTGCTCAACCTATTATTAATAAAATTCACTGCTAATTTTTTCACAAAGCTAATCGAACTGATTAGTATTTTTATTTTTGCTTCTCATAAACTTTGGTACTCTATCCTCCTCTGTATTTTTTTGATTCCATATGTTATCAATTTACTAAAATACTCCTCCTTTTTCCACTATCTTCTATTGCGTTTTAGGATACAATTAAACTTCCGATTCAGTACACTATCTCATTTTTAGACTCACAGTTCGCTGATGATTCTTGTTTATATCTTCATCCAAAGTCTACAAAAATTTCTGCTTATTCAACTTGTAGTTGTTGTAAGACTGTAAAATCTCATCAATCTTCAAATTTGTATCGCTCTTCGCCTTACTCAAACTAGATTTCTCAGCCTCAGATTAAATCTTTGCCTAAGCGTATCGTAAAATTGTAGGCCTCTACTACACTTAATTTGTTTTCTCTTTCATCTAAAATTCATTGTAACGACCCAACAACGGTCTCTTCTACCGACTCGGTATCCTGTTGAACTGGTTCTATTTCAAATTGATGAGATCATTAATAAAAGTATAAGATTGCTACTCCGGTCTCCTCTCAGTTTATTGTGTTACTACCCTCGAAAATGTCTATTTCTCAGCATAATTCAGTCTCATAGTTGTCTGTTCTGGCATTTTTTCTCTATTAGCGTACGGTGAAGTGAAGTTCTTTCTGAAAGGTTGAAGCCCAGTACTTGCTGGAACATGATGAGCAGCATTGCCAGCGTTGTTGAGACGTTTGATCCGATCCTGAATGTTCTCGTATTTGGTAAGGTTGTAGAAGTCCATATGTGTTCGATAGATGGAAATTATAATGCTGATGATTTATAATAAATAGATAGCAATGAGTACTAAATTTGACGAGGAATTGAGCTACGCCACCCACAAAAAACACACAGTCAAATTCAAAGTCGTCTTCATTGGAGATCAAAGTGTAGGCAAGAGCAGCATCATCAACCGCTTCATCAAAGATTAGTTCGACTCCGCACATAACGTACACACTCAACCATCAAGCCCACAGTAGGCATCGATTTCGTATCCAAAAATCTAACGATCAATGACAAATCAGTCAGACTACAACTCTGGGATACCGCAGGACAGGAAAGATTTAAAAGTCTCATCCCCGGATACCTTCGAGATTCAAATGCCATCTTTCTCGTATACGATATCACCAACAGAGAAAGCTATAATAATGTAATGGGATGGATCGATTTTGTCAAGGAACATCGAGGAGACGACGTTGTCATTTTCATCATCGGAAATAAAATCGATTTGAATGATTAACGGGTCGTTACCCTTGAAGAGGCACAGGAAAGTTTAAAACCAATAGGGGCAAACATTGTCGAAGTTTCAGCCAAAAGCGGATAACAATTATAAAGTCTGTTTAACGAAGTCTGCTACGCCCTTCTGAAAGGTCCAGGATTTGAATCAACCAGTTCTCACGCGAATGGATAAAAATAAAAAAAATAAGTTCCAACCATCACCGGCTAAAAGGAGAAACCGATCAAAAAGAAAATATAAGGACAATCGTAAACAGGTCAAACAATCCCCTTAAACGGAAAATAACTGAGAGGATCAAAGCTACTAAAGAAAGAAAGCGGAAAAGTAGTACGTGAAAAAAAATGCTGTTGATAAAAGTAACGTTTTTTGATAATATAATCGAATCGGGAATGGGATGCAACGCAGTCGGTGGAATGATGGAAGGAACAGACATATCCAATCTATAACATAGAATCGTCCATCTTCTCGTCACTAACCAAACCAAAGTTCTCATCGACATTATAGAAAAGTTTTATTTTTAGCTTAACATTAACTCTCCTCTCAATTTTAGGGGAGACACATTGTTACACTATGCTTGCGCTAAAAATAACGTTGATTTGGTCAAGTATTTACTCAGCAAACCTTAAACACTCAAAACCGTCAAAAATTATCTGAAGCAGTCTCCAAAAGAACTCACTCATAACGAAGAAATCAAGCGTATTTGTTCATGATTAATATATAAACTCATCTCTAATTTTTAGCGATAATCATAAATAATAATGATCAGGATTCTCAGCCGTGTACATAAACTTGAATTGGGAAAACTTTCAACAGTATATAAAATAAATAGTTATGGTAATAGTCTACTATCAACAAATGCTGTGTTTAACTTCAGCAAACTAAAGAAGGAGAAACCCCAACTCAAAGTACCAACCGTCAATATCTCAAAGCTCAAAGAAGATTTGGGAGGCTTCCTTTTATATTAAAATTAATAAGGAGCCAGAATTAAAACTATCAGCATCGCCTTCCTGTGTTGCTTTCTCTTCGGATATTGGACTTATCGCCAAATTGAAGATGATGAAATAAAAGTAAATTATATGATTATGGGAGCTATTTTAGCCATCCCTTTCATCATCTTTCAGTTTAGAACTGCGGCAACTCTCAAAAGACTTGTACTTGATAAAACCGGAGAAAATGTAGTGTTAACTCGCTTTCAGCTTGGTGGATTCAGCTAAGAAACAACCAAAGCCAGAGTTTAGATCTTGAGAGGAATTGGAAAGGCCTATGTTTTTGGAGGCAGTGTTATCAAAGGAGGTGGAAGCTATGGCTTAGAGGAAAGAAGCTATTGGTTTCAATCTAAGTACATCGTCGATCCGCTCATTTTTGAAGAAGTGGTCCAAGGAAATCGAATCAAAGTGGATAAAACAAAAATATTTTGATGAATCGCTTCTTTTAATCTTAAAATATTTCACATTATTCACATCACATCAATTTCCATAAATCTTCTTTGTTTTAATATCCTGCCGAATATCGAACATTCCAGTTCCTAAAGTAATCGGCTGACCCATAATAATCTTCTCCGATACTCCCCTCATTCTGTCATGCTTTCCCTGAGTGGCAGCATCAAACAAAAAGTCAGTTGTCTTTTAAAACGATGCCAACATAATTGTCGAATCCTTCATCTTATCCACTCCGTTTCTGGTAAATCCGATAATCTTCCCCTTGCAAGTCATAACCTATGAAAGCAAGTTGATATGCCTTGGGTTAACATTAACTCCATGCTCCTTCATCGTTTATGTTATCTGGTTAATTATACTCTGTTTAGCTGCCTCTATTCCCAAACATTCCTCAATCTATGTAATATGGTTCGAAAATGATTTTTGCCAATCCACACCCTCAGTACTCAGCACTTTACTTAAACCCAAACCCTCAGCATATATTATATGCCTATCATGAGCGTCTTTACTAATAAGTGCTCTGTTGATTGTTGTAACTCCTCCAACCACCACATTTCCGAGCTTCCTTCTCAAAGACTTGAGCTAAAACATCAGATTAGTTTTGCTTACAGGAATGATGTTGATGCACGTGCTGCTGATTACTTCTGATTTTTTAACCTTACTCTTCAAAGCACTATCAATCGACCTTTTCACATCTTAGGCACTAACTTTGATCTGAAATTCTTCAATCGTCCTTGTATCTAAAATCAAATTCAAAGAACAGTCAGCTATACCGTAAATTTATTCAATTGAATGCAGAATCTTTCCAAGAGTGAGCTTCTCAATCTTGTTCTTGACTGTAATAGCACTTTCTTTTGAGTGATCAT
>ERZ724520.1787-NODE-1787-length-10461-cov-3.040361_pt1 | contig 10461 bp, 8 predicted proteins | sample MGYA00376053_ERZ724520 | MGnify/ENA primary metagenome ERZ724520 (study PRJEB28724, sample SAMN07190886) | activated sludge metagenome | isolation source: activated sludge of sewage treatment plant in Hong Hong | place: USA: Christiansburg, Virginia | collected... | reverse complement strand
ATCTATCGTCATATATTTATCATGTGGGAACTCCGCACGCGCGTTTTTTAAAAGCACTCACGCAAAAAATAATTACCGAGAATAAATCAGCTAAAGGAGCTTCTTCGGCCAAGATAACCATGGCTAAAGCGATTTACGCTTACCTCAAGATGCTATCAGTAAAGACTTCGGCTTATAAAAGCACGGATATCGTAGCGGCTGATGATTTGTTTAAGTTTTTTGCTCAGCCGAAGTTGTCAGGTCTTACTTTGTCGGTAGATCAATGCGATTTTGTTTTAAAATATGTCGATACAAAAGATAAATCATTAAAATCGAATCTTTGCCAAGTAACTCCGGTTGTTGCAGACAATAAAACAGATGGTAAAAATGAATAGAGCTTTATTTATTATTCTGAGTTTATTGATGATGAATAGCGCCCAGGCTTCTGCCAATGAATTGCATATTTTTGCTCCGGGCATGCAGTTTCGTTTTGAAAATGACTCAGATCAAACAGTTAAGAATCGTCAGTACCGCAATTACAATTTATCAGCCGTCGTTTTTGATGATTATATGGTCGGCGGAGAATTCAATCAACGCTCAGATCATTCAGGAAATGACGCTTTAAATATTAAAACTGAGTTTCAAGAATTCAATTTGTACGCGGGATACTTTATCTATTCAAAATTATTAGATGAAGGGTATAAGATCGTATTTGATCTCGGACCAGTTGGATATATCGGACAAAATCGCACCACAGTGGAAACGAATTTAGGTTCTGTTTCAGATCAATCAGCCAGTGAAGATAATTTAGTTTATGGTTTGGGTTTGCAGGCGACGCTTCGTTTGTCAGCGTTGATTATTCAGTTGGAGTCTCGCTATTCTAATTCTCGTTCTTATCAACCGAGCTACACCCCGGTTTATGGAGCTCGATTAGGCTTTCGCATCGGTCTTTAACTTATTTCTAGTAAGCGCTCTTGTAAGCGCTCTGATAATTTAATTTTGTCCGATCCTTTAATCTTCAATAATAAATCAGTGATTTTTTCATAAGACGGGTACGTGGCAAGTGCGGCGGGATTCTTCATTTTGTAATAGCTCACAATTTGGCAAGTGGCATAGATACCTGATTTAGATATATTTGGCTGCGATGATTTAATCATCAAAATCAGTTCATCAAAAATTTTATTATCAAGTTTATTAAGCGCTTTGAACACCAGTATGTTAGCTTGAGTGCGGCCGGAAGGATCATTGGCGATTCTAAAGCTCGCGGGATTTTCTTTTTCCAACGCCTGCAGATCTTTTTCCATGAGCACATCGATGATCGAAGCATTAATACGTCCTTCGATGTTTCGCGGGACTTGTAGTAATGCCCGAGTATTGTTTTCAGTCCATGCCTGATCGGGAATAAGGTTTTTGCCGAGCATGATCAGCTTGGCGTGTTGAGATGAATTTAAGGTTGTGCCGGTATTGACAACCTGAAGTGTATTGTTCCAAGCTTGGGCGATTTTTTCAGTCGCAACACGAACATTAATTTTAAGTAAGGCATTTAAAATGATATCGGTGTGCAGATTTTTTTGTTTAACCTGCTGAAGAAGATATAAAATATGATGATCGGCACGGAAATGAATAATTTCTTCAGGTGTGTTTGCTAAAATATATTCAATATCGTGAAATTGACTGATTTGATAACCACTTTGATCAGCCATGTTTTTAAATTTAAAATTTTCTGCTTGAGCTGGAATAGAAACTAAGTCTTTGATATCTGCAGCTTGCGCGGCTGTTATGCTAAGTATATTTTTCTCTTTAATAGTGACGGCATCCATCAACCGCGTCGTAAATGTGAGAGCATCACCTAAGAACCCATAACCAGCTGTGCGTTTAGTGAAAGTAATGTCGGAGCTATAAATAGCACTTTTTAATGTGAACCGACGTTTTTCATGATCAACCGGAAAATCAATTTGTGAAAACTCAAACATAAGATCCCGCGAAAAAGCTAAAGCCTTGGCTTGAGAAAAATTCCCTTTAAACACAACAACGATTTCATCACCGATGGTTTTTTCAAATAAGCCTTCATAACGCTGAAGAAGCTCACAACCGAAGTTTTCAAGATTCATCGTCATCTGCTGCGTCGTTGATCCTTGTCCCGCAGCAACAACTTTAGAAAAGCCATTAATATCCACTTTTGAAACAGTTCCGTAAAATGAATAGGGAATTTTGTGATTATTTTTTTTAATTTCGTTCAAGACACTAAATTCAAGCGAGGTTTCAAGCAAATCGATATCTTTATTAAGTTCTTCATTTTGTTTAACGAGGGCCGTAGTCGCCGATTGGATAATTTTCATATCTTTGAGCTGAAGAAATGAGAAAACTTTAGTCAGAATTTTGAGCCAAAGAGGATCTTTTCCTTTAAGCTTGTATCGGTTTTGAATGGATTCAGCGAAGATCAGAACCGCGCAGAGGATGAAGGAGAAGACGATGTAGATGACTAAGAAGAGATCTTTAATGATCTCTTCTCTTAAAGCCACATTGTTTTTGAGTTGATTCCAAATATTAATCTTTTGTGGCGTTAAAACTGAAATCGACCAGTTATATTGTCCTGTTTGATTTTTCTTAAAGGTTTGCAAAACACCTTCATCAAAGTAGTCTTTGGTTTTGCCATTAGCGATGGGCGGTAGATCTTGTTTTGAAAGTGGTTTGTTACATCGGCCATCAGGTCCGATAATAGTATAGGAAAGGATATTGCCCGCTGTGATATCGGAATCAAGTCTTTGACAGGCTTCTATCATTTCGCCTTTTTCCAGTAGCGTAGACGTTGCTTTTTCGACGGTCTGCAATTTAGAAAGGGTGCCATTTAAAGCAAGCTCATCTAAGGTGCGGATACTTTTTTGGCGTGACATCCACGAAAGCGGCATATACATAATCAAAACAAATAAAACAATTTTAAGTAAGTCTTTAAAGTATTTCATTATTTTTTCTGAGTTGCAGGTTGGTTCGGCGGGTTTGTTTTATAATAAGCTGACCAGCTACTGACCATGGATCCATCATTGAATAGACAAAAGTCATCGTCATTACCATCAAATGTTTTAGCAATTAAACCTTTTCCACCAATTAGTTCACAATGAATAGCTGCAAAATTATTATGGTAAGGCGATTTCATATTGTCTTCGGGTTTAGAGGCTGGCTTTTTAAGGCTGTGCGTGTAGGCTTCGCATTTCGGGGATTTTGTTTTAAAACAATCCTGGCTCAACAGAAGCCCTTCGTGAATTTTTGTTGAGAAGATTTTTATTTTTTTATCCATATTAAGCGAATACTGGTTGGTTTGTAATTGAGGTTTGTTCATTTGAGCTTGAGACTTTGGAGCTGGTGTTCGTTTGCTGCATTTTAGCTTTGGATTCTTAGGGTCATCAATACAACGTGATTGATTGGTAAGTTGCATTGTCGTTTTGGGTTCAATTTTTTTCTGAGGGATTTTACTTTTTTGTGTTTTTTGAGTTTCCTCAGCTAGGGCCGGATAATTATAAAAGTGACTGGCACAAAAAAACGTTAGAATTAAGATAAATTTCATGTTTTAAAAGCCCTCTGTGTTTTATTTTTTTAAGTCATCTTTGACAGTTAAAACTTTTCCGTCATCAGTAAATATTTTTTTAGGTTTTCTATTTGAAAGTCCAAGTATAACCGTTTGGCCTTTTTCGTTTTTCGTTTTAATAACTATTTCTTTATTCGCGATGAGGTTGAGGAAGTAAGAATTAGTATAATATTTTCGAATGTCTTTGTATGGCTCTCCGGACACGCTGTTGAGTACTTCTAAAGATTTTACAGTTTTAACCAGAGCAGCACCTTCTTGATTCGAAGTCGTCGTGGTCGTTTTACTTTGTCCATTAGACGAAACGCTAGTAGAAGCTGCAGTTGCCCCTTTGAATCCAGCGCCTGCACTTGTGCCAGCGCCTATAGAGTCAGAAGTTTGAGCTTCGCCCCCGCCTGTTCTAGCTAAGCCAGGATTAGCCATTCCTGAAGCCCGGCTACCAGAAGAAGCAATTTTATTTGGTGTGCTGGTGCTGTCACCCTCAGAACCCGAGCCGTTGTTACCACTGGCCGGCATACGAGTATTTTGCGATCCAGAAGAATACACATTATTACTGTTCGTATTTGAACGAGTTGTAGTAGTCGTAACAGATGACGGATTATATGTCGGGCCACCTGCCGTAGCTGCTGTGGTAGTCGAACCCTGATAGGTATTCGTAGCTTTAGTCGCCGCTATCACTGGCGTATTTATAGTCGCAACAGCAGTGGAAAGTTTATTGCCACTACTAGCGAAACTATTCATTGTTTTAGTGACCATCTGTCCTAAAGTGCTAGTCGAAGAAACCGAAATAGATTTCCCCTCTTGCGAGTCAGGTGAGGTCGGTGCCGAAGCAAGCAAACTAACATCCGAGTCACTAGGCTGCGCGAAATTGGACGGAGCAACTGTATTTTTAAGCTTAGCCTCAGCCGCTAAGCGATCTTGTTCTTGTTGGGCTTGGAGTGCAGCGAGGCCAGAGCCATTTTCTTTGTGTATTTCTTTCGTTGTGATTATGTCCGTATTATCAGAATTATTTACTGAAGCAACTATATTTTTGCTTTGATCGCCATTGGCACAATTTGTTTCAAGTTCTGCGCTAGGTTTCAAAACTATTTCTGTATCTGTTATATTTTCACAATAAGCTTGAAATTGATTGGCATAAGCTTCATCAAGGCAGACTTTCTGGGTAATATTTTTGTTTGCATCAACTTGTACACCATAGTGAAATAATTCGTGTCTAAATGTGTTTCTTATTTTTTTTGATAAAGGTTCCTGGTCTGTCGATTTAGCTTTCAATGCATCGTAGTTGATTGCTATTTTCGGAGGAGTGCTGCTTTCATCATATATTCCTAGTTTTGATGCGTCACTCACTTTGCAGCTGATTTTGAACGGCTTCTGGTCTTCTTGAATTTTTTTAATAAGATCTAAATATTTAGAATACATTTTGCTCGTATAGTCTAGATACGCTGGATTATCTTTGATAATAGTGCCAAATGATTTTTTTTTTTTTTTGTTAAGCAGCCAGGTTCCCTGTTCATTCAAGGTATTCATTAAGGCTGTTCCAATTTCTTTTTTCTGATTTGCATCGCAAGTTAATGGATCAGTTAAATCTTCGTTTTTAGCTTTAAAGGCAGCAGCTTTAAACTCACCGACATTTAATAAATCAAATGCAGACTGTTTATCGCAAAGTGAAGATTTTTCCATAAAGTACTTCATCTTACTTGTTTTAAAGTAGAAAATTTTTCCACTTTCTAAGTAAAGGCTATGATGGGCAAATTTTGTCGAAGCTTTAAAGCTTGAATGAACTTGGGAATTTTGACTTCTATAAGTCATTTCAAAGGCATCTGTTAAATAGACTAATTGTTTTATTTCAGAACTTTTATAAATCAAAAGCTGTTGATTTTGATAATTGATTTTTCTGAAATATTTAAAGTCAGTTACAGATATTTTATTTGTATCAGCGGCCATAACATTTTGACCGCAATGATTAAAAATAATTAGCAAAGCTAAACTAAGTCTAGTAAGAAGTAAATTTTTTCTGGAAACCATCTGTATAAAATGATATCAATAAGATATGCGGAACTTAACTAAACAATTTACCTTTCTACTTTTGTCTTGCGTAACAATAATATTTTCCTCAAAAGCCTTGGCGGCATTCAGTAATCCTTTTGTTCCTGTGTGTACCTCAAAAAAACAAGTACAGAATACAGGAACTAATGCTAATTCAGTTTGTTCGAACGAGGTCGAGAGTACGATCATCGAAAATATGCCGGCCTACAAATCGCAAGATGAAATCGGAGATTGTAGAGCTTTTAGTATGGGCACTGTTGTTCAAAAATTTATTTGTGATAGCGTGCTTCTCGATTCAGGAAATAAAATGAATTGTTTGAATCCACCTATTGGTTATGACGTCGCCAATTTCGGGATGTTAGCCTATACAAATAGAAAGCCGCAGGAGCCTGAGGCCTTTAGGCCAGGGTTTAGTGGCGGTAGAACGATGTACGACATAATCACTGACTTCGCAGAAAATGGAAGCAGTGTAATTCTTGATTCATGCAAATCATTTGATAAAATTGTGAATAATCTAGTTTCTAAAAATGTAGACGGGACAATGAAAAAAGATAAGCTGTTTAGCTATTTAAAACAGCTATATGATAGCAAAAAAAATAGTACAGAAGCTGGGGTTACCGATTGTGCAGAATGTTTAAACGAAATTAATAAAAATTCAGGTTTAAATGTAAATTTTGATAAATTAAAAAACGCTCTAGGTAGTGATAATTATGACAAATTTTTATATTCACTATTTTTCAGCGATTGTGAAATGAAGCCTTTATTACTGGATATAAAAACTAAGGCATATCCACCCGACCGTATTAACGCTACTGCTGTAGATATGAAAAATAAAGTTGTAGAAGTACTAAAAAAAGGCAAGCCCGTCATATATCAAAATATATGTATTGTACCTAAACAATGCGATGAAGGCGGTGGTGGTCATACCACAGTTATTTCAGGACATAAAAAAGTTTGTAATGGAGATAATTCTGTTTGTAAAGAAATGTTCAAGATTCATAACTCTTGGGGAAAAGCATGGCAGGATCAAAATAATGATGGATGGGTAGATGCAGATATAATTCTTCAAAACTCTATTCAAGATGACGTGAAAGATCAGCCTGGAAAAAAAAGATTCATATCAGGGAATATCGTCTGGCTAGAATAAATGTTTATGCATTTTTTGCTTTTTGCAAAACATTGATGGCCTAACAAGCTAGTTATCTAAAAGAAAAGTAAAGAATAGTAAAGAATAGTAATAATTACTTGATAGTGAAATTTTTTATAATTAATAGCCATAATCTTATAGGAATGCATTTGGTTTCCATAATGACCCCTTAGTTTGGGTGTCCAAATCAAATATGGGTCAGAAACATATAAGTAAACGGTAAAAATTTTATAAACAACAGCTTTGTATTGTTTAAATGTTGAACTATATGTAGATATTGTATTCCATAGAGGGGTGTATATGAAACTTATATTTTTCAAGATAGTTGCGTTATTTGCAATATCAATTAATTTTCAACAGATTAGAGCTCAAGAGCCTGTTAAGCGTGTATCCGAAGACGACTTGAATCATATTCAAGATCTTATAGATAAAAATATTTTAATTCACGAAGGTAATGAAGTTAGGTTAAGTGACTTACTTAATGCAGACGGATTAATCCACACTTTAGATAATACAAAAGGTGCTAACTGCGGGAATGGAAGTTGTTGGTAAAATTAATAACTTTATTAAGTGCTTTAGGAATAACTTTTTGGACATTAATTAATATGACAATATATAAATATGATAAAAATCTCAAAGTAGGGGTAAATTTAGATAATTTAGTTCTGCCAATAGATCCATTAAATAATATTAGTCTGACTAATGCCTTCTTCAGTAATAACTTGTATTCAAATTTGATAGATGTTGATGAAAATAACAATTATCATAGCGACCTTACTTCTAAATATTGGTTTGACTCTGATCAACGCAAGTTGTTTTTTGAATTTGAGGGATCACGAATTAATGCAGAAGATGCTGCTTTTTCATTAAGAAGACTAGTTTCGCAGAAGAAGCATTTGCACACAGATTTTTGGAATATTATTTGTAATGTTGCTGAAGATGCTTCGGCTTGTGAAAAAAGAATTTATGTTGAAAATAATAAACTGATAATAAAATACGAAGATAAAAATAAAGCACAATACATAATACCTACATTGGCTTCTGTCGATTTTAAAATTGTACCGTTAGAGGCTTTTGACATTAGAGACTATAAAGTCGCTCAAATAAAAAACTATACTACAACGAGTGGACATTATCATTTATTAAAAAAAGAAAATAAATATTTTTTTATTAGAAATAATAGTTCTGTAAAGAATATATACAAAACTTATGAATTAATAAATATTAATTCAGAGAGTTTGATTTCGCGAAAAGTAAGTCTAGAAGAAATTGACATCATTTCGTCTACGGTAGTACTTCAAGATGATTCTTATAAAGCATTGTTAGAAAATAAATGGAACATATTTAGTACACACAATATAAGTATTGGATTATTAGTTTTCAGTAAAAAAGGACTAGACAGCACTTCCATTACAGACCGGTTTTACTTTGCCCAAAGGCTTGCGAATGAAGGGCAAAAAAAATTTCGAGTAGCAGAATCCCAAGAAGCAGTAGAGTTTTTCCAAGATTTCGGACAAGGCTTTCTCAATAATAGTCAATTAGCTCAAATAAGAATATTGCGATCAAGTTTATTTGATATACCGAAATCTTCAATTACTTTTGGTGTTAAATATTCTGATAAGTGGAAAGATTTTATTTACGAAAACAAAGATATAAAAGTAGTCAAGATTGAAGGTTACATCCCAAACTTAAAGACTTCTGAGCAACCAGATGCATACTCAATGACAAATGATGTGTCTTTCGATCTAAATCTTTCTCTTATTTCTTACGCTGCAAATATTGGACTTCTCGATATGACAAAAAGTCAGGTGGATGAATTTGCAAATTTAAAGACAGACGAAGAGAAGATAGCATATATAAACGCTATTCATTTTAAGACTCTAAAAGAGTGCAAAATATATCCCATGTGGTCGTCACCTTATCATACAGCTTTTAATGGCGAATATGAGCATAGTCTATCAAAATTCAATTCTAGAACTTTGTTGTGGAAAATTCATTAGACTTATTTAAAAGCTGGGTTTTTAACGCAGCTAAAAACGAAAAAATTTTTATTTCGCAGCTAACTTGGCCATTGCGCTTAGGCTTAAATATTAATGATTATATAGTTCAAGTTCGCGTAGGAGACACTGAGTTTATTGGTCATTGGTCTGATTCTGACCCCTATTTGGCAATTTTAAAAGCAGTAGCCGAAGCCTATGAGCGCTTTTGCGTAACTTCGTTAAAAATAAAAAACTCAAATGGTTGCGCGGTCCATACAGATATAAAATTGGCAGAGGAACATGCGTTGTTGGAGCTTATTGAGAGAGACTGTTTTTTAGTTAATTTTATTGATAGAAGATCTTTTAAGGAAATAGACAGGCTTTTTTACAATGTTAGTTTCGATAAACCCTATAAGATGACTAATTATTTATTAGCGTCAGACGTTCTAAAAGTAACGCTTACGCGAATAACAATAAATGGAGTAGCGAATGTTCTAGGTCTTGGTATTAGTGAAACTTTAGATAAAGCATTAGCTAAAAGCGAGATTGAGGCATTAAGGCAATGGGTATATGTCGTCGACAAAGGTTTGATCGCAGATGTAAACTATGAAGATATAAGTGATAAGAAAAAGTTAAGTTTTGATGATCATGGGAATATCGCTTTAACCCAAAAACACACTGAAGAAATCGAATTTATTTTTGACCAAAATTCTGCAACAGAAGCGAAAGACTTCGCTTTTTTTGATTCAACAGTTACTGAATATGTAGAACACAAACTAACTTTAGAAAAAACAAATCCATTTTATGGAGTTCCACTATTTTTTGTCAAAGCACAAAACCCTAATGCTCAGGAATTATTCGTAGGGAAAACAATCGATAACCTAAACCCCTTACGTATTCCAAACACAGGAAAGCTAAACCTATGTCTCCACCCATTTCGATAAGCTCAACTATTAAAAAATTTTTGTTTTTATATTTTTCAGCTATCACTGTTGCTATAGCGATAATGTCCTTAGTTTACACGATTTACATGAGCTATATCTCTGGAGTTGTTAAAGATTTATCTAGAAATCCGGTCATGATTCACGATACTTTTTCTTTGCGTCAAAGTGTTGTGCCTCTGATAAAAGACGATATTTTAGAAATTAAAATTTTTGATTCTGTCGGCAATTCCGTTTTCAATCACGCTCAAGATGGGAATGCCTTTTTTTCATATATTAAAAAATATGAGATTTTTGAAAAAGATAATTTACTTTACAGTATTCATTTAAAAATGAATTTATGGAAATATGTTTTTATAATTTTATTTTTTTTTTTTTTTTTGTTGTTAGGTTACTATCCATTTGCAAGATACGAACGAAAAGAATATCAAAATAGGTCTAATCAATTGCTAGCTGATTTATCTAAAAAGTTAGCTCATGACATACGCACGCCCATTTCAACTTTAAATTTAATTTCTAGTCGCATATCTGATCAGAATATTAAAGACTTACAGCTGGCCGTCGTTAAGCAAATTAATTTAATTTCGGAAAATTTATTAAATACAGGTAAAACTCAGAATGGATTTTATTCGACTTCGGAAACTTACTCATCATTAGCCGATCAAATTTATCAAGAATATGATTTAAGATATAATCAGTCTAGAAAAGTCTTATTTTTTGAAATCGATAAACAACTCATTAATTATCCTGCAAAACATTCAAAAATACTTTATCCCATCATTTGTAATA
>ERZ724520.1786-NODE-1786-length-10463-cov-4.510088_pt1 | contig 10463 bp, 9 predicted proteins | sample MGYA00376053_ERZ724520 | MGnify/ENA primary metagenome ERZ724520 (study PRJEB28724, sample SAMN07190886) | activated sludge metagenome | isolation source: activated sludge of sewage treatment plant in Hong Hong | place: USA: Christiansburg, Virginia | collected... | reverse complement strand
CCATCCTCCCCCACCCGAATGGGCCCGGTGTAAATCGTGTCGGCCTTGCCCACAAAGGCATCTGCCATTCCGCGTAGAGGCAGGGGCGGTGCGATATGGTTGTAAAGCAGGTAGCCCACCTTGGCGTCCCGCGCCACCTCGGCCGCTTCTTCTGGCGACGCATGGTAGTTCAGGATGTCGTCAAAGATCTTCACCAGATTGCTTCGGTTAGCTTGCGTCGCCGCGTCCTTCAAAATCGCCATCAGCGGTGTGGACAAGGCCTCGTGCAAAAGCAGATCCACCCCCTGTGCTTCGCGCTGCACGGTCGCTGACTTCTTGGTGTCTCCGCTGATCACCACGCTGCGGCCTTTGTAACTGATGCGGTAGCCAATCGCCGGGTGCACGGGGCCATGGTCCACAGCAAAAGCGACAACCTCCAGGTCACCTTCCTTCATCACCGTGAGCGGCTTGTCAGCGTCTGTCACGAAGGGCATGGGTGTGCCGCCAAAGCCGCTGGCCGGCATGGTGGCGTCGCCATGATGGGTGACGCGGTAATGTTGGTCCTGCTTGTAGGTCTGCACCAAGCCATTGACAACCTGCTCTACGCCAGTCGCACCATAGACAGGAACAGGGGTTTTGTTCGACGCCGTCACCCAGCGCTGCAACATCATTTCGCCCAAGCCATCAATGTGGTCTGAATGAAAGTGCGTCAAAAAGATCGCATTCACCCGCCCTAGGTTGAAACCCATCTTGCCCACATTGCGCGCCGCACCGCTACCCGCATCAAACACCAGCAATTGCTTCCCCGCCACCACCACCGTACAAGGGCCAGAGCGCTTGTCGTCAGGGAACGGTGACCCTGCACCGCAAAGGCCCACATGCAGACCGTCGGCCAACTCGTTTTGGGTATCCGCAGCCATGCGCTTGGCAGCAAATTTGGATGCCACTGCCAACGAGATCGGGACACGAAACAAATGGACCACACCCACCGTGGCCGCAAGGCCGATAGCGCCATAGAGAAATATTTTCCGCAGTTTCATGTATTCAACTCACTCAGTAAATCGGCTCATTCGACAACAACATGGGCCAGTCGACCCATCGAAGACCAGTAAAAATCACGCCCCCAACCGGGGCTAGGGAACACCACACCTTGGGTCAAACCACCAACGCGCACACGGGCAAGCTCTGCCCCTGTTTCGATGTTGAGAACGCAAACCTCTTCGCCCAGACGGCGGTAGTCATTCACCACCAGTTCGCCTGTACCTGGGTACAGGATCATGTGACTCGCAGCACCGAAAGGATGCTTCTCCCACAAGGGCTGCAAGCTGCGCTGCCCACGGTCAAACCGCCAGGCACGCAGGTAGCTGTTGGCCGAATCAAAGGCCACCACAATCTGGCGCTGTACATCGATCAGCGGGGGATTGGTGATGCTGCCGCAAGGCACGCCGCTGATGGGCCAAGCCTGGTGGTCTGCGGCATCTGTGAGCGACACACGGATCAGGCGATTCGCACTGGCTTTTACACCTGCACCCATCATGCGAATGCGGTAGCGGTGGTCGCCGTTGTCCATGAACCAGGCGTCTTGTCCGTCCAGAACCACATCCCAGCCAAAGCTCTGCTCGGTGCCCGTCGCGTAGTCATGGCGCCAGGTGTGGTCCAGCGCCAAGGTGCTTTGCATCTCGTCCCAGTGATAGCGGAAGATGCTGCGCACACCGACAACGTAAATCGTGTTGCCCACTGCACTGAGCCTAGCAACCGAAGGCTCTGGACAGGACACGCCTTCCCCCACGAGTTGCAAAGCGTCAGGGTCCAACACAGACAACACAGCGGCATCCGTCTTGGATAGATTCTTGGTCACCAGCAAGCCGTTGGCCAACACCACGAAAGAGTTGTACGGCTGATTGACAGGCAGCTTGCGTGAGGTCAACAAGTCGCACTGAAGGTTCAAGCGATGGGCATAGCGCCCGTACACCACATACAAGTCGCCATTGCCGTGCACCGCCATGCCGCCAGGCCACATCGGCCCACCCGGCAGACGTGGCGACCGACACACAGTTTTCAAGCTGACCGGGTCAATGCGTTCCACACAGGCTGTTGTGGGCAAACCGATATGTGCGCGCAGTGCCGAATGCGTCAACAAAAACACCTCGCCCGGTGCTCCGAGGACGGTCATGGTCGACAGCAAGGTACTGCGCGATGTGCAACGCAAGCTCTCGCCGGGTTTCAGCGCCAATGCGCTGCCCGAACGCGGCGTTTGCAAGCGCGCAGGGCCACCATCTTCAGCGGGCCACGGGCTGTCAAACAGCGCAGCAGTGCTCACGCCACACGCCTTTTGCGACGCCAGAAAATGAAGCCAAAAACCGCTGCAAAAACCAGCAACACATGCGGCACATAAGCTTTAGCCCGCGGCACATAGACATTGATCAGTGCATTGATCTGCACCTGCTGAATCGGGTCATAGCTATCAGGCATAGGCAAGACGCCGTTGGCTTTGGCGTACTCGGCGTACTGCGCCTGCATGGTTTTGAATTCTTCTGGCATTGTTTCCGCCAAGTCATTCACCTCGCCAGGGTCAGTGCGGATATTGAACAGATGCCAAAGGCCGTCACCCACGGGCGGAATCACCTTGATGAGCTTTAAATCGCCTTTGAACAAAGCTTGATTGCCCGACAACTCATAGCCAATGGCTTCGTCTACAGGGTGGGCTCGTTCCGCGCCACCCGTCAGCACCGGCATCAAACTGGTGCCGGTCATGGTCTCGACCCTTTTACCTTGGTAGTTGCCCGTGTTGCGTGGCACCTGGGCAATGTCGAGCAAGGTTGGTGCGATGTCTTTCACATGCGTAAAACTGGAGTGAATACCGTTAGCGGCAATGCCAGGCAAGCCGGAAACGATGAGCGGCACCCGGATGCCACCTTCGCCTGAATAGAACTTGTAGGTGCTCAAAGGCGACGCTGCCGCACTGGCCCAACTGGGGCCAATGATGCTGTAGGCACCGCGTGCACCTAGGTCTTTGATGTCGCTGCTGTAATACCACTTGAGCCACAGCTTGGCAGACAAGACCTTGTAAGGGTCAGACGCCTCGGCGCCGTTGTCTGACAAAAACATGAAAACCGTGTTGTCAAACTGGCCGCTCTCTTTGAGGTAAGCCACCAGCCGCCCTACATGAAAGTCCATGGCCTCGGCCATACCGGCGTAGACCTCCATGCGCCGGGCTTGCAGGGCCTTGTCCGCATCACTCAAAGCGTCCCAGTTCTCGGTGGTCTTCATGGTCACCATGGGCGTGTCTTTGGGGATCAGGCCGAAATCGATGGCCCGTTGACGGCGCTTTTCGCGCAGCGCGGTCCAGCCGTCTTTGTATTTACCGCTGTAGTTTTCAATGAACGCTTTGGGCGCCTGCACGGGAATGTGGTTGGCCTGAAACGCCAGGTAAGTGAAGAAGGGTTTGCCGTCGCCCGCGCTGCCTTTGATGAACTCGATGGCGCGGTTGACGTAGTACTCGGACGAGTAATACTCCACCGGCATGGTGGCGGGCTTGCCGTCTTCAAACCAGTAGACCTTGTCGGTCAAGTCCAGATAGCGTTGCGCGGTGAGCCAGTTGTCTGAACCACTGTCCCCTTGCACGATGGACCGCTCAAACCCACGCGCGGGCGGCAGGTTGTGCTCCGCCTTGCCCACATGCCATTTGCCCGACGCATAGGTGTGATAGCCGCTGTCGCGCAGCAGATTAGCCACCGTGACCACATTGGTGTCGAGCACGCTCAAGTACCCCGGCTTGCCCACGTGGGTCTGCGGAATGGATTCACGCATGTTGCCTACACCGTTGAGGTGGTTGTCCACCCCGGTCAGCAACATGGCACGCGTGGGTGAGCATGACGCGCTGACATGGAAGTTAGAAAAGCGCGTGCCCCTCTGCGCCAAGGCATCCAAATTGGGTGTGGCAATCTCGCTGCCGAAGGAACCCACATCGCTGAAGCCCCAGTCGTCGGCCAACATGAGCACGATGTTGGGTCGCTTTGCTGCCTCTTTGGCGCTTACCTTCGCTTGCGCTGCAGAAGCGGACAGCGCCAGCAAAACCAACATCGCCAGGACAAAGTTTTTCACCCTCATGACGCTTCTTTCTGGCGCTGGCCACAAATTTCCTCCTGCACCGCCCACAACCGGTCTTGCCCCCACACGGAAAGCTGGTTCACCCGGAAAGATGGCACACCCCACAGGCCCAAGCCAAACATCTCGGTCCGGTTAGCCTCTGCCACACTGCGCCAGTCGTCTTGTTGTAAAGCGTCCTGCGCTTCGCCCCAGCTCAGGCCCGCACGTTCCACAATGCGGCGCAAGCCTCGGTCGCTGCCCGCATCAATGCCCTCGGCCCATACGCCTTTCATGAACGACAGCAGATAGGCCTGCCCGTGGCCCAGCCGTTCGGCCAAGGGCATCAGCGCCAGGCCACGTTCTGTGGGCTTGCCCACCGGATCGTTGACGCGGCCAAAGGCGATGTCACGTGCACGCGCTTCGCGTGCGGCGTCCAGCGCGATATAGCTGCTTTTGATTTTGGGCACGGGCAAACCCCGCATCACCATTGGCAACAAATACCGCAATCGCACCGGCACGCCGGTATGCCGCCCCAGCGCAAACACACGCGGCGTGACGATGGCGGAATAGGGGCTGCGCAGGGAGAAGAAGTAGTCGATATGCGTGGGTTGTGCAGGGGCGCAATCGTGTTGCAAGTCTGGTGGCGGCGCAAACAGCGTTCCCATGACGCCGGGTTTTTGCAGCCCCAGGCTTTGAAGACGTTCCTCCAGGTGGTAGAGCCGGTCCAAGCCCCAATACCATTCCCCGCAGTAGAAGAACATGCCGCCCAGGTAGTGCCCCCATTGTTCGCGCAATGCGGTGGACGCGCTCACATGGGCCTGTGCAAGCGCCGCGTCCCCCAAAGGCAAGTTCAAGGCGCTGAAGTCTTCCCCACGCCACAAGCCGCGGGTTATCTTGCCCGCCACCGCAGAAAACTGATCGCTTTGAATCGCCGACACCAGCATGCGCTGGGCCAACTGCGTGGCAGAGGCGTCTGGCTGATGCCCCGGATCACGAAACCCCATGCCCCAATGGCGGGCCAATGATTCAGCATCACGACGGCTGTAGGCTTTGAGCTTGTCGCGCTCGGGCGCTGCGTTGGCAGGCGGCTCGCCCACCACATGGGGCACCAGCTGTATCGCATAGCGCGCCAAGAAATCCGGCAAACAGGCCGCAACCAAAGCACTGTAAGGATCATCGACTTGGTGAAAGTAATGCAGTTGATGCGGCAATCCATTGGCAACGCGTGCGCGTTCTGCGGCCGCTCGTTTCTTGAGCAAGCGCTCTTGCGACAGCAAACGCTGCGACACCATGGGCATCAACAAACTACGGATTGACAAGGGCAAATCCTTTTTTCAGTACACATGTGTATGGAATCCACAAAGTGTAGGGGCAAACCCGCGCCGCCCTAGCAGGGTATTCACGCAGACAGGGTAAAGACGGGTTTGTGCAGGTAGACTCGATTCCATCACCATGCCTGCCCCGAAGTCTGCCTCCTCTCAACCCGCGAGTCAAAAAGCCGAAAGCGCGCGCCTGACCCGTGATGATTGGCTGGACGCCGCCTTTCAGGCTGTGGTGAAAGGCGGCTTTGACCATGCCAAGGTGTTAAGTCTTGCCGACGCGCTGGGCGTGACGCGTGGCAGCTTTTACTGGCATTTTGCCGACCATGCCGAACTGATCAAAGCCTTGGTAGAACGTTGGCTGGCCCGCGAAATCGAGCTTGACCAACAACTGCAGGCCAACGCACCGGACGACCCGGCGGCAGATCTGGAAGCGTTGCTGGACGCCGCACTGGAGCACGCAGGCGTGCAGTTGGAAAACATGCGGTTTGAATTAGCGCTGCGCGGCCTTGGCCGACGCGCGCCAGAAGTGGCACAAATGCTGGCCGATGTTGACCAGATGCGCATGCGCTTGTTTGAAACCAAGTTCTTGCGCCTGACGGGTGACCCTAAAGCGGCATCGGATTTGGCGGCATTGTTCTACCTGGCGATTGTCGGCAGCTACCAAGCCCTGAGTCGACCCAACAGCACGCCGCAGACCAAGGCGTATTTCAAGCGGATCATCTCCAGTTATCTGGTGGGCAAGCAAAAGCCGGGGTGAAACGTTTGCACTGATTTGCTACTAATTCAGTAGCTACAAATGCTTATCAGGAATGCCGAAACGGTAATTTTTGTACAGATTATTGAGCCCCGGTAGGGACGGTAAACCTAAAGCTTGCGCCGGATCAGAAACGCACTGGTCGCCGCCTCAAAACCAATGGCAGGGTAGTACGACATCGCGTTCGGTGCGGCCAGCAAGATCAATGACACCTCGTCCCCAATGATGGCCTGCGTACGACGAACCAGCTGCCGCCCGATACCCAAACCTTGGTATGCCTGATCAACCGCCAAATCCGACAAATAGCAGCAATACGCGTAGTCTGTGAGTGAGCGACTGACACCCACCAACTTGCCCTCCACCCATGCAGACAGCGTCAGGCTGGGCGCGGCAAACATGCGCGCAATGCGAGGCAAATCGCCCGTTGGGCGCTTGAGGCCAGATTGATCAAACACGCGGACCACATCAAGCGGGTCCAGCGGGTAGTTGTGGCGGTATTCGACGGTGTGTTGAGTCATATCGGGTTCTGGGTAATTCGCCTACTTTAGTCACTTAGCCTTTGAAGCCAAGACGTAGGCAACGATGGCATTGGCATGACCGTGCCCCATGCCATGCTCGGACTTGAGCCATGCCACCATCTCCATATGCTTCATGTCTTTGAGCCCAGCCACCAAGTCCAGCCAGTGGCGTATGGGTTGACCGTATTTCCGCTCAATCGAAGGAAAGTAAGACGCCGGGCCTTTGGGTTTGTCTTCGGTGGTCATGATGAGAATTTGCGATAAAAACCGTCATGGTATCGGCAAATACGGCCGATGAAATTGCTTCTAGTTTGATAGCTTATTGGACTTATCTGCATTGCCGAAAGCTTGTTTTTGAGCATTGAACATCTGGGTAGTGGCCTCTGCCAGCACCGGCACGCACACCAGGATAGCCATTCTCCGGCCACGCTCGCGAACGGCATCGGTGAATAGCCCGCGCTTCGAAGCGTATGCCACCGCCGACACGCAGCAAACCATAAGCTCGCGCGAATCGGCCTGCGCCTGCCTACCCTGGTATGCGTGCCTATGTGGGGTGCTTGAAGCCGGATGGGGAACCATTGCGCCGAACAGATAGCCCGAACTATCGACGCTTGATGGCTTTTTGCAGCGCCGCGCGGGCAAGCAGACGTGTTGAATCCAGGGTTGGCAGTGGTGAATTCTGGTCATTGATGATGAGCGGAATTTCAGTGCATCCAAGAATGACGGCTTCGGAGCCTGCTGCCTTCAATGACTGGATAACCGCTTGAAAACGCATGACGGTCTCAACTTTGAGGACGCCATAGACAAGCTCATCCATGATGAGTCGCCCAATTTCATCGCGCTCCGCGTCGTTTGGCCGAACGCACTGAATGCCTTGATTGCACAGCTTTTCGGGATACACCTCGCTTGACACCAACCAACGGGTTCCCGTCAAGCCCACCTTTTTGTAGCCACGTTCAGCAGCCGCATTGGCCACAACTTCAGCAATGTGAAGCCAAGGCAAGGGCGAGCGGTCTTGCACCCATGAAAACGCCTGATGAATCGTGTTGTCGGGGCACACAAGAAAGTCTGCCCCGGCAGCGGCCAGCTTGTTAGCAGAGTTGAGCATCAGGTCTGCAACGCCCTGCATGTCACCTGCGTTCAGCGCTTTGACATAGTCGGCCAGCGACAAGGAATTCAATGAAATTTCCGGATGCGCGTGAGGCCCAAGCAGGGCTGAGCTTTCGGCACAAATGGTGCGGTAGCAGAGCGCCGCGCCTTCGGCTGAACAAGCAACGATTCCAATGTGAAGGGGGGCGGTCATATTCACGTTAATTTTGATATTCGAGGTAACGCTGGGACGGCGGCGTGGCATCACTCGGCTTCGCCCCAGGTGCACCCTAACTGTTCCAAGATTTGCGCCGCTGGCACCACTGCCATAAGGACCTGAAATGGGAAGCATGAAGCGAGATCATCTACGCCTGTGCTTGCCGCTAGACGCTTGCGGAAAGTCGCTGAGGGATCGTCTCTAAGCCGCCCATCACGGCGCAGGAACTGGCCCCACAGCGGCATTCGCTGGAACGGAGGCTCAATGGGGTGTAGTTGATCAAGGTATGGCTGAGGGAAGATGCGCCGGTACGCCGGGATGTTGTAGAGCCATGACGCTCCAATCACGCGGACTCGAGGGCAGCTGGCGACCACGTGCTGGAGAAGTGCAACGAGCTCCTCCCGCCTGCGCACTTGGTTCGAGAGTGCAAGCGGTGAGTCGGGGGTTTGTCCACTTGGATCGAAGTGCAAGCGCACGTGATCTTGATCCACATGCGCATACCCAAAGCGGCCAACCGACACAGTGACTGTGGGGCCAGCTCGCATATGAGCGCGCTGGCAGTACAACCTGTAGGTGAGCGCCACCGGGTCTCGCGCAACGGCCAGTTCCGACGTGTATGCCATCCAGTCCGGACTGGCCGGATCGAGACGCGGACCCATCGCAAGTCTGACGTAAATGTTTGTATGCGTTCCGACTGTCTCGGACAGTGGACAGCCCGAGAGCAAGGCGACCTTCGCTGCGAACGCGAGCTGCAACTCAAAGAAGCCGCGACTGTAGAGTTGCGTACCGGTGTGCTCCATGGCTGAGATGGACTGCTTGAGGTTTAACGTCGAAGCTGCCCGGCACGCAGCAACAGCGGCGAAGCCGCTTTCTGCTGCTGGGTGTCTGTGCCGACCGACCAGTTAACCATTCCTGCCTTCGACTGTAGCAAGTGTTGAATCAGGCACCCTGGCGACTACAGCAAGATTCGAGAAGCAGGCGATGACGGCCGAACCCACCCACAAGAACCCGCCAAGCGCCAAACCTGTCGAAATACCTGGTGCTCCTCCGCGCGCGGCGCAGCCAGCCGCAGGAATAAAGCTAGTGATCGCCAGTAGCGCCGTCACTCCCAGCGCCCTGGGAGCTATCCGACGAGTTGACGACAACGTACGATACATAAGGACCCAGAAGCCAATGTTGGCGAACCACCGAGGATCAAGCGCCAATAAGCCTGCCCAGCCAATTGCAAGGACCTCGTAGCCGAGGAAGCTCTTCGAGGAGCATGCAAATGCCGGATAGAAAAGTGAGGCCGCGTACAAGCCGATCGCCAAAAGCGAAAGCGTTAGCGCCAAGTGTCTTCGCATGAGGTTTAACTTATATGCAGCCAAGAATCTATTTCAGGATTCCTGCCGCTAGACGACAAAAAATTTGCTGCTCTGCAGCTCGTGTGCCACGCAAATTGCCTCGCATCCCGCATCGATTCTTGATCCCAAGTTCTCCTCATCTGCCATCGCACCCTCCAAAGTCTGCCGCCCATCTTACCCATGCACCAACAGCCCCCGACCGATCAGGTGGACGGGGTGCTCTGACCACGAAGGTAGAGGAGGAGCCGAAGGCGGGGGACACGTAGTGGACAGAGTACCCCGTTCGCCTGATCCCCCACCAGCATCAAGCACCCAAAGAACGAAAGCACAAAATACTACAAATTCAATAGCTACAACCGCACACCCAATATGCCGTAACAGCCTTTTCTAACCCACAAACCCAGCAAAGCGCTGACGAATGATCGCATCCGCATCCCGCATGATCGTGTCGATCAATTCCTTGACCGTGGGCACGTCATGAATCAGCCCAGCCACCATGCCGCAAGACCACACGCCGGACTCCATCAGGCCCTCCGTCATGATGCGCGGATAAACGCCCGCCACCTCGTCAATGATGTCCTCAAACTTGATGCTGGCACCCAGCGCCGCCTCTTTGGCCAGCAGACGCTTGGCGGGTTCGTTCAACAGCACACGCTCCGTGTTGCGCAGGGGCCGCATCACTAGGCGCGTATCCAACTCGGTCGCCGCAACAATCGCGTCCTTCACGTTCTGATGCACGGGAGCCTCTTGGGTCGCGATAAAGCGCGTGCCCATGTTGATGCCCTCAGCCCCCAGCGCCAAGGCCGCCACCAGCGAACGGCCATCGGCCATGCCGCCCGACGCCACAAACGGAATCTTCAACGAATCCGCCGCACGCGGCAACAAAATGAAATTGGGCACATCGTCCTCACCCGGATGGCCGCCGCATTCAAAACCGTCCACACTCACCGCGTCGCAGCCAATCGACTCGGCTTTCAGCGAATGGCGCACAGAAGTGCATTTGTGGATCACCTTGACGCCTGCCTCATGCAGCGCAGGCAAGTACTTTTGCGGGTTGTTGCCAGCGGTTTCCACCGCCTTCACACCACCGTCGATGATGGCCTGGATATAGCCCGGGTAGTCGGGTGAAGACACCGTGGGCAAAAAGGTCAG
>ERZ724520.1784-NODE-1784-length-10470-cov-4.810946_pt1 | contig 10470 bp, 9 predicted proteins | sample MGYA00376053_ERZ724520 | MGnify/ENA primary metagenome ERZ724520 (study PRJEB28724, sample SAMN07190886) | activated sludge metagenome | isolation source: activated sludge of sewage treatment plant in Hong Hong | place: USA: Christiansburg, Virginia | collected... | reverse complement strand
AAAATAAAATGGTTTTGCATACTTTTGACACCCAAAAGTATGTTATAAAAATATATTACTACTTTTTGTGAGACGACAACTTATATAGATAATTGGTCTTACTGAACTCGATTCAGCATCTATTTGAATGCTTTATTAATATAGTTCTAAATGAACCCTATTTCATAAACTTCTGTTTAACATCGCTATAGCTTGGGAAATTATTATGATGCCAATTCATAATTACTGTTCCGTTTTTAATTAAAACCAAACCTGGGTTAGCTCTAATAATCGTTTTTAAAACAGTTCCATCACAGGTTGCAAAATCGTATAAAGCTTGGTGTTTATGTTTATAAGCATCAATTTGTTTGGCATCTGATGCCGTTAAAGCCAATACATTAACCTTTTCTGAAGAAGCTAACTTATACAAATCGTTAATTTTCGCATGAAGGGTTTCATCTTCTTCTGTTTTATTTAAATCATAACAAACTAATAAAAACTGATAATTTGGATTATTTAAAATACTATCTGTTAAAACATCGCCATTCAATGAATTAATAGAAAAATCAACAATTTTAGGAGGATTAATAGCATCATGAACTAATTTATTAATGGTAGTATCCCATGCCCAAGTTAAAGTGTCTTCCCATATTTTTGAAGCCATATAATCTTTTTGATTAAACTCTTTTATTTCGCCAGTTTTTAGGTTTTTATAAGCTAACATTGATTCGTAAACTGCTGGTTGATAACCAACGCCTGGCTTCATGTTTTCTCTAATGTTATCACCTATTTTATAAGCTCTAAAATCAAACACTGGTAAATTACGGTACGTATAAATTGGAAACACTACTGATAATACAATTGCAAAAATGGTAAATGAAGTTGTAATTAATGGGTTAAATAATTCATTAATACTTTCCTTCCCAGCAAATAATAAGGTAATGGCAATCATTAACACTACATCTTTCCAAAAACTCTCCCAAGGTTTTAACACTAAAAAATCTCCAAAACAACCACAAGTTGTTACTTTATTAAAACACGCCGAATAAAAAGTTAAAAATGTAAAGAAAGAAATTTGAGCTAATAATAACCAAAGTGTAAGATTTCGTTTGTAACCAATTAATAACATAAAGCCTAATGCCATTTCGCTTACGCATAACAATATTGCTAAAGGCAAAGCAATATGAGCCATGCTTTCAAAAATAGATAAACCAGTATCTGCTGTAAAAACTTCAAAATATTCTCCTAATTTATAACTAAAGCCCAAAGGGTCATTTGCTTTAATAAAACCAGAAAAAATAAATAATCCACCAACAAAAATCCGTGTAATATGAGTAATGATTGGAAACTTGCCAATTATTGGAGAGCCATTAACTAATAGTACTAAAATTCCTAATACAATTAATAAGGTAGTTTTACTAAAACATGGAGGACAAACCCAATATAAAAATGCAGCTAAGGCAATTGACCAAATGGCACGAAACAATTTAGAGGATAAGAATTTTTTCATTTTATAAATCAGTATTAATTTCTCTAAAGTAAAGGCAATATATTAAAGTTAAAAGCTTTTTATTCTTTTTTAACGAACAATTGTTTTTTAAAAAGTATAGGTATTGATTAGGGAAAGCATTAAAGTGCACCCAAAATATTAAAACTTAAATAAATAGTCGCCCCTCAAAAAGTCATTTAGTTTTATTTTTCTTTTTTCCATGATGGAAAAAGAAACAAAAAAATCTAGGCAAAACACCAAATCCGTTTTTCATCGCACTTCCTCCGCTTCAGCTCCTCCTGAAAAACTAGGATTTCACACCGTTTTGCCAGGACCTGCCGCACCTCACTAAAATTAAATCACCGATTTTTTAACCTTTAGATTATTTTTCTGGTAGTTATTATCACTATGATTTCAAAAAAAATCCTTTTATTTCAACACTTTTCATTTTTTTGATAATCAACTAAATAAATAGTTTTCTCAAATTTATTTCTTTAAAATATGCTTGGCTTATATTTAAAATAACTAAAAAAAGATTTTATCATTTAGCATTCCATTTATCATATGTTGGTAATTGTGCGGTGGATATTGGCGAAAGAGTGCGAACTGCATTTTTTTAGGTGGAAATGCGCTGCGTTGCTGAGCCTGCCGAAGCATAGTGCGATAAAAAAATGAAGTTGTCCGCCAGCTGGCGGATTGGGTTTTTGGTTCTTTTTTGCCGAGCAAAAAGAACATAGAAAATTTATTTATGTATTGAAAGTACCTAAAAAAAAAATCCTGATAAATTTTATCAGGATTTTAATTACAAATAATAATTTTATTTTTTAGAAACGCTCAATTTGAGAGAAAAAGAAATTTGCTTCAATGTTAGCATTTTCATCGCTATCTGAACCATGAACTGCATTAGCAGCAATTGATTTCGCGAATAATTTTCTAATTGTACCTTCATCAGCTTTAGATGGATCAGTTGCTCCAATTAAAGTTCTGTATTCTGCAACTGCGTTATCTTTTTGTAATACTGCAGCTACAATTGGTCCTGAACTCATATAATCTACTAATTCTCCATAAAAAGGACGCTCTTTATGAACTTCGTAAAATTTACCAGCTGTTTCTTTGCTTAGTTTTAAATATTTCATAGCTACAATTGTAAAACCAGATTGGTTTATTTTAGCTAAAATTGCTCCAATGTTGTTTGCTTCAACTGCATCGGGCTTAATCATTGTAAAAGTAATATTACCTGCCATTTTAATTTTTTTAGGGTGCAAATATAATAATTAAATGTTTAAATACTGCCTAAAATAAAATACCTTTACAATATATTTCTATACTATGCAAAAAGATTCGTTTTCAAAATTTAAAACCCTTATAAATAAATCTAACCAAATTACTATTGTAACCCATTATAATCCTGATGGTGATGCAATGGGCTCATCTTTGGCCCTGTATAATTATTTAATTAAATTAAATAAATTTGTTACAGTTATTACTCCCAACCAATATCCCGAATTTTTGCATTGGTTACCTGGCAATAAAAAAGTAGTTGAGTATAATTATAATGTTAAAAAAACTAATGCTTTAATAGCTAAATCAGATTTAATATTCACTCTCGATTTTAATAATTACAGTCGCTTAGAAGGTTTAGGTGAAGCCATAAAAAACTCTAGTGCTAAAAAAGTATTAATAGATCATCACCAACAACCAGATAATTATGCGACTTTGTATTTTCATGATGTAAAAGCAAGTTCTACCTGCGAATTAATTCATGAATTTATTTGCGGTTTAGGAGGCAAAAAACTAATTGACAAAAATATAGCTTCTTGTATTTATACAGGTATAATGACAGATACTGGCTCTTTTAGGTTTGATAGCGTTACAGTGCAAACTCATTTAATTTTAGCGCATTTAATAGAAACGGGCATAAAACCAAATGAAATACATTCTAATATATACGATACCTTTACCGAAAGTAGAATGAAATTGTTAGGCCATTGCTTAACAAAAAAAATGGTAGTTTTACCCGAATACCAAACCGCCTATATTAGCTTATCTGAAAGCGAATTAAAGGAATTTTCATATCAAAAAGGAGATACAGAGGGCATTGTAAATTACCCATTTGGAATTAAAGGCATTAAATTTTGCGCCTTTTTTAGCGAAGGGGATGGCATCATAAAAATATCATTGCGTAGCAAAGGAACATTTGATGTTAACCAATTTGCCCGCAAACATTTTAATGGCGGCGGCCACATTAATGCAGCTGGCGGAAAAGGAAACCATAATAATTTACAAAAAACGGTTGATGAATTTTTAAGCCTTTTGCCTGACTACCAAAAAACTATTTTAAAAAAGTAACACTTTGATTTCAATTGTGAATCATTCACAATGTGAAAATGCTATTACACCCTTTTTGTAATTTAAGCCTGCTTTAAGGACATAATTTTACTGTAAATTAAAATACAAAAATTATGAAATCCTTAAAAAAATTAGCTTTAATAGCAACTGTATTGTTTTCTTTAAAACAAAATGCACAACCAAATGTAAATGATAATAACATAAATGTTATTTCTAATCTCCTAATTAATAATACAAGAACTGGTGGACCAAACGGACCAAATGGTGCTCCAATTAATATTAATTTGGTTCAACAAATAAAGCCTGCAATTATAAATAAGCCAAAAATTAATGTCCAATCTAAACCCATTAATAAGGCAAAAGCACCGCAAATAGTTAAATTAAATAAGCCAGTTGTAAAATCAAGTCCTAAAAAACAAACAGTACAAAAACCTAAAACTAGCACTCAAATAGTAAAAGCCTATAATCCAGTTAAAAAAACTACTACTCAAAATCCAGAAGTAATTAATGTATCAGATAACAATTATGAAAACCAAGGCGAAGCAAATACATCATTAAGTAACGTGGATTCAAATACTGGAATTCAATCAGTTAACTTAAACTACAATACTAATTTGGAACAAAATATTCAAAACATAAACACAAGTTATAGTCCGAAAATTGAGACTAAAATTAATACTCCTACAATTAATAGCTTAAGCTTGAATGTTTCATCTAATAAATCTGTAACTATTTCAAAGAAATCGAATTATAAGAAATCAAAGGCAGTATTTAATAAATGGCAAAAACTAAAAAGAAATTCAATAGGTAGATTAGCTCACAATCATAAAAAAAACAAATTCAAAGTTGATTTATGCTTTAATTGGTCGTAACACCGCATAAGTACCAAGTTATTTTAGCATATTTATGGATTGAATAATTGAAAGAAAATATGAATACAATAACAAATACATTTTTTAGATTGTTACTTATTACCTTTATAGGAATAGGAACTTTTACATCATGTAAAGAATTTAAAGAAGCCACAGTTACAGATGTTGATAGCGTTAACTTAAATAAAGTAACTACAGAAGGAATTGAAGCTGACATTAAACTAAAAATTAAAAACCCAAACAATATTGGATTTTCAATTTACCCTTCAGAATTTGATGTCTTATTAAGTGGTATAAAATTAGGCAAGGCAAAATTAAACAAGCGTGTACACATTGATGCTAACAGCGAACGGGTTTATTCATTTATACTTAAATCTAATCTATCAGAATTAAATCCGTTAGAGATCATGAAACTATTAAATATTGATAATGCCGGAAAAATAGAAATTAAGGGTGATTTAAAAGCAGGGAAATTCTATTTAAAAAAGAAATTCAACGTTAATTACACTGACAAAGTTAATATCTTAAAATAATATTGTAACTTTTTATTGAAAAAATGAGTAAAATTGCCTATATACTCATTTATGATAAATGCTGAACTCATATCAGCCTGTATAAAAAACGATAAAACTGCTAAAAAACAGTTTTTTGAAAGCTATTACAAAAAATTTGCTTTTATAGCTTTAAGATATTCTAAAAATAAAACACAAGCCGAATCAATAGTATTATCAGGATTTTCGAGCGTATTTAAACAATTACCTCAAATTAAAAATCAATCAAATGCTGATTATGATAAACTCATTCGTGATCATTTTATAATTAGTTTAGTTAACGAAATAAAAAATATTAGAAATGAGTATTATGTTTCGAGTACTATTAAAGCTACTGATGTAAAAGATAAATCGTACGATTTATTTACAGATAGCGTTTATATTGATTTTAGAAATATTAAAGAAGACGATTTAATTAAATCCCTTCAAGAACTTGTCCCTTCTCAACGATTAGCTTTTAACTTACATATAATAGATGGTTACGACATTTCATTAGTATCAACATTACTTGAAACTAACGAACAAACCATTAAATCAAACATTGAAAAAGCTAGATTCAACTTACAAAAAAACATTGAAAAAAATTTAAAAATAAAACATAATGAGCAACCAGTTTAATTATGATTTAGATGAAAGGCAAATCAAAATTATGCTCCAAAACGCTGAGTTAGAGTATAACGAAGATGCATGGACTAACTTTGAAATGTTGCATAAAGCTGAGCCAAAAACAGTTAGTGTAAAATCAATGCCAACTATTAATATTGGAATTAGTCGTTCGGTAATTGTGCCTATAGTTTTTATAGTTTTAATAGGAGGTTTTTCTTCAATACTATTTAGTTTTGTTGATTTTAAGAAGAAACCCGAGGTAATTAAAGAAATTCCATTAGTTGTTACGCCTTATGTAAAGCCTAAAGTGGTTGAGAAACTAAAACCAAAATCAAAGCCAATAATTACTTCTACTTTATCTGTTTCTTCTACTCCAACACTCACTCAAGTTGTTGCAACACCAACTTTAACAATTAACAAACCAATTGCAGAGCCGGTTCACATAGAAAAACCTGAAATTGCAAAAGTGCTTGTTGCAAACAATAATACTGTTAATATAAGTCCTAAGGTTAAGAAAATTAAAAAACGTGTTGTATCGGAGGAGCTTCCTACTATAACAACTCCAATTAATAATTTAAATGAGAATACAGTTGAACCAGAATTAAAACTTCCTTAAAAATTAGTCAACTCGTTTAATAGTACAACCAATTGATTTTGTTTCTTGCATTTTTGGCGTTTCATTTTTTAATACTGCAGAAATAGCATCTTTTAAATAATGAGCTTTTACCAAAGCTATATCCTTAACATTATCATCAATAGCACCTTTATAAACTAAACCTTTATTATTAAATAAATAGCATTGAGGTGTACGAGTAGCACCAAAAGCATCTGCCAATTTAGAATTAGCATCAACTAAATAAGGAACAGCAAATTTTTGTGTTGCAGCATATTTCACCATTTCATCAAAACTATCATCTTCAGCACGCTGTGCCTCATTACTATTTAAAATTGCACATCCAATACCTTCTTTTAAACAATTATCTGTAATTGATTTAATACGTGCTTCGCTTAATTTCACATACGGACAAGTATTGCAAGAGAAAATTACTAATAAACCTTTAGAAGTTTTAATGTCGTTTAATGAAACTTCTTTACCTGTAACATCTTTTAATTTTTCAGATGCCATTGGAATAGGAGAATTAAGACCTATTTCATTACCTTGAGATGAATTAATAAAGGACAATAAAAAACCACATGCTATTAATAAAACTGCGAAAACAAATCCTTTTTTCATTTTTGTATTTTTTAATTTATTAAGCTAAATTATACATTTAATATACAAAATGTTACTTCATTGCTCTATTTTTTGAACATATTCGTCTAATAGACTAAATATTTTAGCTAAAATCCCAAATTTTAACATTATAATAATAATTTGGTATTCCTATTTGTTTTAAAATATATTACATTTATATAAAAAAACGAACACCCTAAAGGAATTATTTGTCATTTCCCCTCCGGCAAAAAATTAAACCTGAACCGTTTTTAAATAAATAATTTATTTAAATGAAACCGAAATTATTATTAATATTTCTTACAAGTTTTAGCTATTTAAATATGGTATCTCAAACTTCTGTTTCTCAAAATTTTGAAGGAACAGGAACTTATGGATTTACTGGAGGAACAATAAATACTGAAATTTCAAGAGGTGGGACAAGATCATTAAGATTAGGTAGATCTGATGGGTCGACAAGTTGCGGTGTGCCAACTGATGATATTTCAATAGTTTTTGACCCTATTTTTTTTATTGGAAGTTTATGCCCTGGAATATTTTCATTTTACCATTCAGCAAGATCATCAAGTGGGAGTGGCTGTGGGAGTGGTAGAGGTTTAGATACAAGAGAGGGCTTTGCTATATATGTGAAACTAAATGGAGCTGCTTCTTGGACTTTACTAGATTCATATAGTGCATCTAATAATTCTGAATGGACATTTGCAGCAACATCCTCATCTTTGGTACCTACTTCATGTGGCATGTCAACATCAATACCGAATCCATATACATATTCTATTCCAGCTGGGACGTCATCAGCTCAATTTCAAATTATAACGATAAGAGGAACTGGAACTAATTGTACAAACTTTGTAAGTCAAGCTTCAGGAGCAACTGGAAGTAATTATGATAGAGGAGATGAAGGCTTATTTATTGATGATGTTACTATTTCAACTACTTCACCTTGTATTCTTCCTATACAACTACTTGATTTTTATGGATTAAAAAATAAGAATAATAATGAATTATATTGGAAGGTGGCTGTTGAAGAAAATATAGATTATTATATTTTAGAAAAAAGCAATGATGGTATTAATTTTTCGGAACTGGGTTTTATTCCTCCTTCAAATTCAAATTCTAGTACATTATCTTATAGTTATATTGATGAAACACCTTTTAAAGATATTACCTATTATCGTTTAAAAACGAAAGAAAATGATGGTAACATAAATATTCACAAAATAATTTCAATTGATAGAAATGAAACAAATTGGAGTTATGTTCATTACCAAGAATTAAATAATTTAATAGTTGATTTTAAGAATTACATACCTAAAAACGCTTTAATTGAATTGTATGATTTAACTGGAAAACAGATTGTTAGCCAAACAATTGAAAATTCTAAAAACATAATTAATACCGAAAATTTGGCTGGAGGATTTTATTACATTAAGTTAAACACTAATTATAAAACAGAATTTTTTAAAATCTTAATTTCTAAATAATTGAAACAATGAAAAGCATTTTTTTATCTCTATTAGTTCTATTTACTCTTCATGCAAAAGCTCAATGTTTTGATATTAAAAGTATTTTGGTAGATGGCTGTGATGCTAGTAATGAGGGTAAAAACGAAATGGTAACATTTACAGTTGGTAGTTCATCGTTAAGTGTAACTACCTTAACTGTTAATTGGCCTGCAAATCCATGGTTAGGTGTTTGTCAAAGTGCATCAACTGCTACTTCTGTAGCATTAATAAACTCTACAATATTAGGATGTGGGTATTTAAAAGAACCAGTTGGAGGAGTTTTACCTGCAAATTCAAAAGTTTTATTAGTAACCAGTACAGATTTTAATCCTTTAGCGAGTAGTTTCGTGAATTTGAGTGACACTATGATAGTAATTTTTCAATGTGCTGGTAACATTGGTGGACACTTTGCAAATTATTCCTCAACACCTGGATTAAGAACCTTAACAATGAATTTTGGTGGAGGCTGTAATGATGCTGTTACTTACGAAAGATCATTATTAGTAAAAGTTGATTTAACCTTAGGTGCTCAAGATGGTGGAGCTGTTGATTTTGATGTTACTGGCACTCCAACATATGTAAATAGAAGTTGTACTGCACCGTTTGTTCCTCTTTTTGTAGATGCAGGAGTTAACAAAACTGTTTGTAATACAAGTACAGTTTCATTAACAGCAACTGCGGGTGGTGGGTATAGCACCATAAATTGGAGTTTAGGAGCAGGTGCTACAGGAAGTTTTGCACTAACCAATTCATTAACTACAACCTATACGCCAGGAATTGGGGATGCTAATATCATTAAATTGTATGCTACAATTACAAAAATATGCGGAACAGCTACTATAACGGTTAAGGACAGCGTAAATGTAACTGTATTACAACGGCCATTACCGGTAATTTCTGCAACAAGCAATAGTATATGCGCAGGTAGTACAAGTGTTTTATCTTTTTCTTTAAGTAATACATTAAGTACAGGAACAACCACTGCTCTTTGGACTCCAGGCAGTTCAACTAGCAGTTCAATTACTGTTTCAACTGCGGGTGTTTACACTGTTCAAGTAGGGAATGCTTGTGGAAATAATAGTGCTACCTACTCTATTTCTTCTTTACCAAGCCCTTCAGTTACTTTAGTAGCGGGAGGCTCAACCACATTTTGCCCAGGTGGCAGTGTTACCTTTTCAGCCACATCTGCATCAGGTAATTATTTATGGACTGGAGGAGCAACAACTTCATCTTTAAATGTTTCTACCACACAAACCGTAGTTGTTACAACAACCAACTCTTGTGGAAGTGCATCTGCAAGTGCAGTAGTAATTGTAACTCCCTTACCAAGTTTAACCGTTACTCCATCAACTGCAAATATATGTGCTGGCGGTTCTGTAGTTGCAAGTGCTATTACTAATACAACTGTAACCTACCATTGGAGCACCGGAGCAACAACACAAACTGTAAGTTTAACTTCCCCAGGTATATATACTGTGGGTGTTACAAATGTATGTGGCAGTGCTACAGGCTCATTAAACGTTACAGTAGGAACAGTTCCTACAATAACAGTTGCTGCAACTAATACTATTTTGTGTCCATCACAAACTGCAACTTTAAGTTTTGTGGGTAGTACTGGTACTGTGTTATGGAACACTGGTGCAACTACAAGTGCTATTTTAGTAAATACTGCAGGAGTTTATACAGCTAGTGTTACAAATTCATGTGGTACTGCAACAAGTGCAATTACAGTAACAACTAGTGTTTTACCTACAGTTATATTAAGTCCATCCGCATTTTCATTATGTCCAACACAAACAGTTGGCGTTATTGCTATTAGTAATGTAAGCACTTATAGTTGGAGTAATGGAGCTACAACCAATTCTGCAATAATAAATACTCCTGG
>ERZ724520.1780-NODE-1780-length-10485-cov-3.996069_pt1 | contig 10485 bp, 8 predicted proteins | sample MGYA00376053_ERZ724520 | MGnify/ENA primary metagenome ERZ724520 (study PRJEB28724, sample SAMN07190886) | activated sludge metagenome | isolation source: activated sludge of sewage treatment plant in Hong Hong | place: USA: Christiansburg, Virginia | collected... | reverse complement strand
AATAGACTCCTAATCTCATTGTATTCATTGACAGGTCTTTTTTGGTTTCCCTTAACAATCAGTTCTGTTCTTTTGTTGTCATTTACCTTTTAAATAGGACCTCCTCCTCTATTTCTGTTCTAGTTTTTTGGAAGAGAACTGTTACTTCTCGAGGCTTCGTTGAAATTTGATTGCTTTGATGTACTATCCTTTGTCTGTCTGCTATTTTGATTTGGCTGATTGACTTTCATATTATTCTGTTTGTTAAAAGTATTAGAGGATTGATCGTTAATCCTCGAGTCATTTTTATTAATACGATTTTTATTGTCCTATTCCTAGTTACTGAGCCGCAAGTTACCATTCCGACCCAAACTATTACTCGTACTATTATTCGCTTTTCCCACTCCAGGACCTTTCTGATCAACTCTGCTGTTTTCAATTTTCCCTTTTTGATTGCCTTTCGGAGAGTTTCCCATAGTATTTGATTTATTAATTTATTGAGTTTATTCTTCTTATTTAGTTTCTTCCATTAAATCCGCATAATTCCGTTTTTATATATTTTTTTTTTAAGGCGGGAGTCTTTCAAAAGTATTACTGCCCTTAGAATTTTGCTTCCCTTTCTTAATAAACTCGTCATAGTACATTGGCTCTCCAATTCTCCAGTTTACCTTATCATTAAACACCTTATAGTTCTCAACAATAACTATTGGCTGCTGCAACTTGTTCTGCTGAATCGCAGATTTCATCACTTTTATCACAATATTCTCCCTTATCAACTTGTTCTCAGTGTAGATCTACTAGTCAACTATCAGACACCCTTTTAACTTACAAAAACCATCACTCAATTAACAACTAAGTATCGCAGTCCTTACCCATAAAATTTTTGATTGTTCTTGCATTTTTCGATAATTGCGAGCACCTGAACAATCACGCTTCCGATACTGCCTACCAATTTGTCTATTCCGTTGTCCGTGAGTCTATCGTAATTCATAATGAAGTGCAATCGAGTCAAAAGATTATAATGTGTCTTATGAAAGCAAATAAGAAAACAAACTAACAAAAATAAGATAAAGAAGTGACGAAATGCTAATTTATTGAGTATTATATTAAAATATTAATGACAGAAAATATTAGCCTCCTCAAAAAAGCATTCACCACCGATGCCGAACACACCAAGGAATAGGTCTCTGATATCCTCTTCTATCTCAAAGAAGTATTCGGAGCAATCTTAGGAATTGCTATCGCGTTGATAGGCATTAATGGATTGACAGGACTTATCGCATTTGTTTTGGGTATCTCGCTGCTCAGTTATCTGTACGTGTTTAAGTTCCTGGGAGTTGACGAGGAAGTAGTGGAGACAAAAGACGTACTAAAGTAGCATTTTATGAATGGATTCTTTCCCTTCCTCCTCAGCTGGATCATAACTTATAACCTAATCAACTTTTGATGATAGTACCCCATTTAATCTATTAATCTCACTATTTATTTTAATTTAGACACAAAATAAGTGCAGCAATATTTCTTAAAGGATTATCTTTTCATTGAATATTAATTTTGGGCATACAGCAATACCATCTTACAATTACATACATTTTAAATTTAGTTATTCACACAGTCAATCTCTTGAAAAATATAATAACCAAAAATATCTTTCTAAGTCTTATGAATTCTATTCCAAAAACAATTAAACATAGTACGCCTTTTTGATCCCACAACTTTAATATTCATTTCTAACAATTTTATAATATAGTCTCAGTTCCATTTTTAATAAAAGTACATATTTTAAATTTTTACCAAATCCATCCAAATTAAAAATGCACTAGCCGGGAATCGAACCCGAGTCAATAGCTTGGGAAGCTATCATTCTACCACTAAACTACTAGTGCTTATAACTTCAGTATGTTACCACCACTTTAAATCCATTCTTTTCTCATTTATTAAATATTTCACACCAAAGAAAATACAAAAAATATCATTATTATTGGCAAATCTACAACCCCAAACGATTCACTCGAGGCTCAGCATCAAATGTAAAAGAAGCTCCATAAATCCTATACGGTCTTTCAGTTGAAGCAAGACCGAAATTAAAATGCTCCTGATTTTCACTCTTAAAACCATATGTACCTACTTTTCCCTGTTTCGACACAAAATTAAGATACTAAACGTATCCTTATTCGCTAAAAGCTCCAGTTATGTATTTAAGATAATCTGGACTCTGCAAATCATACCTCTGTAGAAAACCATCAGCAGCAACTGAACTCTTTGAACCATATCTGATCTCATCTCCGTTCAAGTAAACTGCTTGAATGCCAAGAATCGCATTGTTTTTATTTACCCAAATGTTTATCCCAATGATCAGAGGTTTTGCTTAAGCAGGAAAATGAGGACTGTCATCAAAAACTGCCTCTTTTTTTATGGGTCTTCCCTTTTCTTCAAAACGAGTCAAGTTACTCCCCCACTTTTTGGGAATTGACTTTTAGCCACTAATAACCATTCCTCCCTTCTCTCCTGAAGCTTATCTCGCCACTGATTGCACTGGTTTCTTAACTCCCTTGCTGTCTTCTTGGTATTAAATGACTATTTTTTGTCTGGCTGGTTTGGGGATGTTGGCAATCAAATGTCTGATATCAAACTGGTCCTGATTGTTCTGCTCCTGTATTTCCTTCTCAATCTAATCAACCCCTCCGTTAACCTCACTCTGCAGCTCGGCTCCAGAGTAACTGTCATAACCAAACAAGCTTTTTTTCGTCGGTTTGAAAATCTTCTTCAGCTCAATCAGCTTTTGCTTCAATGCTTCTATTATCTTCTAACTATATCGAATGTTCTCTTCCAGAACCGACTGCTCGTCTAATATCTTATTCTTTTGTAACACCTTTGCATCTATTTTCTTGTTGTACTCTCCATGACGCGATTTCAACAAGTTGAGCTATGACTGCAATTCAAAATACTCCTATGGAGTCACTTTGTTTGCATTGACATTGGGAACTGCCCTACTGTTTGTAGGATTGCCAGCCTCCACTATCTTCTTCTTTAGCTATGGAAAGTAATCCCCATTCATCTCCCTGTACTTCTTCTCCACCTCAAACAGATACGCCTGCTGTCTCTTATAGTTAACGTCTCTCTGTCTATCCCGCTTAGCATACTCTTTAAGAGTGTTCTTCACCTCCCCCGACTCCTTCTTCAAAGCATTAACCATATTGATGATATCTTCATTAATATCCTTCTCAATCACCTTGTCCTGCACCTTCTTCACCTTCTTACTTCCCTCCACCTTCTTCAAAAAGCTGTTTATCTCCGCATCAACCGTTGCTATTGCGTTTTATAGATGATTCAGCCTCAAGTTGGACTAATGCTACTCATCCTTGCCCTTCATCGATTCCAACGTCCGTTTGTACATCTCGATCTGACGATAGGCATTCTCCAACTCGCGTCGTATACCAGCTGCATACAACAATCAGTACCATTGGCCTGGTTCTTCTCTTCCAACTCCTACTCATCCTCAGCTGTCACCCCTTTTCTCTTAGGCACAAACTTCTTTTTCTTTATCTGCTACGACAATTACTCGCTTATCTTCTTCAGCTGTCGTCTCAGCTCCTCGTTCTTCTGACTCAACTTCTGCAAAATCTTATCTCTGTCTTCTTACAACTTCATCTTCACACGCTCAGATTTTATTGAACGGATATCATCTGCGTTTTGACTGTAATCAATAGAATTATATTTTTTCGGTTCAGCAACAGATGTCACCTCCAAACTTTGGTTAATAGTGTTGTAGTTTCTACGCTGATAACTACTTTTATCCTCTTCAACATTTTTTGAAGGCAAGGAACGCCTACGGTTTGTGTTTCTCATTGATTATCGACCCGATTAATTCCCCATTCTATAAAATTATTATAAATCTTTTTTCACCCAAAAACACAAAGAACTTACTCTATTACCGTTTGCACATCTCTCAGGAAGAGTAAGATCAAGATGAAATGAAACTCATATTCCAATTTTTTTTAAAATGAATAGTCAGTTTTATTTTTGTATCTTTAATTCTCAGAGGATATTTACAAATTTACAAAATTTGCTTATGTTATTGGGTGATTTATTACAAACATTTTTTTTATGTTTGAATTATAATTTGAATAATGATCGAATAGGAATCACAAAACTACTCCACACTCTAAACTCAACTAATCGAAGCAATCACCGAATCCCTCAATAATCACGTTCCATCAAATGCAACCTTCCTTGCTTAAAGATTGCTCGCTGAAAAAGATACCTAAGACACAAGAAGCCTATTAGCGGACTGCTATCTTGCTTAAAATAAACACTACAAAGTCTTCCACATTCTCAAAGACTCTAAAACAGAAAACAATCGCTACAAATTTGCAGTCAGCTGCATCAAAATCAACAAATACAAAGAAGCAGAGAAGGCACTCCTTGGCTCAGAACCTGGAAAAATTAAAAATTTTGAAAATGTTGCAAACGGCAGCTACGGCCTGTATCTTCTGGGAGTCGTATGTTAAAAACAGACTCGATTCTCAGATGCAAAAGAATATTACTTAAGAGCCTTAGACTCAAATCCTACATTGTGGACTGCTTATTAAAAAATAGGAAAGTTAGGTGAGAATGTAAACCCTGGAAAAATATTTTCATAAACAAGACTGAAAAACTATTAGACAATTTCATCAAAAAAGCCCTCGACTCCAATTGGTCCAAAGAAAAAAAGATAGTAAGAGTAAAAATAAAAACTAAAGAAACTAACAACTCAAAACCAATTTCCCAAAAGAAAGAATAGCATTCACAACAATGAAAGCGGAAGTAAACATCATTTCATTTAGATTTAATGTCACTCCTTCGAAAATTCGGAGAAGGATATTATAACCTGTATATGTATAATTGTCTGGAAGCAATTTAATAATTCAAAAAACTACCACAGAACCAATTCAACACCGGTTGGGTACTTACAGCAATCGGAAGAGCATACATGGAAATTGTCAAATACACCGAAGCAGCTCAGTATTATGAACAAGCGTACAAATTGTAGCCTCATCGACTGGAAGGCGTCTAATATTATTCAAGTTGTTTGTGGCATCTCAAAAAACACGTGGAATTATGCTACCTAGCCCATCAATCGCTTTAAAAAAGTGTATATGCACCTGAAGCCTGGATTGCTGTTGGAAATTGCTTCTCTCTTCAAAAGTAACATGAACAAGCCCTAAAGTTCTTCACTCGCGCCATTCAGTTAAATCCACAAAATCCTTATGCTCATTCGCTCTGTGGGCATGAGCACGTCTATAATTAAGATTTCACCAAAGCAAAGAGAGCCTTTGAGCAAGCACTCAATTATGATATGAGACATTATTCAGCATGGTGGGGATTAGGAAACATTAGCTATAAGCAAGAAAAATATGACAAGGCGGCTGAGAACTTCCATAAAGCACTTGGAATCAATAGCAAAAATCCAGTTTTATACTCGTTTATGGGAATGACTTTAGCAGCAAACAGAGAATTCGGATAGGCGTTAAAATATTTTGAAAAGAGTGAAAACTTAGATAATAAGAATGGACTAAACAAATATCAGAAGGCCAACACCTTAGTGAAATTATAAAAATACGATGAAGCAGTGCAAGAATTATAAGCCCTCCAGAGTTTGATGCCAAAAGAACCTCCAATTCCTATGCTATTAGGAAAGATTTACAAAAAGCTAGGAAAAGTTGATAAGGCTCATTACTATTTCTCATTGGCACTTGACTTGGAAAGTAAAGATGCTCAAAAGATAAAAGGATTTATCTAGAGTTTGCACAACTCTACGGGATAAGGAGATGACATTGATCTCTGATTATCAAACCATTATTTAGATTTTGATCTATTAAAATATTAAACGATTCAACATGCCACCAAAAACTTTCAAAAGACAACCCGTAGTACCACCCGCACAAAAATCAAAAGACAAAGAAGATTCTCTCGTCGATGAATCTCATAAAAGTGAAGAGCGTACATTGTAGATAACATAGTGTTTATCAATCCCAAGAACATTGAAACCAATAAAAAAGCATTCGATAAAATGAGGCTTTTGACAACGATCCTGGCGGGAGTTGTTAGCGGACTTCTTAATCTAACCCAATTAATGGGTCCATTCCTCTATTTATTGGCTCACTTACTTTTGACCCTCTTCATTTTTGTAAAAATTGGAAAACCTGATGAGTACTTCAAGACTACTGGCAGTTTATTCGAAGGCATGGGAGGAGGAGTATTATTATTCATCTGCGTTTGGATGATTGTTGTAAATATAGTTTATGTGCTATGAGCATATTGCTCTAATATTCGATTATTGATGAACTAAGCTTACATATCAATCTGTTCAGTATTTCTTTTTGGTCACAATGGCATAGAATTCCTCAAAAGTAAATTACTCGTTGACTTCTGTCTGATTCAAAATATGGGTGTTATGCATCATTTCCATGATTTCCTCGTCATTCATCGTCTACCCGAGCTATCTGCAGACTCTTTTAATTTTTTAAAAATCCACAGTACCAGTTTGCTCCAAATCATAAAGGTTGAAGACCTTGAGTAAGCCCTCTTTAGACCGAGTATCTCCTAATTTAGAGTATACCACCTCCAAAAAATCGTCATAGTTGATTGTCTTTCCTCTTCCCTGCAAATCTAATATCATTTGAAACACAGATTCGTTCCTTTTATCAAGTCCAAGCTCTTGCAAAATTTTCTGGATCTCACTTGGATCGATGATCCCTGTGCCCTCCTCATCAAAAAGATCGAAAGTAGTTTTAAGGTCGTCTAAATCATTTTGCGAAAGCTTTTCTCGAGCTGGGATGACACTTGGTTTGCTAGGAGTTTTGTTTCTCATTTCAAATTATATTTTTTAACGATTTTAAATATATGAGGTGGAGGCCATTAATTCAAAGGACTATTACAAATTCAAGATCCCGCTGATAAAATTATAAACTCTGCCATTAAACTAAAAAAATATGATTTTAGTAGAATTCTCATTTATAAAATGTTATATTAAATAATGAAGAAAGTGAAGCTCAGAATTTGTTGCAAACTTATTTTATAAAAATTGATTGAGATTCTTGAACGATTGAGTATTATGATATTTTAGAGTCCTCCCTCAATTCAATTGAATAATTAGGAAAAGTTTAACATTTTATCATATAGATAATCATGATCAGAACAAGGTGTTGTGGCCCTCAACGATGTTGATGATTCTGTGAGCTCCATTCAAAGACTCTCCCAAAACAGTAAAGTGATGGTGATGAAGAACGTGTCCACTCTTAATATGGAACTGGTAAAACCAATGATGGTCACCAGCTTTCTTAAGCCACACTTTCTCAATTTTAGCGTTATCAAGCTTCTTAGCGTAGATACCGTGATGTTTAACAATTTCTTGGACGTAAAAGCCCCAGTGAGCTTGAACTTCAGCGTTAGGTTCAATCAAAACGTAAGCCATTTTATTAAAGATATGTTTAATAAAAAAATAATTTGTAAGAGGGTTTTATATCGATTTTGCAAAAGGGAAAAAATTAAATCAAACTCTTGAATCTTAAAAACAAAATATAAGCTAGTTCATTATCATCAAAATAATTATCTTCATTGATTATTAAAGGTTTTTTATTTTTTTATCTTTCGCACAAAAACAATCATTTTAAAACATCTATAATGTAGCTTTTTGAATATATAGCCCAGCTTCATTAAATTTTATGATAATACTCATCAGTTTACTTATTGATTACATATTTTATTACAATTAAATCATTTTTGATATTATGACCTAAACATTGTGTCGGGTTATGTCACTCCATATTGATAGCTATAAAACTTTATGTTAAGTTCCTTACTATATGAACACAAAAAATAGTTTTGATAAACAAAAAGGATTTGTTTTCGATTGAAATTTATAAAAAAATCTAATATCTACATACTTTTATTAAATTGTCAGAATTAATAATTTTTTTTTTTTTTTTGATAGCTCATATGGGACATAAAGCATAAAAACTTTTGAAGTTAAGAAAAATAAACTTCTACTATCTTAAAGTATTGTTTTCGATTAGTAAAGGCTACATTATTTACCACAATAGATTTAATGATCTCTTTTTATTAAACTTTTAAAAGATACATGTTATATCGAGTTTCAAAAGCTTTTCATAATCAAAGAGGCATGTATTTTATCCCTTTCGTTTGATAAAAAATTTTGTTTATGTATTACCCAAAAAAATCTAATTAGTAAGTAATGTAGGTTTTAATTTTATTAAAAACAAGTAAAATAATGAAACATCATTCTTTTTCATGAGTCTTTTACATTGTTTAGAACAATAAAAATGCCATTGTGTTAGTTAGTGGCTTTTTTATGACTCTAGGAGCTAAACCCCGAAAAGCTTAGCCAGTTTTTACTAAAATTTATAGTTGACGAGCAATGCTTACTCTCCCAATTTAATTTTGAGTTAGGACATAACTTTGAATTTAAGCCCGTACGATTTCAAAAGGATGAGTAATTGTTGTACTAATCATTCCTGCTAGCATTCCAGAAACAAAACTGTTGATACCAAAACTTTTTCCCTCTTGATATAGCATATAATATAGTCCAGCAAAAGCTCCTTCTTTGTAACAAGTAGCCAATCCTCCTTTCCAAAAACCTTTTATTCCTTCATCAGTATAGATTCGACTGAGATTTCCTATGATGCCTCCACTCCATCTTTCATGTCCACCATATTCATATCGAGTTTATAAAACTGAAAGTGGATTAGAGGATAAAACACTCAATATTCTTGCAAAAAGAGAACTTGTAAAAGATCCTAGTTTGTTATTAATCTAGTTATCTGAATTTTTGACTAGATTTTCGCAAAACCGAAGGAACGAAAAGTATATTGATGAGCTGAAACCGGTCCGAAGCACGTTAGGAACTATCCCCCTATAAAATGCCTTTAATCCACCATCATTGTAGAGATGTTTCGTTGAGATGACAACATTGCGCAGAAAATTTCCAGTGAAATTAACTTACTTCGGAGGAACTAACAACACCATCTTGATGTTTTAGAGAGGCTGAAGTGTCGCAGCAACAGTGCAGCCTGACAAAAAACCAGAAAGCCCTTTTTTATCCATGTTGATATTAATTTTGGCCCTCAATTAAATATTATTCGATTAACTAATAACAGCTATACGCTGAAATAGCCTAATTTAAATTTAACAAAACCACTATATTTTAAAGTTTCATATAGAACAACAAAATAAAGAAGATATTATCAGACTCAAGTCACCTTCGAGTTTTATTTCAGAGCATCTCCACAGACATCCAGAACCTTTGTCTTCAAATACACATCGAATAAATTTTTTGTTGCAATTAGGTCGGCAGTCGCACCAGGATATTTTAAAGTAATGTCCTTTTTGTTTGCCTCTTGCTCCGTCAACACCTGAATTTATTCAGTCATCCTTTTATATCTTCTAAGTAACTCTTCTAGCTCAATCTCCTTCTTTCTCAATTTTTATTGCAAATCACGATACTTGTGAGCCTATAGCCTTAAAGCAGCTTCGTGGTCAGATTTCAATGAATCTAAGGCATTAGTATAAGTCAATTATAGTCTGTTTTTTTGGTCGTTAACAAGCTCATTAGATTTCTGTTGGTTTTTAATCAACTTATTTCTTAACTAATCGATTTCTGCCTACAACCGCGATTCCCTCTACCCTGAAACTTTTAGTCTTTCACTTAAAATCCTTGTTTATTTTTCTTTTAAGGCCAGATTATTTTTTATGGCTTCATTCTACTTTTCCAAAATTCTGTTTTTAGAATTAAGGCCATCAGCTTTAGTATTTAAATGTTCCGATGTCCCATTGAGCTAACTTTTAAGCTAACTAATATGTTTGTTAAGCTAAGCCTGCTTCTGTTCCGCATTAAGATTTAATTCTGCAATTTAATGTTTTAGAGAAGCAACCTCTTCTTTATGCGCTTGCTCTTTTTACCGACTAATAATTTTTTAGGTGTTTATATCCTGTCTCAGCGCATCTATTGTCTTCTGTAATGCAGTTTGCTATGAATCTGCGCTTGACTTTTGATCTTTAAGCACATCTTCCAGATATTGAATGTGCTTCTCTCGATCATTGATTCTTGTCAAAGATTGATTGTTGTTATCATTTATCTTAAACTCGAGCTATTTACTACGCTGATTCAAAGCAATATTATCCTATTTTATTCTTCCCAACTCAGAATCAAACATGTTTCTGGTTGTTACCTTCTCTTTTATCAATTGCTCAATCTCCAGATTTTTGCCATGAATAATATTCTCTAAACGTGCAATTTAATCCTCAAACATGTTGGTCTGAGACTGATGCTTAGAGAGTAACTCCTCTATCTAAGAATCATGCAAAACATTGAGTCTCTCTTTTAAGTCTCCAATCTCATATTGTCCCATTTTCTCAGTCTAAAGAATTTTATTTCTAAGTGTTTAGTTATCTCTTTTTAGATAGTTTATGTTGTCTTAAAGGTTCAATCGTTGCTTATTTGATTTT
>ERZ724520.1779-NODE-1779-length-10491-cov-5.500958_pt1 | contig 10491 bp, 7 predicted proteins | sample MGYA00376053_ERZ724520 | MGnify/ENA primary metagenome ERZ724520 (study PRJEB28724, sample SAMN07190886) | activated sludge metagenome | isolation source: activated sludge of sewage treatment plant in Hong Hong | place: USA: Christiansburg, Virginia | collected... | reverse complement strand
ATAAAAAACAAATTTTAAAGTTCACTTAATAATAAAATGTATGTGTATCAACCTAAAACTCCGGACAAACAATTTTAACTTTATGTCTGTATGGGCTATCATCTCCTTTTACCTCAAAAATAAGGCTTACTTCATGCGATCCAGATGATTTACTTGCTAATCTTGAAACTGTTAAATCATAACTATATCCAAATCTCATATTCATATTTACAATATTATAGCCAACAGTAAAAGCCAGTGCATCATTTCTATCTACAAATTCTTTCTTTTTTTGTATAGGCACTCCTCTGTATAGCATACCAACTGTTAGGTCATGTATAATATAATTAGCACCTACGTCAATTTGGTTAAATTTTGCTTGGTGCCTGTAACTTGCCCATACAATACCGTATTTTGTGTGCTTATTGTATTCTTTGTTTTTTACAATTTTTATTCCAGCATTAGCATGCCAATACACTGGTAATCTTGCTTGCCTATCAATTGTACTTGTGCTTGGTCTGTTTAAATGATTTACTGATAAACCTGCCCAAATTTTATCGTAGCTATATATTGCACCAACACCTCCATCAAAATAGTTTATGGTGCCATTATATATTTGTTCATACGAAGTAGAACTTTGTGTATATAATTGATCGTTAAATACAAGTTTACTAATATCAATTTCTTTTCTTGAGTAATCCACATTTAAACCTAATCTAATGGTTTGGTCACGAGTAATTTTTAATGAATAAGAATACAGTAATCTTATATTATTTAAAGTCATGCCAGTAAGTCCCGCTTTATCTCTGGCATACATTAATCCAAAACCACTTTTTCTTTTTATATTATTAAAGTCGTAAGAAGCCACCATGCTATTAAACGCTTTGTTTACACCAGGCCATTCGTTTCTGTATTTTAATACAGCTCTATGAGTTTCTGTATTACCTGTGTAGGCGGGGTTTAAATAAAGGGGCAATGCATATATTTGCGAGAACTGACTATCTTGACCAATCCCTATTTTATAAAGTAAGCTAAATAAAATACTAAATATGTAAATGCCTTTTTTCATTTATCTAATAAGTGTTACATCACCAGCTTTTTGTAATACTTTAGCGTCTTCTGTGAGTGCGGTTATTTTATATATGTAAACATCTTCAGGGCAGAGTTTTCCTTTGTAGTAGCCATTCCATCCATAGTTTTGGTCAGTAGTATGAAATAATAATTCGCCCCATTTATTATAAATAGTTAAGTCGTAATCAACTATGCCTTTTAAATTTGGATGAAAAATATCGTTGTTTAATGCTGTTGGGTCAAATTTACCATCGCCTGCTGGTGCTCCATTCGGATTTGGAGTAAAGGCATTTGGTATTTCAATACCAGTAACAGCTTGTGCTTTAATAGTGCTTTCAAGTTTAAAAGTATCTACACAACCATGCTCACTAGTAGCTATTAATGTTACTGGATATTCGCCGCTTAGTAAATATTTGTAAATAGGATTTGTATTTGTTGACGTTCCACCATCACCAAAATCCCATTGGTAACTTACCGCATTTACAGATTGGTTAGTAAAATAAACGGGATCGTTTGGCACATACACTAGTAATGGTGTTGCAATAAAATAAGCAAATGGTTTTTCGTATACAATTACAATATCTTGTTTTATAAGGGTATCACTGCCTCCTGGGCCAAATGCTTTTAAAGTAACGGTGTAAGTTCCTGGTGTATTATAAATGTGTGTTGGGTTAGGAGCACTCAATGTGTTGCCATCACCAAAATCCCAAATGTAAGTATTTGAATAAATAGAATTATTAGTAAATGTAACAGATAGTGGTTGGCAACCTACTTTTCCACCATCAAATGCAGCAATTGGGAATGGAGGTAATATTGTAACTGTTTGTGTTATAGAATCTCTGCAATGCCCATTATCAACTAATAATTGTACATTATAAACTCCCCATGTTGTGTAGGTGTGTGGAGCAATAGAATAGGTGCTAAGTGAAGTGCCATCACCTAAGCTCCAATTATAAGTTGGGTATCCAGTAGATGATGTATTGCTGTATGTTACAGTAGCTGCCGGAAACCGTTGTATTATTGGGCCTGCAGAAAAGTTTGCATTTGGTACTGAAAATACTTTAACAGTACTGTACATGGTGTCTTTACAACCATATGCACTTGTAGCAATTAATGTTACAGTATAAATAACTGTTGAAGTGGTTCCATTAATAAATGTGTGAGAAGGGTTAGCACCTAATCCAATTATACCATCACCGTAATCCCATGCATAAGTTGTTGCACCTAATGAGGTTGGGAAATTTACATGTAATGCTGAGCAACCAGAATCGGGTAGGGTAGCAAAACTGTAATTAGCTTCTGGGTAGGCATTAATAATAGATGTAACGCTGTCTTTACAGCCGTTTAAATCTATTGCAACTAAAGATGCATAAAAATTTTGTGGTATAGAACCGGGATTACTGTATGTGTGTGATGTAGAAATAGCGGATGATGTACCACCATCTCCAAAATACCAATTATAAGAGGTAGCTCCAACCGATAAATTATTAAAGCTTGTAATTAATGGAGCACAACCTATTGGATTAGTAACAGTAAATGATGCTGTTGGTTTTGGATAAACAAAAACAGTTACACTTTGCGTATTTTGGCAACCATAAGGCGATGTGGCTGTCATGGTTGCTGTAAAACTTTGCCCTGTAGGGAATGTAGTTGAATAACCATGAACTGGATTAAAGGCTGTTTGAGTAGTGCCATCACCAAATGCCCAAAAATAACTTACTGCTCCTGGCGTAGTGTTAAATGGCACATTAAAAATAGAACAACCCGTATCTTGTGCCAATGCAAAGGTATAGTTTGCTATAGGATAAACCGTTATGTTTGCTACTGCAGAATCTGTGCATCCATTAGACGCTGTGGTGACTAATGCTACTGATTCGTTTATTGCTAATAAACTATTATTTGTATAAGTATGTGAAGGAATTAAAGCAGTACTTGTTGTGCCATCTCCAAAATACCAATTGTAAGTTAACGCACCAGTTGATGTATTACTGAAATTTACAAATAAGTTGGCACATCCACTTGTTACACTTGGAGCAAATAATGATTTTGGAGAAGGTTTTACAATCACTTGCCCCATAGCTGTATCTTTACAGCCATAGGCGTTTGTAGTAATTAATTTCACATTAAATGTATCATTAACTGCTGTTGTGTTTATAAAAGTATGTGTTTGAATATTAGAACCGGAAAACAAACTACCATCATCAAAATCCCATAAATAATTTACTCCGCCTAATCCTGTTGCAAGTGTTGCACTTTTTGGAGAACAACCAATAATGGCAGTTGGGGTAAAATTGTAGATTGCTTGTGGGTAAACTAAAAATGTTGAGACGATGGAATCCTTACAACCATAAGTATTATTGGCTACTAATGTAACTGAAAAATTTACAGGAACTAAGGTTGTATTTGTATAAGTATGATTTGGATTTGTAATTGTACTTGTGCCTGCATCTCCAAAATTCCACGCATAACTGGTACCTCCAAGTGTTGCATTGTTAAATTGTATTTTTACAGGAGCACATGATGGTGTGTAGGTTGACGAATATAATGCTTGAGGTTTTGGATTAACTACTATTATTTTACGAATGGAATCTTTACATCCTGCCGAACTCAATGCAACAAGCCATACACTGTAATTTTTTATAGATAATGTTGTGTTAGAATAGGTTTCGCTCGTATTTGTGGAGGTTGAAGTTGAACCAGTACCAAGTGTCCAATTATAACTACTTGCTCCAATTGACGTGTTTGTAAACGTAATTAAGGTACTCGGGCAAACTGTATAGTTACTTGCAATAAAATTGGCAGTTGGTTTTTGATTTACTGTTAATACTAAGGTTTTAGTGGAACTACAATGTAAGGTAATAGCTTGTAAAGAAACTGTATAAGTACCTGCGGTTGAATAAATATGAGATGGATTAGTTGTATGCACAATTGGTGTTCCATCTCCAAAATCCCAATTATATGAGGTTATTGGGTCGCTTACAGTAAAGGTTGAGGTATTAACAAATAAGGTTGAATATCCTGTGCAAGTTGTATTTACTGTGAAATTAGCATTAGGAGAAGGATACACATCAAATACTTTGTCCAATGTATCTTTACAGCCATTTGTGGTTAAAGTAATTAATGATACTGTGTAGTGCCCAATGGCAGTGTAACTTTGAGCGGGTGGTGCGCTTAATACAGATGTTTGTCCATTTCCGAAATTCCAATCCCAACCATTAATGGTTCCAGTTGATAAATCTGTAAACGTTACGCTGCTATTGTCGCAACCATGTACCGGACTAAAAGAAAAATTAGAAACAGGTTTTGGTTTTACCGATAAATTGACTTTACTAGTGTCGCTGCAATACGCATTACTACCCGCAATATAGGTTACTAAACTTACTGTGTAACTACCTGGTGTAAAATAGGTTTGTGTTTGATTACCGTATGGTAAGGTTTGAACTCCTGCTCCTTTATCAAAATTCCAATTATAAGAATGCCCAGGAGTACTACTATTTGTAAAAGTAATGGGTATACCTTGGCAAACAGAGTTTGAAGTAACACTAATTAAAGAAGTTGGTTTATTAATTATAGAAACAGAAATTGTTTTTGTTACAATACCACATAAACTACTATCAAGTAACATAGCAGTATAAGTTCCGATGGCAGGATAAGCAATACTAATAGGTGCAGTTGGCGGCCAAGCTCTCCAATCAACAATTGAATCGTGACCATATCCCCAATAATTTCCGAAATTCCATTTTTCATAACGTTGAGTAATGTTCCCAAATGTTAAACAGTTCCTTTTTGTTGTATTACTATAGGTGAAAATGTTATCAGGCCAACAGCGTTTAATTACGCTACAAGTAATAACAGCACTGTCTTTATCATATACTCTTACTGGGCTGTAATTAACGGTTGTTAATGAACCAAATGTACAATAATTGTAAGCGGATAGTGTAACAGCAGTTTGGCAATTGATTGTTCCTGAATTATATAAATGATTGAGTGTAAGCCCGGCATTAGTGTAATCAAAATTTTGAGGCCCTGTGCCATCTCCAAAATTCCAAATAAAATGTGTTGTTTCGCTCACATTGGTACTTGCATTAATAAATTGTAATACTTTAGGAGCACAACTCGCAACGCCTCCTGTAGGTGGAATTTGAATCCCGGCATTTACAGGTTTTTCCATAACTACAACGCCTTGTACAGTACATGTACCAGTTGTAATTAAAACTATAAACGTATCTATTGCAGTTGAATATGGATGTGAAATAATGGTTGGACTTGTGTAACTTGATCCAGTAGTTATTGCTGTACCATCTCCCCAATCAATTGAATATGCTCCGAAATTTGAACCTCCTTGTAAATTTAAATTATAACTACCGCCACCACAGCTAATCCAATAGGGGTTAGATGATAAATTGCCATTGCCATCGTAAAATTGAGGACATTGTGCTTTTATTATAACATAAAATGTTAAAAATAAAAATGTTAAATATTTATGTTTTAAGTTGATATTCAAATCTAATAAAATTAAAATAGGAATACAATTTATTTTAATAACTCATACTATAGATTAGCTCATTTTGCTTTTGAATGCTAAGGGTTTTGTAATGTGATTTTTGTGAAGCAAATTATTTATAAAAAATATTAAGAATAAAGTAAAAAGTGTACATTAGTGAAAAAAAATAATGGACTATAAAAACGACGTTGAAGCAATAGATGCCTTTGTAGTTAAATACAAACAGCTAAATTCTGAAATTGGAAAAGTTATTGTTGGACAAAATGATACTATTAAAAATGTATTAATTTCTATATTTTGTAAAGGGCATTGTTTATTAGTTGGCGTTCCGGGGCTCGCAAAAACATTATTAGTAAATACTATTTCTGATGTATTGGGCTTGTCATTTAGCAGAATTCAATTTACTCCCGATTTAATGCCTAGTGATATTGTTGGTTCTGAAATATTGGATGAACACCGTAATTTTAAATTTATTAAAGGGCCTTTATTTGCAAATATTGTATTGGCCGATGAAATAAACCGTACACCGCCTAAGACACAAGCTGCATTATTAGAGGCAATGCAAGAACGATGCGTAACTACAGCAGGTAAGAAATATGATTTAGGGAATCCGTTTTTTGTATTGGCAACTCAAAATCCTATTGAGCAAGAAGGAACTTATCCTTTGCCAGAAGCCCAATTAGACCGTTTTATGTTTAATATTTGGTTAGATTATCCAAGTTTTGCAGAAGAATTAGACGTTGTAAAAAACACAACAACAGATAGAAAAATAGAATTGAATAAAATTATTTCAGCTGAGGAAATTATTTATTTTCAAAACTTAATACGTAAAATACCTGTGGCAGATAATGTTTTAGAGTATGCTGTAAAATTGGTAAATAAAACACGTTTAAATTCAGAATTTAGTTCAGAGGTTACAAAAAAATATTTGGCTTGGGGTGCTGGCCCTAGAGCATCACAGTTTTTGGTACTTGGAGCAAAATGTCATGCTGCAATTAGTGGAAAATATAGCCCAGATATTGAAGATGTAAAAGCAGTTGCTAATTCTATTTTACGCCATCGCATAATTAGAAATTATAAGGCCGAAGCAGATGGTATGAGTATAGAAGATATTATTGAACAATTAAAATAACATATTAAACATTAAATTATGAAAACATCGAAATTAATTGCTTCAGTATTTTTTGCTGCATTATTATTTACAAACAGTAAAGCCCAAGATAATTCTGAATCAGATAAATGTGTTAAGGAAGGGACATTTATTATAGATGGGTTTTATGGATATCCCTATTATATAGGTAAATATGTAAATGACATCTCAAAAGATAATTCTACTAGTACAGATTATACTATGGTTACAAACTTAAATCACCTAGGAGGAAAATTTGAATATATGTTAAATAAAGTAGTTGGTTTAGGTTTGGAATATACCTATGCATCTGTTAATGCAAAATACAATGAAACAAGAACTGTTAATGTTGGTGGTGTAAACCAGTTACAAACAACTAATTATACTGCAAGCATTACAAAGCAAAGAATTTTAGCTAAAGTTAATATTCACTTTGCTACCTCAAAGTATTTAGATCCTTATGCAACTGGAGGCATTGGCTATAAAGGTGTTTTAGCAAAAACAGATAATCCATATGAAGTACAAGATACCCAAGATTTGAATCAATTATTAAATATCCTTCCAATTTCTTTTAGATTAGGAATTGGATTACGTTATTATTTCATTAAGAATTTAGGTGTTGGTATTGAAGCAGGATTAGGAGGACCAATTATTCAAGGAGGATTATCTTTAAAATTTTAAAAATTATATATGAGTAAATTAATTTTAGCCAATGATGGCATAGATGCAGTAGGTAAGAGTTTATTAGAAAAAGCTGGTTTTACAGTGGTAACAGAAAAAGTTGCACAAGAGGACTTAGCTTCAGAAATAAATAGTAAAGGATATGTTGCCCTTACTGTGAGAAGTGCTACCAAAGTAAGAAAAGAAGTAATTGATGCTTGCCCTAATTTAAAAGTAATAGGTAGAGGCGGAGTAGGAATGGATAATATTGATGTTGAATATGCTCGTTCTAAAGGATTACAAGTAATTAATACTCCAGCTGCATCAAGTAATTCGGTTGCAGAATTGGTATTTGCACATTTGTTTAATGCTGTACGTTTTTTATACGACAGTAACAGAAATATGCCAGTAACAGGTTCTTCAAAGTTTGAAGATTTAAAGAAAAGTTATTCTAAAGGTGTTGAGGTAAGAGATAAAACTATTGGTATTATTGGCTTTGGTCGTATTGGACAATATACTGCAAAAATTGCATTAGGCTGCGGTATGAAAGTTTTGGCTTATGATCCATTTGTAAAAGAAGCTGTTTTAAAACTTGATATTCATGGTACTAACGGCGTGGATGTTACAATAAATACAGTAAGTTTAGAGGAGTTAATTTCTCAATCTGATGTAATTTCATTACACGTACCTGGAGGGAAAATGATTACAGAAAAAGAAATTAGTCAAATGAAAAATGGAGTAATTTTAATTAATGCTTCAAGAGGTGGAGTAATAGATGAAGCTGATTTAATTGCTGGATTAAATTCTGGTAAAATTTCTCATGTTTGTTTAGATGTTTTTGAAAATGAACCAACACCAAATGAAGGATTATTAAAACATTCTAAAATATCATTAACTCCTCATATTGGCGCAGCAACTAACGAAGCTCAAGAACGTATTGGTGTTGAACTTGCCGAAAAATTAATTGAAGCATTAAAATAATCTAAGTTTCATTTTATGTCATAAAAAAAGCTACCTAAATGTTTAGGTAGCTTTTTTTTATTTAGTGCAATTTAATTATTGCTCAATGCTTATAACTAAGTATTTTGAGTTAGACCAAAAATCTTCTGCGTTTAATATTTCAATTTTTTCAACTGTTTTTTCACCTATTAATTTATAAGAATTAGAAGGGTGGTTAGATAATAATTTTGCTTTTTTAGCTCCAATAGTAATAGAGTTTGTTTTAGAGATATCAACTTTTGTAAAGTATTCTTTGTTAAAGTCATCTTTAAGCTTAGTTGATTTACCTAAGCCAATAAAGCCACCTTCTTTAGAAATTACACCTTTTTCTTTTAATTCTTTAGATGTACCAATTGCGTAAAAAGCTGAATTTAATTTTTCAGTTTTAGAAGTGCTTTCTGCTTCAACGTTTTCTAAATTCATTTGAATATTACTTAATTCAATATTTTTTCCTTCTAATTCTGCTTTTAAAGTAGCTATCTCTCCATCTTTAGAATCAATTTGTGATTGTAAATTAGCAATCATTTGCTCTAAACCAGAAATTTTAGTTTTAGAATCTTTTAATTTTTGAGTTAATGAACCAATACGGTTTTTGTTTTTTGCTAATAAATCGTAAATAGCTTGAATATCTTCTTTAATGGTTTCTTCTTTGCTTTTTACATCACCACTTTGAGAGTTTTTTGAAACAATTTTCTCTTTTTCTTTAATAGCGTTTAAGTTATCTTGAATTTCATTAAATGAGTTTACAAATTCTTGTAATGCTTTTTCTTTTTGAGATAATTCGCCATTTAATTCGCCATTTACTCCTGCTAAACTATCTGCAAGTGGATTACCTTCTTTTTCTCCGCCACCGCCACAAGAGCTTGTAAATAATGTTGATGCAGATAAAATTACTGCAACTAATACTAATTTTAATGTTTTCATGTTTTTATGTTAAATTTTTTGGTTTGCAAATGTATGAATTAATACTTTTAATACTTAAAAGTAACCTAAAAATTCACATTTTTTTGCTTAATCTGGCTAAAATGTAAAAAATACTTTAAATGAACTTATATTTACATGATAAATTATACAAATGAATAAGTTTTTTCAGTTTTTAAAGCGTTTTAATCTAGTTCCTTACCTTGTTGTAATTGTTCTTACTCTAGTTATTGGCTGGTTTTTATTCAGAAAATCAGAACCAAACGAAACAACTACAGAGTCTAATGATATAAGTATTACCAAAATACAAGCAATTGGTAAAATGGAATTGGTAAAAATGAACATTAAAGATGTTTTAGAGTATAGCATAAAACGCGATTATTTGCCAGATTCAAGAGTATTATTGGTGGTGAGTGGCGAAATTGCTGGCTGCATTGATTTTACCAAGCTTAATTTGAATGCCATTAATTTTAATGATTCTGTTATTAAAATTGTTCTTCCTAATCCTGAAATATGTTATTATAAAATTGATCATCAAAAAAGTAGAATTTATAATGCTACAACTTATTTTATGTTAGATAATGAATCTTTACTCACTCAATTAGTATATAAAAAGGCTGAAAATTATTTTAAAAGCGACAGTTTAAATAAAATTGTGTTTAATGAAACTGAAGTCAATGCGCAAAAGGTCTTAAAACCTATTTTAGAAAATATTACTCGTAAAAAAGTGGAACTTACTTTTAATAAATCTGTAATTAAAAATTAATGAATACATTTTCTAAGCGAATCATTTCTATAAGTTTAGTTGGTGCTTTAGTATTTCATTTTTTTTTAGTGTTGGTTTATTGTTCTCCTGTTAAATTAGAAAGTAGTAAGCTTAATCTAATCAGTCAAAAATACGTTTATCCTTTATTTCATCAGTCTTGGAGTTTATTTGTGCCAACACCTAAAGTGCAAAATGAAATATATGTTAGGTTAAATGTCAAGAACGAATCAAAAAAATGGCGTATAGTATTTCCAACAATATATTCTTCAAAATACAAACATGTAATTTTTGGAAATGATGCTATTGCTTTATTGTTCTCAAATTCTTTAACATATGCATTAAATGAGATGCCCAATAAATCTGCTGTTTTTAATGGTCCAATGAATAACTTATCATTTAATATTTTAATTAAAGCTGTTAAAAAATATATTGCTTTAGAGTTTAAGAATTCTCAATGCTGCA
>ERZ724520.1778-NODE-1778-length-10492-cov-5.364664_pt1 | contig 10492 bp, 17 predicted proteins | sample MGYA00376053_ERZ724520 | MGnify/ENA primary metagenome ERZ724520 (study PRJEB28724, sample SAMN07190886) | activated sludge metagenome | isolation source: activated sludge of sewage treatment plant in Hong Hong | place: USA: Christiansburg, Virginia | collected... | reverse complement strand
TCGCACGCCAAAAGGCGGTTCAGCTGCTGCTTTTGCGATGACTCCAGCGCTTTGATGGCCTGGAGCATTTGACCCTGTTGATCCATCGCTATTCCCGACTATGAAAACCCTGATTCACAAAACCCGCGCTGTAGGCCAGAGCTGGGATATCGCATTGATGACCGCCCATTCCCGGGCGTTCAGTGTCGCAGCAAACTTTCCGGCTGAGCGCCTTCAGGCCATGGGAACGCTGGTTCGTTCTTTGGAGGTAACGGCAACACCATGGCCCATTGCAAAAACAGCACTGCAGCAAGCGTGTGATGGTTTGGTGCAAGCCCTGTCGGTAGTGGAACCAACTTAGCGTTGCCAGCAGCATGGTTGGCCGCTGCAACGGTAATCGACTGGGTATGACGCTCAAACAAAACGCGCCAGACGCCGGGGCTGGGTGCGGTGGCTGACCATCTACCACCGTTAGCAAGCACCCATAGGGCTTGGTCTGCCCCTTCTTCATTGGCCTGTAAATAGGGCAGACTGCCGATCTGCGAAAAGTGGGGGCGGAACACCTCAATCATGGGCCAGAGTGCCTGAACGGTTTGCCAGCCGTCCAAATAGACGACTTCTTGCGCTTGCCATCCATCAGGCATGTGCTGGTTGAAAAAATGTTGCAGCACAAACGATCCGGTATTGCTCATATCGATCTCCCTTCCTGGTTAAAAATCTTCAAGCCAATCAAGCCCGTTGCCCTTGCAAACCCTGCGCAAGCAGCTATCACATGCATAGCACCTAAACCCCTGCCACGCGGCGCGCATCCAGCGCCTGGGCGCGCGCATTTTTGGGCATCACTTTGGCGCGTGAATTCCAGTGCAGTCACCAGGAAAGAATGGCGGCAAGTTCGCGGTGCTGCCCGGATCGAAAAGCCAGCTCTTGGCAATGCGCTTGGCAATCGGGTCAGAAGCGCTGGTATCCAGCGACACCTTGCGCCCCCTTGTACAACTGATCAAGTCGCAAACCTGATCAAACCTGAAAAGCAAAAAGGCGCAGTGTGTAATGGAGGCCACAAGCAACATCCGTTTAGCCTCTGCGCGCTTGGTGTCAAGGGTGACCTGAGACCTTTTGGCAATCTCCTCAAGCATGGGCCCCACGTCACTACGGCGCACCTTTTCAATCAACAAAGCCCGCAGCTCAGTCACTTTGAGTTTTGCCGGGTTGTCAATCTTTTTAAGGCTGGCCAGTGCCAGTAACTCTGGCTTGGCCATGGCCCGCACAGCATCAGGTGCCGTGGGCACGCCCACGCTGGATTCAAACCACGACCAGCCGGGCGGGTGCTGCGGCCACTTTTTACTTTGCATGAACTCGGCCTGCCATTCGTCAAACCACGGCCACGAAAAATCATCAGCTGGCAACATACCTTGCAAGTCAGCGGCAAGGCGCTTGTCTGGCAGGCCATAGTTTCTATGGAGGTGCGCCGCAATTTCTGATTGCAGCGCGTGCTCTAGGGTGCTGCCCAACAGCACGCGTGCGGCTGCCTTGTCCATTTGTTGTTTGGTAATCATGTGAATCAAACCTTGGTGGGTTTGCGCTCGGCCAACACCTTGCCAACGCGCTTCGCAGTCCTGACGGGCTCAACCAACGCCCGCACCGCCCACAGCGCAAGGGAGCATATGGCGCTCAGAAAGCCAAGCAAGATCAGCAGCTGGGTGCCACTACTGTCGCCCCACAGGCGCTCAGTGCGGATCACCCAAATGGCGCCAATCAGCACGGCGAAGAAACACGCCAGCGCAAACGCGGTCAACGCCACTTGCCACCCGACTTCTACTTCCAGGCGTTTTTCTATGTTGTGCCACTGCAATAGCCGGCGCTGCCAGGCGAGGTACAGGGCATGCGAATCAAAGTCTTTGACCATCAAAGCTTCAAGTTCTGCACGTGCGCCTGGGCCGCAACGAATACCGGTGGAGGTGAAGAAGTTGGCCTGCAAAGTTGACTCTGCCAGCGACGCCAGCAACTGCCCTATCTGCAATACCGTGACATGCCCGCCCGCAGAGCCAATTTGTACCGACCCGGCCGCGCTGCTCTCAATCTTCAGATGTGCAAATTCATCCACGTTTATCTCCCTTTTTTGACTGACACCCTGCCACCCGCAAAGCCCACCTGCACGCCACCCGGGGCGCTGTTTGTCATGGTCATGCCGGACTGGTTGTTGTTGATGTTGTTGTCGCCCATAGATGGCGCTGGCGCGCTTGCACTAGTGCCCGCTGCAGGCTCATCGTCCAGCGCCATACGCAGCAACTTCTTTTGCGTTGCCTCGGGGGCTTGTTCAAAGAACTCGATCAACAACTGCACCTTAGCTGAGTACTTGGGTGGCGGCACAAAGCTGCGGTCCCCGGTGACCACGTAGAGCACGTCCAGGCCGACATTTGCCCAGACAGCGAGCGCAGTTGCATTGGGCGATGCGATTCCTTTCTCCCAATTGATCTGCGCCTGCTTGGATGACGCAACCATTGCAGCGAAAGCCGTTTGGCTATAGCCCAGTCGTTCGCGCTCTTCTTTCAGCAAATCAAATCGGTACATAAATATTTACTCCAACCCGTTGCTAGGTAAAGTATTCTTTGCCATAATCCATACATCAAACGACAAATTGCAATAAATCACAACACACAAGGTCAAAAAAATGACGTCGCAAAAAGCCAAGCAATTCACTCATCCATTCGGCTTGTCCGCCGAGTGTTTGGCAGGCAAGGCCACGACCTCCAAAACAGACACGATGCGTTGCGTAGATTCATGCTGCGCGTTGGCCTGCAGCGCAAGCGCATCCCAAAAGTGCTTTGACGTCAAGCGTACGGCCTCCACCACAAACAGGGCTGCGGTGGAAGCTGCGGTGAGCACACCACCCAGCACGCAAAACAGCACAGACGACTGTGTGACTGGCCCCAGCGCAATGGACAACATGCCAGCCACGCCTAGCGCCATTGCCAACAGCAGCAGCCAGTTGCGCACCAGAAAGCTGGCCCGCAAGCTGTTCAACAGTTCCTTCTCGGTCGCGAGCTTTTTCCTGATATCCAGCAACTGGCTCACGACCATCAACCCGCCAACAGCCACGCTGATCAGCAACTGTATTACCTGTGCGTTGCTAATCATTTTGTTTGTCGAAGCCCGCGAGCTGTACCGCCGTCTGTCATGACCTTCCCCCGTTGTTTCACTTCTATTCACACATTTTGACATGAACAAAACTATCACCAATCTCAAAACCAGAGAGCAGGTGCAGGCGGACTTCAAGGCCGCTGGCATCACCCTCTCCGAATGGGCGCGGGCCAATGGCTTCCACCGTATGACCGTGGTGGACTTGCTGCGCGGTGCCCGCCAGGGCCTGCGCGGCGAAACGCACCGCTGCGCCGTGGCCCTGGGCCTGAAGCACGGCGTGGTGGTGGACGTGGCCCAGTTCAAACCGGCAGCAGCGCGGCGGGCCAAGGCCGCTGCCAACCAGGCGGGCGCTGCGGTATGAAATCACCCAAATTCACCCCAGATGAAGCCGCTGTCATTGAAGCTGGCCTGTCCCGCGCGCAGGCTGCAGATGATGCGCTGCTTGCCGTCAGCTGGCCGAGCGAGCTTGCGCTCATCAACAGGCTCATAGCGGCGGCTTTCGATGTGCCACGTGACCCGCGCAGTGCCGCCTACCGCGACGGCGCGCGTTCACTGTTGCTCTTCAAGCTGGTTGACAAGGCGCTCAAAAACCCTTTCGAGGCAGGCACTGCCCATGCGGATGCCTGGTGGGCAGGCAAGGATGAGGGCATGTCCATCCTGAAGTTGCATTTGGCCGCAGGGTTGCCAGCATGACCCGCAAGACCGACTACACCAACGCCGCCCAGCAGCGCCTGTTGCAACTGGTGGACCTGCTGGCTGGCCACGAGCTTGCTGGGGTAACGCCCAGCCAGATTGCAACGTCGCTGAGCTGCGGTGCCAGCACGGTGACCCGAGACCTGGACAACCTGCGCACCGCTGGCTGGGCCGAGCTCACCAAGATGGAAACCTGGCGCCTGACCCCGCACGTGGTGCAAATGTCGGTGCGCTACGCCACTGCGTTGCGCCAGGCGCGCACTGAGCTTGACGACAACACCCAGCGCTACGGCTAGCACTGATCTATTTCTCTTCTCCATTGAAAGCAACCCCAATGACAACCCAAGGTAGAAAACCAAGCCCGGCGCTAACCCCTATCGCCGTAGGCCTCAACGAAGCGGCGCTTGCACAGGACAGCGCCGCTGCAGACCAGCTGATCGAGATCAAGGCGGGCTACTCAAATGACCGAGACCTGGTCAATCAACTGCTGGGCCAGGCCCAGATGGCCGGCGCGATTTCGAAGCTAGCCGCGACCGTCGCGGTTTCAAAAATGGCTTATGTGAAGGAACACAAGCTATATCAGGGCCTTTCCGGGATTGAAAACCGCGACGGTCGCGGTTTGAACGGCACATGGGAAGACTTTTGCAAACTGCTTGGTACATCCGCACCCAAGGCGAATGAAGACATAGCCAACCTGCAAACCTTCGGCGAAGCGGCCCTCGAATCCATGTCCGCCATGGGCATTGGCTACCGCGAGCTGCGCCAATACCGCCGCCTGCCCGAAGACCAGAAGCTGGCCCTGATTGAAGTGGCTAAGGCTGGTGACAAAGAAGGCTTTATGGAGCTGGCAGAAGAAATCATCGCCAAACACGCCAAAGAAAAAGAGACAGCGTCTGAGAACCTGGAAGCCAAAGACCAGGTGCTTGCCAAGGCGAACGAGCGCATCAACGCGCTGGAAGACCAGGTGGCCCGCAAGTTCAAGCCCCGCCCCGGAAGCGAAGCCAAAACCGGCCAAGAGCAAGCCCTGCTGGATGAACTGCATGACTCCACCCTTGCCGCCGAGATTGCTACCCGCCGCCTGTTCGTGGCCGCTGACGCAGCGCTGAACGGTGATGCCCGCGAAGCCATTGAGCTGGCTGCCCGCCAGGCGGTGGAATACCTGGCGCAGCAGCTGGTGGACATAGCCACTGAGTTCAACATTGCGGTGGACTTTGAGACCCGCCTGCAACCCAACTGGGCCAGCGACGAGATGCTGGCCGCCATGGAGGCGCGCATTGCCGAGGCCAACGCCAAAGACAAAGCCAAGCCCAAGGACAAAAAGACTGCACTCCAAAGCGTTGCCAAGTAAGCGGGGACGCCATCATGGACCACGTTCGCTCAGACATCATCCACAGTGCTGCCCGTGCACTGGCCGAGGCCAGCCACGGCCAGTGCGGCACCATAGTGGCCCAGGCTGCCACCATGTTGGACCTGTCGGTCAACCGCACCTACACCCTCTTACGCAGGGCAGGCAAGGCACTGGGCCTGTACGCGGCCCGCCAGCGCCGCAGCGATGCGGGTGTGACGGCGGTAACCGATGACGACCTGTTGCTGATCTCCGGCGTCATGGGCAAAGCCCGCCGGGCTGGCAAGTGGATGCTCAGCGCCGAGGGCGCGATTGACATGCTGCATGCCGACGGCAAGCTGTCTGCCAAGCTGAGCCCCGGGCGCACCTTGCAAGTGATGCGCGAGCGGGGCATGCACCCTGAGCAACTGGCCGCGCCCGCCCCCGCGGTCAGCATGCGGGTGGAGCACCCCAATGCCGTGCTCAGCATTGACGCCAGTATCTGCGTGCTGTACCGCACACCCAAAGGCGAACTGCTGTTGCTGGAAGAAAACGGCGTGCACTACAAGAACAAGCTGCACAACTACACCCGGGTGATGGCCGACCTGCTGACCCGCTTCCAGGCTGTGGACTATGCGTCAGGCGCCATTGCCACCCGTTTTTACATCGGCGGTGAGACGACCGAGAGCGCGCTGGACTTCTTGATGTGGGTGATGACCCAGCGGACCGACAGCGCGGGGCGCCCCATGCCCTTCTATGGTGTGCCCTTCAAGATATACACCGACCAGGGTAGTGCGTTCAAGTCGGCGGCGTTCAAGAACTTTGAGGCGGTGATGGACATCAAGCACATGTACCACAAGCCGGGCAATGCGCGCGCCACGGGCTTGGTGGAAAACAGTAACAACCTGGAGGAGCGCGGGCTGGAAAGCCGCCTGCGCTTTATGGACCCCGAGAGCATCACCATGGAGCGCTTGCAGGCCATGGCCGAGCTTTGGATGCATTGGTTCAACGGCACGCGCAAGCACCGCCGCCACGGCATGACGCGCTACGCCGCCTGGAGCCTGATCACTGCGGACCAGCTGCGCATTGCCCCGCCCATGGACATCATGCGGGCGCTGCCGGCCACCATGGCCAAAACCCGCCGGGTGAGCGACACCATGCTGGTGAGCTTTGCCTTCAAGGGCCTGGGCAGCAACGACTATGACGTGCGCTACGTGCCCGGCGTGTCGCCACGCTCTGAGGTGTATGTCAGCGTCAACCCGCTGGCCCTGCCCAGTGTGCGCGTGGGCGTGACCGACCGCGAGACCGGCGAGATTGTTTGGCACCAGGTGGAGCCCGTGGTGCGCAACCAGTTGGGCTACGACGTGAAGGCGCCCATATTGGGCGAGACCTTCCGCGCCATGCCCACCACCCCGGCCGACCTGCACCGCAAGGCCATTGCCGCGCAGGCCTATGCCACGGCGGATGGCCCGGCCACGGCCGAGCAAGTGGAGCAGGCCATCAAGCGCAAGCAGGCCCCTTACCTGGGCCAGTTTGACCCGTTGGCAGATTTGAAGGCCGCCCAGGTGCCCGCCTACCTGCCTCGCAAGGGCACAGACCATGCAGCTACCGCGCCGACGGTGGAGGCCGTGCGCCTGAGCGTGGCTGAGGCCTGCAAGCGCATCAAGCTGGCGCTGAAGGATGACTATGACGCCGCTACCTACGCCTGGCTGAGCAAACAGCATGGGGATGCCGGTGTGCCTGAGGACGCGGTGCAGGCGCTGATCGCCGCACGTCGTCAAAAAGTGCCGGATGCGGGGCAGGTGGTGGGCTTGCGTGCTGTGGGGGGTGGGATATGACCACAAAACCCACGTCAAAAGGCCTGAACCCCCTCCCAAAACGTCCCAAAGAAAAAAAACATACCAGTGATGCCATGACCGCCACGAGCCCCTTAAAAGCGCCTGCAATTGGAGCAGGTACCGAAGTGCTGAAAGATTATGGAATTCCCCAGTCCGACCTTGTGCGTGCCACGGGCCTGAGCCGGTCCACCATCAGCCGAATCTGCGCCCATGGCGAATGGCCAGCGTTCGGTGCATCCCTTGCGTTGCAAGCCATTGATGACTATTTGGTCCGCCGTGGCCTGACCCAGAACCAGCAGCGTGAAGTTTTGCAAGCGCTGCAAACGAAGTTGGCCCCAGTGGGTTCGTACCCCACTGAGGCCGCCCCTGAAGTCCCAACCATTGAAACCGAAACCCCCGAGGAGGAAACCATGTTACTACCCAAACAAACCCTTACCACTGCTGCCTGCCAGAAATTCAGGTTGTTCAGCAACCCGTTTGACGGCGATGTCACCAGTGATTCAGAGATGTTTCTGAATGGCGAAATCCGCTTTGTGCGTGAGGCTGCCTGGCAGGCTGCCGTGGGCGGGCGCTTTGTTGCCATCGTTGGCGAAAGTGGTGCGGGCAAGACCACCATGCTGGATGACCTGAAGGAGCAGATCATCAAAGAGCACAAGCCGCTGGTTTTCATTGAACCATGTGTGCTGGGTATGGAAGACAACGACACGCGGGGCAAGAGCATCAAGGCCTCCGGTATCCAGACCGCCATTGTGATGACGCTGGATCCACTGGAGCCGGTGGCGCAGTCAGACGAGAAGCGCGCCCGCCAGGTCAAACGCATGCTGGAGGACAGCACCACCGCCGGGCGCTCGCACCTGCTGGTGATTGAGGAGGCGCACAGCCTGCCCATTCCCACCCTCAAGCATTTGAAGCGCCTGCACGAGCGCATGCGCATGGGCCGCCGCCCCATGCTGGGCATCTTGCTGCTGGGGCACCCGGAGCTGGAAGACAAGCTCAACCGCTTTGATGTGCGCGAGGTGTCGCAGCGCTGCCAGGTGGCGCGCCTTTGTCACCTGGGGGCTGACTTGCCCGCGTACTTGCAGTTTCGCGCAGCCAACGCCGGGCGCAAGCTGGACGAATTCATTACACCGGATGGCATTGATGAACTGAAAAACCGGCTGACCGTCAGCACCGGTGCGGGCCACGAGCCAGTTCTGCTGCTGTACCCGTTGAACGTGAACAACTGGATGGCCGCCGCGCTGAACACTGCTGCAGGTCTTGGTGCACCGCGGGTCGACCGTGATGTCATCCGCGCGGTTTGAGGGTCCAGCCATGCGCAGCTACCTGATTCAAATCACCATGGCCGATGGCTCGCAGGGCCAGCACAACGGGCTGTATTCCGACGGCTTTGAGGCCGTCATCCAGGCGATCACAACTTTTCCTGACGCGAAAAGAATTTCTGCACGGAGGTTGTCATGAACCAAAAAAAGCACAGCTGCGACGAACTCGGCGTCTGCCTGCAGACCGCTGAATGCCACTTGCCATGCGACGGCCCACCGCGCCACCCCCGGTTCCAGTTTGCGCCTGGCGTGATCGATGGTCCGCAACCGCCCACCACCGAGGGCCTGGCCCTGGACGTGGTGTTGGCCCTGGTGTGCCTGGCTATGGGTGCGGGCACCGTTGGCTTTCTGCTGGGCCACGTGGCCACGGTGATGGGGTGGCTGGCATGAGAAGCGGTTACAGCGGCTACATGCGTCCGTCCATTTTGTGGCACCTGCGCGCCACCAACGGCGCCACCGTGGCCAGGGTGGCAGCGCTGATCGGGCTGCCTACCGAAAGCATCCTCCGCGCGCTGCGCCCCATGCTGAAAGATCGGCTGGTGGCCCCGAACCCGTTCACGCCCGGGGAGTATGAGCTGACCCTCAAAGGGCTTGACGCCGTGCGCAACGTGGACGTCAGCCAGGTTGAGTGCGCGCCAGTTTCCACCTCAACACCCATCACAAAGGAGGGCAAACCATGAAGCCCCTTGAAAACCGAGCCAAGCCCAAAGGCAGCCTTTTAAGCCCCTACACCCAGGCGTGTGTAAACCATCTGCTTGACCATGGACCCAGCACACTGGCCCAGCTGGACTCGATGATTCAATCGGTGGGCCATTGGGCCGCAGAGGTGCAGGCCATAAAGGCAGACAGCACAACCCGCTTGCGGCGTCTCATGCACGAACTGCGTGAGCGCGGGCATGTGCACTGCGTAGTGCGCAACGACGAAATGTTGTTGGCGCACGGCCCGCACCCGGCTGCTGTGGATGCTGCCATTGAAGCCGAGGCAGCCGCTGTAGCCGATACCAATCTCTATGTGGGTGTTGTGGTGCCACCGCCGCAGATGGATCTGATGCATGCACCAACCTACGTACCACCAGCAGGCCCGGCGCTGAGAGCCGGTGCGCTGGACTACAAGCGCTGCGCCAGCTTTGGCACGCGGTGCTGATTGACCCCGACCCAACCCAACCCCGATTCACCACCAGGAGCAAACCACCATGGCAACCAAACTCAAAGCCGCTGCAAAAATTTACGCATCGCAAACCCGGGCCGATGTGCAGGCCGACATCAAGGTCATCGGCGACCTGCAGCGCGAGCATGGCCGCTTGACTGCTGACTTGAACGACGCCATTGCCAACCTGACCGAAGTGGCAGCGCCCGAACTCAAGGCACTGAATGAGCGCATCACCCAGTTGCAGGGCGGCGTGCAGATTTGGTGCGAGGCCCACCGTGAAGAGATTTGCGGCAAGGGCAAGAGCGCCAACCTGATCACCGGCGAGGTGCAATGGCGCCAGCGCCCACCCAGCGTGCGCATCAGCGGGGTGGAGGCCGTTATTGCCTGGCTCAAGACCATGGGCATGGCCAACTTCGTGCGCAACAAGGAAGAGGTCAATAAAGAGGCCATGCTCAACGAGCAGGACAAAGCCCGAGCAGTTCCTGGCGTGACCATCGTGACCGGCATTGAAGACTTTGTGATTGTGCCGTTTGAGGTGGATACGCGAGAGGTGGCATAACATGGCCCGCCCGTGCAAGCTCCAAATCAATGCGGCTGGCGCATGGCGTGACATCTTGCGCTTTGACATTGACCAGGTGGACAGCGTTGCGCTGATGGATGCCGCCAGCAACCTGGTGAGCATTGCCGACCCAGATGGCCGGGTAACGCTGCGCATATCAACAGCCGATACCTTTCAAACCGCGCTGACCCGGTGGGATTCGAAGAAAGGCTGGGTTGACGCATGACCAAGCCCGCCCAGCCCAAAAACCACCTGGCCGCTATTCACATTGCGTTTAAAGCTCTGGGAATCTCCAAGGACGATGCCTGCGCCCTGAAGTTGGCGGTCACCGGGCAGGCCAGCGCGGCCAACATGACCGAGCAGAAGCGCAAGCGCCTGCTGGCGCGCTTGGCCGAGATGCAGGCGGACCGGGCCACGCAGCGCGGCGAGACACCGGCCTACACCCCGAAGCGCCCGGCGTTGTACCGCACAGTGGACGATGACCAGGACGCA
>ERZ724520.1777-NODE-1777-length-10493-cov-7.660088_pt1 | contig 10493 bp, 8 predicted proteins | sample MGYA00376053_ERZ724520 | MGnify/ENA primary metagenome ERZ724520 (study PRJEB28724, sample SAMN07190886) | activated sludge metagenome | isolation source: activated sludge of sewage treatment plant in Hong Hong | place: USA: Christiansburg, Virginia | collected... | reverse complement strand
CGATCAGGCTCTGGTGCAGCAGGTACCAGGGGTAGACCGCCTCCGTGGCCCAGGGCAGCCAGCGAAACGGCCGGTTCAGCAGCGCCTGGGCCCAGCCCAGGATGGCGCACAGCGTGGCCCAGACATAGAGGTTGCGCAGCGCCCAGATCAGCCACTGGGTGGCGGTGGAAACTTCCTCAATGGTCTGGAACCGCAGCACCAGGGCCAGGTAGATGGCACCACAGGCCAGCGCCAGTGCCAGCGCGGGTTTGCGCAGGCGCAGCAGTTCGGCCCACATGGCGGTCGAACGGGCCAGGCACCAGCCGTAGGCAAAGATGGTGAAGTACATGGCGTGCATGTACCAGTCGTGGATGAGGTCGTTGGTGCCGGGGAAGTGCGGCTGCAGCGCCACGGTGTACAGCAGCAGGGGAAGCGCGGGCAACAGCAATAGCCGGGGGCCGCGCAGGCTGGTGCATGCCGCCTGCAGGCGCTGGCCGGCCCGTGTTGCCAGCGCAGGCTGCAGCAGCGCCAGCAGCAGGGTGTAGCACCATAGGTAGGCCAGGTACCACAGGTGGTTCCAGGTGTAGCCGTGCTGCCAGCCGGCGAATGCATGCTCGGGCCAGGCGGCGGCGGTGTAGTAGCGCGCCAGAAAGGCCACAAAGCCCGGCTGCACCACGCCGTGGCTCACGCCTTCGGCATAGGGCTGGATCGGTACCACGACTAGGATGCCAAACGCCAGCGGAAGCAGCAGGCGCCAGTTGCGCTGGCGCAAAAAGTCGCCGATGCGGGACGTGTTTTGCATCATGAAGGCGGTGGAGATGCCGGAGATCAAAAAGATCAGGTCCATGCGCCAGCGGTTCAGCATCAGCATCGGTATTTGCAGGGTCTCGGACAGGTAGCTGCTTTTGACATGCCAGCCCCATTCGGTGACATACAGCATGGACAGGTGGTACAGGATCAGCAGGCCAAAGGCCAGGGCGCGCAGGGCGTCGATATCGTGTCGGCGGTTCATGGGCTGGAAGTTCGGATGTGGGTTGAAGAAGGCGTCAGATTAGGTGCGGGCGGGTCCTGGCGGTGCCAAATGTGACGGTTTGGGGGCCTGGAGGGACCAGTGGCGGGTGGTTGGGGACGAATTTCGGCGCCGACAGGGCCCGGCGTCGCTACCATCGCCCGCATGGCAAATGATTCCAACCCTTCATCCCCGGACGCCCAGGCCTGGCTGGCGCGTTACCGGCCCTGGCAGCATGTGGTCGAACCGGCGTTGTGGATGCTGCTGTTTTGCGGCCAGGCCACGCTGAACAGCCTGACGGTCTGGCTGGACATCAGCCGCATCGGCCTGGGTTTTGCACGCTGGGAGCCGGTGGTGTGGGAGTGGAGCAGCAACCTGGTGCTGCTGGCGCTGGTGCCTGCGGTCATCGCGTTTGAGCGGCGTTTCCCTTTGCAATGGGATAGCTGGCGGACCAACTGGCGCTGGCATGTGCTGGCCAGCGTGGTCTTCAGCGTTGTCCACGTGCTGGCCATGGTGGGCCTGCGCAAGCTGGCCTATGCCAGCCAGGGGGTTGAGTATGTATTTGGCAACTGGCCGCTGGAACTGTTCTACGAGTATTTGAAAGACGCCCGCAGCTACGGCTCCATCCTGATCCTGGTGGCCCTGTACCGCCTGTTGCTGCTGCGCCTGCAGGGCGAAGCCAGTTTGCTCGATGCCCCGGACGACGGCCCGCCCGTGGAGCCGGTCGAACGGCCGGAGCGTTTTCTGGTCCGCAAGTTGGGCAAGGAATACCTGCTGCCCGCTGCCGAGGTGGAGTGGCTGCAGGCCTGGGGCAACTACGTCAACCTGCGGGTGCGCGCCCACGACTACCCGCTGCGCGCCACCATGGCGTCCATCGAGGCCCGGCTGGACCCGGCGCGCTTTGTGCGCGTGCACCGCAGCTACATCGTCAACCTGGACTATGTGCAAGAGATTGAACCGCTGGACTCGGGCGACGCGCGTGCCCGCATGCGCGACGGAGGTCAGGTGCCGGTCAGCCGGCGCTACCGCGACAGTCTGCGCAAAGCGGCAGAGTCGGGTAGTTAAAGTAGAGGACGCTCCACGGGCACAGCGCGAGACTGGGCCTTTGCGTTTGTCGCCCCAATCTGTTCAATGTGAAGGCATTCGATGATTCGTGTATCCCGATTTCTGGTTTCCGTGTTGGCCCTGGCCGCCCCGCTGGTCTGTGCTGCAGACCCGATAACCCTGGACGACATTCGCAGTGGGGCGAAAAAACATTCAGAAGCACTGGTGCAACAGGGTTTCAATTGGACCCTGGGTATTGCCCTGAAAGGCAAGGTCGATGGGGGCAAGCCGACCCGTCTGAACTTGGTGTTTCCACCCGCTGAAGAAGAGACCCGACTCAACCTTTGGCTGCAGGCGCTGGGGGGCGAAGCCGTGGTCAGGTTGTTTGGGGCAGATGGCACAGCGCTGTTTACCTGGGCGGCGCAGCAGGGTGAGTTTTCCGTTGCGCAACGCATGGCGCCCGGAAAATACGTGCTGGAACTGGACGCATCGGCAACGCAAGGTGGCCGTGCCCTTTGGGGCGTCAAGGGCCCCATGATCCTGGTGCCAACGCTGGACATCGCTCGGTATCAAGATTACCCCGCTAATCCGCAAGCCGGCTTCTTCTGGCCGTACACGCTTCGGATGCCTACTGAGCTCAAGTGCAAGCACCTGCTGGTAGCGCCGAACAACACCGGCTTCGTGACGACCGATCCGGAGTTGATCAAGGCCGCTGCCGCCGGCGAGCTGGAGCGCCACACCGCGCTGGCCGAGCGTCTGGGCTGCGTACTGCTCATGCCCATGTTTCCAAGGCCGCCCAGCGGCAATGGCAACCTGTACCTGCATGCCCTGACGCGCGAGAGCATGCAGATAAGACAGCCGCCCGCATGGCAGCGCGTCGATCTGCAATTGGGTGCAATGATGCGCGATGCCCACAAGCAGTTGCAGACCCAGGGCTTCGCCCCGTTGGACCCGCGCGCGCTCCTGTGGGGGTTCTCGGCCAGTGGCTCTTTTGTGAACCGGTTCGCCCTGCTGCATCCGCAGCAGGTGCTGGCGGTGGCCAGCGGATCGCCGGGCGGTTGGCCGATCGCCCCAATCGAACGCCATGATGGGGCAACGCTGCACTATCCCGTGGGTATCGCCGACGTGCAGGCCCTGACGGGGAAGAGAGTTTCGATACAGGCGGCAAAATCGGTCGCCTGGTATTTCTACATGGGAGATCAGGACGCGAACGATGCGGTGGTGTTCCGGGACAGCTTCTCAAAAGCTGACGAGAAACTCATCTTCGAACACTTTGGAACCACTCCCTTGGCACGTTGGGATGGCATCAAACAGATCTACGTCGACCAGGGCTTGCGTGCGCAATTTTTGCTCTACCCCAACGTGGCGCACGCGGTCACGCCTGAAATCCACGCGGGTATCGCCACTTTTTTCGAGACACAATTGAAGCAGGCCGCCGCTACGCCGCCCTGAGTCGGTTCAACGCTTGGCCACCAACCACTCGCGCCGGAACAGCCATTCGTTCGGGTACCACAGGTTTTGCAGCGTGACCTCGCCAGCCTTGTGCCGGCTTTTCACATGCCAGCGCGTGCCCAGCAGGGTGCAGCGCGGCAGGCAACTGGGTCCTTGCTGGTCCAGGCCGTCCTGCAGCCACACCACGGCGTCAAACCGGTCCAGCAAATAATCCAGGCGTTCGGCCGGTGCTAGCTCGGGCTTGAGTGCACCGGTGTTGCGGCCTTCGGCATCGTAGGGTGTGATGCGCGCGCCCGGCAGCACGAAGTGGAAGCGCTCAAACTGGCCGGTAAAGCCGTTGGGCACGGCAAGCCGTTGGCCTTTCATCCGGGCCTGGACCGCGGCGCTGTAGCCAGCGGTGTCTGTGCCCAGCGGCTGCACCATCAGGCCAAAGCTGGCGTACACCGCCAGCACAGCCACCAGGGTGGCCGTTTTGGACCAACGGCTTATGAAAAATCCGGCGCTAGCCCACGTAAAACCTGCGCATGCAGCTACTAAAGTCATAGCAACCTGCGGGCCGTTGGCAATCTGCAGGTCGCCCATGACCCAGGCGATGCGCGCCAGCATCACCAGCGCCGGCACCATGACCGCCAGTGTGATCCAGAACCAGACCTTGGCAATCCTGTCCCAGGCCAGCGCCATGGCAATCGCAATGGCGGGCATGGCGGGAATCAGGTAGCGCTCGGAGCGCTGGCTGGGTATCGTGAACACCACCAGCCACACGACCAGCCAGGCCAGCAGCACCCGCGCTGCGGGTGAAAGTTGTGCATAAGTGTGGCGTTTGAAGGCCACGCGGAACGCGGCCCAACCCAAACCCAGCACGGTGAAGAACAGCAGACCGGCATTCACCGGGTAGGCCAGCAACTGCGTCCACATCGGGTAGGCGCCAAACAGTGCAGCATGCCAGTAACCCTGGGTGTTGGACATTTTGCCGGCGTTCTCGGCCAGCACAAACTCCTGCCACACCGAGGCCGGGTCCGGGTCCAGCACGAACCACAGCGCGAAGATGGCGATGGCCAGCGCCGTGCTCCAGGCCAGGCCCACGGTGGCGCGGATCACCAGCGGCCAGGTGAGCCGTGGCGCGCTGGCCAGCCAGGCGCACCAGATGGCCGCCGCTGCCGGGGCCACCAGCGCAAAGGACTTGTAGGCTGAGCCCAGGCCCATGGCGATGCCCATGAGGGTGAATACGCGCCAATCCATGCCACTGAAATGGGCGGCATCGTTTGCTCCGGAGTTGGCCGTAGAAGTCTGCTCGGTGGGACGCACCCGCTGCCACAGCACCCACCACATGGGCAGGGCCAGCCAAAATGTTTCGGGAGCCGAGGTCAGGTAGGCCCGGCCGTAGCGGAAGGTGGAGAAGAACAGCAGGTACAGTGCCGCCGCGATGCAGGCGGTGCGTACGCGCCCGCTCATGCGGTGGGCAAAAAAGGCCAGCAGCGCGGTGGTGGCAAAGGTGTAGGCCACGCTGGGCAGGCGCAGCGCGAACAGGCTCCAGCTCTGGCCCCAGTTGCCAACCACCATGGCCTGCCAGAACAGCAGCGGCGGCTTGGTGTTGCGGGTGTCGATGATCTCGGATTGCAGCGGCAGCCAGTGGCCGCTTTCCGCCGTCATGCGGGCAATGTGGATGTAGACCATCTCGTCGCCATTGGTGGGCGCATAAGCGCCGCCCAAACCAAAGAGATACAGGGCACCGGCCAGAACCACCAGCGCGATCCAGAGCCAGGGCAGGGACGCGGTGGAGCGTGGGGGCATCGGTTTCACCGCAGGGCCGCCCCAAGGTGAAACGCGGCCCCCTCGGGGGGCAGGGAGCCACACGCAGTGGGCGACCGTGGGGGCAACATACTAGTCCTTGTGGCGCTTGAAGGTCCAGCGGTCGTTGGCGAGGAAGTTGCTCACGCTGGCCGCCAGAATGGCCACGATGTTGGCGATGCGGTAATCCATGCTGCCCGACAGCAGCAGCGTCAACACGTATTGCAGCGCGCTGCCAAAGGCCGAGGCGGTGACGTACTGGCCAAACTCCATGCCCAGCAGGCGCAGGCTGACCGGCTGGGCTTCTTCAGCTTCCAGCGTGCGCACCCGGTCGGACCAGGTCCACAGCCGGTTCCAGGTGAAGTTGTTCATGGTCGCCACCGTGATGGCCAGGGCCAGCGAGAGGTAGGGCTTCTTGTAGCTGGCTTCAATCGCGTTGAACAGGTACTCGTGTCCCAGGTGCAGCACCACAAGATTCACGACCGTGCCGCTGGCACCGACGATACCAAACTTGAGGTAGCGGTAGCGCTCGATCCAGGCCAGCCCCCACAGCACCAGGCGCTGCACAGCGTTGCGGTCGCTCATGTAACAGCACCTGCGCTGCCTGCCTTCGCGCCTGTGCGGCTGCCGTTCAGGAAGCCCAGGGCCTGGTCCAGCACCGGGTCGGGCGCGATGCGTTTGAGGCACTGGTTGTCGCCATCGCAAAAGGTCAGGCGGTGGTTGTAGGCCGACAGGCAGGGTGAGCAGGCAATGCCGGATTCCAGGATGGCGTTGCGCGAGCCCAAGGGGCCATACAGTTTGCCGGTCTCGGGGCCAAAGAACACCATGGTTTGTATGGGGGTCAGGGTGGCAAAGTGGCCAGGGCCACCGTCGTTGGTGATCAACAACTGGGCGGCGTGGAACAGCATCAGCAGTTCGCGGATGCTCCTGGTGTAGCCGGTGAGGTCGATACAGGCCTCACTTTGGATTTTTACCAAAAGGTCTTTGGCCAGTTGGGCGTCATCTTTAAGGCCAATCAGTCCTACGGCGAAACCGGCTGCACACAGGCCTTGCGCCACGCGGGCATAGTGCTCGGCGGGCCAGGCGCGCTCCGGCAGGATGCCGCCACCGGCATACATCAGCACCAGCTTGCGGCTGGCCACCACCGGGTGGTCCGCCACCAGTTTGGCCCGGTAGGCCGGGAGTTCGCCGTCGGCAAAATTGACGGACAACTCGGTCTCGGCGGGCAGCGCGCGGATCGGCGCGGCCTTGTTGCGCGGCATGCTGCCGGCCGAATCCAGCGCATCCACCAGCGACAAAAATTGCTTGCTGATGTGCTGGTAGGGGTTGTAGGGAATGGCGTGGTTGATGAAGCTGCCGCGGTACAGGCCCTCTTGCGTGTGCGGCGTAAAGCCCACCCGCACCGGCGCGCCGGTGGAGAACGACAGCAGGGCGCTGACGCGCGAGAACAGTTCGCAATCGATGACCGCGTCCAGCCCCAGGCGGCGCATCTGCAGACTGACAGCCAGGATGTCGCGCACCAGCTTGCCGCCCGAACTGTCGTCCAGCGTGTGCATGCACTCGGGCGTGGTGAGCTGCAGCATGCGCGAGACTTCCTGGTTCTTCTTCAACTGCAGGATGTGGACGGCCGCACCGGGGTACTGGCGTCGTAGCTGCGCAAACATCGGGCCGGCCAGCACGATGCTGCCCATCTCGGACAGCAGAATGACCAGAATATTCTTCGGCGCAATGGCCATTTGCGCCGGGGGCCCAAACAGCCCGGTGAAACGCACCCACGCCGACACCGCGCCGCACAGAAGCTGGCCAACCCAGCGGTCAATGAAGCGTTGTGTCTGGAGTTTCACAGTCCCGCCGCTGCGCGCAAGATTTGGGCTTTATCCGTGCGCTCCCACGTGAACTCGGGCTCTTCGCGGCCAAAGTGGCCGTAGGCGGCGGTCTTTTCGTAGATGGGGCGCAGCAGGTCCAGCATCTGGATGATGCCCTTGGGACGCAGGTCGAAGTGGGCATTCACCAGTTCGGCGATCTTTTCGTCAGAGATTACGCCGGTGCCTTCGGTGTACACGGTCACGTTCATGGGCTTGGCCACACCAATCGCGTAGGCCACCTGGATCTGGCATTGGCGCGCCAGACCGGCCGCCACCACGTTCTTGGCCACATAGCGTGCGGCGTAGGCAGCGGAGCGGTCCACCTTGGATGGGTCCTTGCCGGAGAAGGCACCACCGCCGTGGGGGCAGGCGCCGCCGTAGGTGTCCACAATGATCTTGCGTCCGGTCAGGCCGCAATCGCCTTGCGGGCCGCCGATGACGAAGCGGCCTGTGGGGTTGATCAGGTACTTGGTGTCCTTGAGCCACTCTTTGGGCAACACGGGCTTGATGATTTCTTCGATGATGGCTTCGGTGAACGAGGCCTTCATCTTGTGCATGGTCTCGGACTGGTCCGGGCTGTGCTGGGTGGACAGCACCACGGTGTCGATGCTGTGCGGCTTTCCGTCCACATAGCGCATCGTGACCTGGCTCTTGGCGTCTGGACGCAGGAAGGGCAGACGGCCATCCTTGCGCAGCTGGGCCTGGCGTTCCATCAGACGGTGGGCGTAGTAGATGGGCGCGGGCATCAGCTCGGGCGTCTCGTTGCAGGCATACCCAAACATCAGGCCCTGGTCACCGGCGCCGGTGTTCAGGTGGTCGTCGGATGCGTGGTCCACACCCTGGGCGATGTCGTTGCTCTGCTTGTCATAGGCCACCAGCACGGCGCAGCCTTTGTAGTCGATGCCGTAGTCGGTGTTGTCGTAGCCGATGCGTTTGATGGTGTCGCGGGCCACCTGGATGTAGTCCACATGCGCGTTGGTGGTGATTTCACCGGCCAGCACGACGAGACCGGTGTTGGTCAGCGTCTCGGCTGCCACGCGGGACTTGGGGTCCTGTTTGAAAATTGCGTCCAGGATGGCATCGGAAATCTGGTCGGCAACCTTGTCGGGGTGGCCTTCAGAAACAGACTCGGACGTGAAGAGGAAATCGTTCGCCATGGTTCATTGCTCCAAAAAAACATCAAGTCGCGTTGCTTGGGCTTTGGGGCTTCGGCGAACGCTTTAGCAGATTTGTCTAGTACGACAAGGCACAATGGCAACCCAATTGAGAATCGCCACCGTGTGCGTCGCCCTGCAAGTAGTTCCGTAACTCAGCGACACGCGCGATTTTATCCCAGACCTGTAGCTTCCTTGAAAAATGCTGTCCTTCCTGTCATTGTGGGTGTTCGCCAGCCATAGGACTGCCTGCACATGCTGACCCGCGTTCTGCTGCTGGTGATCCGCGCCATCGCGCTGCTGCCGCTACCGCTGGTGCGGGGTCTGGGCGCGGTGCTGGGGCGGCTGTTGTACGCGCTGGTGGCGTCGCGGCGGCGCGTCGTCATGACGAATCTTGCGCTGTGTTTTTCGCAGTGGTCGCAGGACGAACTGCGGGGCCAGACTCGGCGTGTGTTCATCCGATTTGCGCAGAGTTGGCTGGACCGCGGCTGGCTGTGGCACGCGAGCGAGGGCGTGCTGCGCCGTCGCCTCACGCTGGAGGGCGACGTGCAGGCACTGCAGGGTGACACGCCTACGGTGCTGTTCGCGCCGCACTTCATGGGGCTGGACGCGGCCTGGACGGCGCTGACGCTCAACAGTGCACGGCGCTTTGCGACCATTTATTCCCCGCAGATGAATGCAGCCGCCGATGCCTGGATCTATGCCGGGCGCCAGCGCTTTGGCGCACCCGAAATGGTGGCCCGGCTGGATGGCGTTAAACCCATTGTGGCGGCCCTGCGCGCCGGCGAGCCGCTGTACCTGTTGCCGGACATGAACTTTGACCCAAGCGAGTCGCTGTTCGTGCCATTCTTTGGCGTCAGTGCCTGCACCGTGCCCTCGCTGTCACGTTTTGCCAAACTGGGACGCGCGCAGGTGGTGCCCATCGTGACCCGCATGACGCCGGGCGGCTATGTGGTGCGGGTGCTGCCGGCGTGGACCGACTTTCCGACGGCCGATCTGGTGGCCGATACCACCCGCATGAACCGCGAACTGGAGTCCTACATCACGCCCGACCCATCCCAGTACTACTGGGTGCACAAGCGTTTCAAGGACCGGCCGAATGGCGAGGCGCCACCCTATTGACGAAGTGGCCTGTGTCGCTTCTGCTATTAAATAGATAGCTGTATACGACCGTTTTACGAGGGCTGGCGCAGGAATTTGCTTAGAAGATTTTGGACCAGGGCAGGCTCCTCGTGGATGATCCAGTGCGAGGCCCCGGGAACCTTGTGCAGCGTGAGGTCGGGCACATAGGCGTCCAACCCTTCAATCAACTCCGGCGGCAGCGCTGCGTCATCGAGTCCCCAGACCACCAGCGTGGGCACAGCAATGGTCAGCATGCTGGTGGGCAGTTCCACGGCCGCGGCGGCCGGGTCTTCGGGTCGTGGTGGGCGCAGCGGTGAGGAGCGGTAGTAATTGCAGCCGCCGCGCAGACCCTGTGACCAGACGGCGCGGTACTGGTCCTTGACCGCATCGGTCAGCCACGGCGTGGGCCGCTCGCCTGTGAATTCGTGGGTCAGAAAGCCCCACAGGCGCGCATAGCCATTGGCGGTCAGCAGCTTTTCCGCATCGTCGCGGATCAGAAAGTTCATGTAGGCGCTGGCCTGTTGCTGCGCCGGATTGCTCTTCAGTTCGCGCAAAAACGTACCGGGATGCGGCGAATTGATGATGGCCAGCCGCTGTGTCAAATGGGGTAGCTGGTTGGCAAAGTTCCACGCCACCGCGCCGCCCCAGTCGTGGGCCACCAGGCACTCCAGCGGTTGCGATTCCCTGGTTTCGATGGCCACCAGCGCTGCGATGTCCTGCACTAGGTATTTGGGGCGGTAGGCTGCCACTTCTTCGGGCGCCGACGAATGCTCAAAGCCCCGCAGGTTGGGTGCCACACAGCGGTAGCCACCGTTCTCGTCTTTGGAAAAGTGCTCCAGCAGGGCGTCCCAGACGAAGGCACCCTCGGGGAAACCGTGCAGGAAGACCAGCACAGGGCGCCCCCGTGATCCCGCCGCCCTGCAACTCAGCGTGATGCCGTGGGGCAGCGGTTGCAGGTAGGTCTCAATCATTCCTCGGCGGGCGTCTCGGGCGTGGGTGTGGCGGGTGCGATCTTGCCCGGCGGATGTGCCCACTTCCACAGCAGTTGGGCCACGTCGTCGATGCCCTTGCGCTTGGTGG
>ERZ724520.1776-NODE-1776-length-10507-cov-4.334960_pt1 | contig 10507 bp, 8 predicted proteins | sample MGYA00376053_ERZ724520 | MGnify/ENA primary metagenome ERZ724520 (study PRJEB28724, sample SAMN07190886) | activated sludge metagenome | isolation source: activated sludge of sewage treatment plant in Hong Hong | place: USA: Christiansburg, Virginia | collected... | reverse complement strand
TCATAGTTTCCCAAAACTATATTTTCAACTCTTTCTTTTAAACAATTTGGTAATAAAATATCGTCAGCATCAAAAAATAATATATATTCCCCAAGTGCTTTTTCTAAGCCTAAATTTCTCGAATAATTTGCTCCGCTATTTTTTGAGTTAATAAAATAAGATATTCTTTTCTCATTTCTGCAAAATTCTCTAATAATTTCTATAGTATTATCAATTGATAAATCATCAATAATAATAAGTTCCCAATTTTGGTATGTTTGATTTACAACAGATAAAATACTTTCCCTTATATATAATTCTTTATTATAACTGGGAATTATAATAGAAACCAAATTATTTATCACAACAAACTATTCTTTATAATCTTTTAATGCGTTTAGAAAGGTGTCGGTAACGGCCGAAAAACTGTATTGAGAAACGTTAAAGTAATTTTTTGTAAATGGTACATTTCCATTTAAATATTTTGGCAACTCCGATACAATATTTTCAGGTAATATATGTACTCCTAATTTATTTTCTCTTATAAATTTGCCAACTTCACCTTCCTCGCCAATAAATAATATTGGAGTTTCTGTATAAATTATTTCAAAAAATTTTGTTGATATAAGATCTTTGTCTGTTATAGGAAAAAACGCTAAATATGCAGCAGACTTTGAAATCAATTTAAACAATTGCTCTTCTTTAACAAATGGGTGTATAGTTATCATTCCATTTGCAAAATTTGAATTTATAAGAGGATATTGTGTTCCTGTATAAATATTCCATTTAAAACCTATATTTGGATTTGCCTTAATTATTTTATCAAGTTGTAAAATGTATTCTTGTATTCCATTATACATTGTTCCTCCATATATAAAACCATCTCTCTTTTCGTCTTTAATTACATTAGAAAATTTATCAGGATCGAAGGCATGAGATAATAAATACAATTTCGAAGCAAAAGTTGGATATTTTTGCATTAATACATCTCCCATATTTTGGGTTGGATAGCAAAACATATTACATTCTTTAATAGTATTGAGTTCTGATAACTCTTGATATTTTTTTTTGTTATTAGACATATTTGGAATTCCATATAAACCTCCCCAAGTCCATGGGTCGCGAATATCTGCTACATACTGTATTTCTTTATGTAGCATTTTAAATTCTGCTCCATAATTCAAAAGTGAAAATGGACCACCACTGACAACAAGTACATCTATTGCTTTTTTACTATGTAAATCCTCTAAAGCATTTAACATAGGATTTCTCCATGCAAATCCTTTATCAAATAAATTTTTTTTTGTAAAGTGCGTAAAAATGCGTGTATATATTAAGTATAAAAACTTCTCAAGGATATTATTTGCATAACCATTTAGCCATTCTGGATAATTTCTTGGTAACACACAAAAATCAATCCCTACAAATTCTTTTTGATACCATTCTAAACTACCCGAATTATTTGCACAAACAACAGTTACATTGTGCCCTTTTTTAGCAAGCTGTTGACTAAATTTAGCCCAACGTCTTCCTCCAATTTCTTTCGAAGGAGGAAATGTGTATGATACTATTGTGAAGTGCATTTAGTACTTATTCTTTATACAATTTTTCAATATTATTTACAATCTTAATGACTCTTTCAAAATCTAATCCCAAAGTATCAAGGTACCATCGTATATTTTGGTAACGGGGTTGATTTTCATCTTCAATTAATTGCAGTGCTTTTTCTCTTGTTATTTGCCCTTCACGAATCTGATTACTTCTAAAAGTATCGTGCTCCGTAAAACCAGCTACCGTATAATATACATAGTTATAAAAAGCAGCAGTTCCATCTCCAATACGCCAAGTAGTTGTAGTATCAGGCGCTAACTCCCAATCGTACTTACTAATTAATGTAGAATTAACTTGTTCTTCGTCCCATCTCCAATAATCAAATATGTGATAATAATCAGTCTTTTTATTAAAGCTACGATAATACTCTCCCGATAAGGTATCCCAAAGCGAGGAATTAAAATAACCTGGACTATCCATCATAGCAGAAAACCGCTTAAGGTGATACCGCAACTGTTTCATAGCTCCATTGCTATAAACACGGTCTTCTTCAAAATCGGGTTTAATATCTAGAAAACCAGTTTTAAAATGAGTTACTTCTAATGGATTTACGCCCCATAAATTTAAATTGACACCAGTTTGTTTTTTAACATCCTCTACATGCCTAAAAAAATGTTTATCACCTGCTGTAAGCATCGCCATCATACCTAAATTAGGTGATTTTAGCCATGCTTCTAAATTCATTCGAATATTTTTCCTCTTCAAGGAAATATCAGCAGCAACAATAATATTCTCAACTCCCATATCGGCACACATTTTACTAATGTTTCTTCTGCCCAAATCAGTTACCATTCCCCAGTCGTAAGTATACGTTACGGGGCGAAGTTTTAATTCTTCAATAATTAAATGCAAACCATAACAACTATCTCTACCTCCTGAAAAAGGAACTATACATTCTGTGCCAGATTTTTTTCGGTAGGGTTCAACTAATTTGAATAATTCTTCTTTTGGTTTTGGCTTATTTCTAATTTTATAATTAAGGCAATAATTGCAAACTCCATTTTCATTAAAATAAATAAAAGGCATTGTCTCTGGTAATACACATTTTGTGCATCGCTTTAAATTATGTTTTTTATATACTAATAGCGACTCTTGTGTTTTATCCAATTTAAATTCGGGAATTAAATTCTCTGTTCGAATATTAAAATCCTGCAAATTATATTTCAAGTTACTTGGCACAGGAACGTCAATAATTTTAAACGACTGATGAATTTGAGAAATTTCTTCACATCCTAATTCTGTTAATGTAAAGTTTTCGGAAGCGAAATAAGTCGCGTCATTTTTTTGTCCAACATACAAACTTCCATTATTAGAAATCAATATCATTTTACCCAAGTTTTGAATAACTAAAGCACACGATACCATTCCTCTGCAACTATTCATTATAACATCTGCTAATTCTGCAATGTCTTTCCCGTTATTTAAATGATCTATAGCTATACCTGCAATTACTTCCGAATCTATTTGAAATTTTCTTTCTACAGATAATTTTCCCCAAATTTCTTTGTCATTAACAATAATTCCATTGTGTAATACAAAAATATCATCTCTCACCACTGGCTGGTTATCAGCTAGTCCATTAGTGATTAGCCTGCTATGACCCAAAACAATTGAAGAATTATATGGCTTAATTTTATTTAGCAATGTATCAATATTATAATCTGCACGGCAAATATTATATTGATCATTTTTTATAAAAATTAACCCACTAGAATCCTTACCACGTCGTTGAGAATGTTTTACTAAAGACTTTAAATCAGTTCTATCTATACTTTCTTGGGCAATAATGCCAAATATTCCACACATAAATTTTTATTTTATTCAATTGTTATTTTAAATCAAATTATAGACTTGCTAAATATAGAGTAAAATTTAGCTATGTCTTTTTTATCTTTTAAACTATTTAATATTTCAGTTGGATTCTCGTCAATCTCAAGTAAATTTGACGCACCAATCTCTACCAAATTTTTCACATAATCTTCATACAAGGGTATATTTAAAGAGAATGAATGTCTATTTAGTCTTAATGCATCAAAAATTGTTGTTGAAAAAATGGTGACTAAAAACTCTGATTTACAAATCAATGTATCTAAATCTTCATTTACAACTTTTACATTAGAACATTCATTTTCCAAACCTAAATATAATTCCATTTTTTCTTGCGGGTGGGTTTTAACAATAACTATCCAATTATTTGTAAGTTTCAAACTTAAACCTTTTATAAATTTAATAAAATGTTCATCAGCTGAATACTGTGTTGTAATAAGTATTATTTTCTTATCTTTTTCATCAATTAAAATATCTGATTTAATATTGCTTTCAAATTGATAATAACCTAAAACCTTTATTTGTTCTTCGCTATACTCACAGCCATTTAACAATACATCCTTCCAAAATTCTCCATAAACATATACTAAATCTGGAAATAAAGCCTTTTTAATTATAGACTTGACTTGTTGAGGGAAAACATAAAATATATCTGCAACTGAAATTAAACCATGTTGCAATTCATTTACTTCAATATTATGACGTTTACAGGCTAAAATAAATGCCTCATTATGATAGTGACAAGTTAACAAGGCCTTTTTAAATTTATTATGTTTCAAAACATAATCCCACTTAACAAAGTTTATAAAAAATAAAAAGCTTGATATATTAATATTCTCTAATTCATCTTCAGTCCAAAGTTTAACAAAACTATCTGCTTTGAGTTTTATTCTTAACTCTTTAAAAAGAAGCCAGTTTTGTTTTGAAAAAATATTAAAACCAAATGCAAATTCTTTAATTGATAAGTCAGAAAAAACTTCATGAGAATCAGTTATGTAACAAAATTTATCTCTACCTAACTCAATAAATATTTTTTGATAATAGATAGGCACCTTAATGCCATTTTGAGATATGTATCTGTTTGAAAAACCAATGAGGGTTGTATTTGTGGAAATAGAAGAAATTTTCTTTTTAACCCTTACACGTTTTTTCGTATCCAAAAGGATTTTTATAAGGAAATAGCATTTAACAACAAATGTAGAACGACTAAAGTGATTTACAATTTCCCCTCTTTTGTTGTATTGGACTTTTAAACCATCCAATACCACTTTTAATAAATTAATATCTAAAACATTTAAACAAGAGCCATCGCCAATCTTAGAATAAAAATCTTCTTTAAACTCTTTAAATGTTTTATCAAATCCTTGGTGAGACATAATTACTTCTTAATTACTTCTTTTAATAGCAACAATTCAATCTCATCTCTTATTTCCAAAATACTTAAATTATATTTCTCACAAAAATCTAGAAGTGAGTTTTTACCATCTAAATAATTTATTAAGCGCATTCTCGTGGATAGTTGATTTGGCATAACTAATGCACCACTTAAATCTTCATACAAATTTCTTTTCCCCATATTTGGTTCGCAAAATTGTATGGTGTTTTTATAGTTATGATTTAGTTCAAAAGCCTGAATCATTTTCAAATACATTTCAATAGTATCAACAAGCGCATCAAATGAAATTAAATTCTTATTATCCAACGAAGTATGATATTCAACATATTCATGATATTTAGAACGCATTACGGAGCCAATTGCTAAATTAAATCCTGGAGAACAATACTGTCTTTCATCACTTCCAATTGGATCAAAATCAATAATAGAATACGGTTTCTTTGAATGTTTTAATATGTGTTCAGCAATTAAATCTGTTTGAGAAACACTTTGCCTACTCTTTTTATAAACAAAAGGTCTGTCAGTTCCGCAACAAGTTAAAACAAAACCTCCTTTAACATGTTTTAAAATATCATTTTTATTTTCACTTAAATAAGCTATAGTGCCGATTGTTTCGGGAGCAATTACAAAACGGTAAGTGTATTTTCGGTTTGGAATAGCGGCAATTAGCTTATATAAAAAACTCAAAGTTAATGGCCCACTTAATTCATTATTTGCCATACTTGGATGGCACAAATAAGACGATACTAAAATTTCATCTTCAGATTCGCCATTTAAAATGTATTCTCCATAAGTTAAACTCCCAGGTTTCAATTCAGATTCTATTACCACTTTATAGGTACCTTGTTTAGGTAAAGTGTTAAATTCATTTTGAGAAATACAAAATCCCCATTTCTTTTTATAATAAGATGTAATGTAAGGAATAGCGTCTGGCAATCGAGGAAGAGTGTAAATATGCTGAACTAAATCATCATAACTTAATTCGCAATTTACTGGTTCAGAATAACCAACTACGTGCAAATTATTAAGGGCAAAATCAGCTATTTTTTTTCCTTCAGGAGTTATGATATATGCATTAGTAATATTCCATTCATTTGGAATAACCCAATCAAATACATTGGTGCCAGTTGGAACTTCTGTCAACTTCAATGGAATTATTTCAGATAATATATCAAAACTTTTCCGTAATCCATTTCCAGTTATGCTTCTGCATATTGGCCATAATTCATCGAAATACTTTTCTATTTCTTTAGGATTAATTAGTTGCATTAATTTTAATTAAATTATCGGTTTGCAATTGCTTAATGAGCTCTTCATTAAATATAGAAACGCCCGCTTCATTTAAATGAGAATCGTCATAAAAATGATAAGCAGAGCTCAAATTTTCCAATTTACTAAAATCATAAAATATTACGTCATTAACCTCTATGTTTTTTTTAATTAATGAAATAAAATTATTATGTTGACTATAATCGTAAAAATAAGAAACAGGAGAATACACGCATACTAATTTAACTCCTCTAGTATGGCACATCGTTATTATTTTATCAAAATAACTAATTTGCTCATCATCAATTTCAATGGTCTTATGAGATAATTTTTCATTTGAAAAAAATTGAGCTTGCTTATTCTTGGGCATACTATCCGTTCTTGACGAATAGCCTTTTCCTTTATAATCTTTCTTTTTAAAATACGCCGAATCATTTTCAGATAAGTATCTAAATGCTGCTAAGTTTATTGTTCTTACTTCTTTATTATGCCAAGCAATATCATAAGCAGCAATTGGCTTAGAAATATTTTCTATTAAATCTGATGATGATTCCAATTGGTTTTTTGTAAAAGCCCCAGCAAAAACATCTAATAATAAAACCTTGCAATTAGTTGAATCAATATAATGTTTTATAACAAAAAAGGTATTCTTTATTGATTGCGCCGAGGTGCCTAGGTTAAACGTGTAATAGTTATGATTACCGAAAATATATGGAGAATAACCCCTGTATGCCCTTGACGACCCTGCAAAAACAATATCATGAAGTTGAGACCTATTAAACTCTTTGTACTTCAAATAAGTGTCACCCCCTTTCCAATTATAATAATCGTTTGTTATAAATATTGCAGGTCTTTGTTTATACTTAATTGTTTTAAGTGCAAACATTCCAAGTGAATACAATAAACCAATTGCAAATAATGAAAACAGAATATGTTTAATTTGTTTCATTAAAATTGAAAATAAATAAAATTAACCTTACCAAAAGTTCCAAATAAAATAATCAAAACAATAAGCGATGAAACCATTAAATTAAGCACAAATGGCTTCTTTGATTGATTTAAAAAACTTAAAGAGAATAATTTATCAGATAAAATAAAAAACAGTAAAAGTAACATTGAGAACAGAAATTTTATTCCCCCTGCTTGAACAATAAAATCTTTAACAGCATGTATATCATAGAAAGAAGAGAATGCTTTCTTTAATAACAAAAATGCTTGTGGTGTGGTATCAGCTCTAAAAAACACAAATGATATTAAAGTAAAAATAAATGTTACAATCCAACTAAAACTATTGTAAAATAAAGGAGGAAAAGTTTTACTCCATTTTTGTCTTTTATCACGCGTGAGCATTTCATAAGTTAATGCTAAACCTTGTATAATACCAAAAATTACAAAGGTGAACTTTGCACCATGCCACAAACCGCAAATAATAAAGGTTAAAAATATAGCATAAACTGTTGCCCATTGTTTCCATTTTTTTTTACTAAACTGTATTGGAGTGTACAAATAATCGCGTAACCAACCAGATAAAGACATATGCCACCTGCGCCAAAACTCAGTGACGCTTTTACTTATAAAAGGAAAATCAAAATTCTCTGCCAATTTAAATCCAAAAAATCTAGCCACACCAATTGCCATATCTGTATAAGCAGAAAAATCGGCATACAATTGAAATGCAAAGAGTAAAGTTCCAAGCCACAACACAGAACCTTGATTACCATCTATGTTTCCATAAATTGAATTTACATAAACATCTAACCTATCGGCAATTACTATTTTTTTGAATAAACCCCAAGTAAAACGTTGGATTCCATATCCAATATTATCCCATGAGAAATTTTGATTTTGATGAATTTGTGGGAATAACTCACTTGATCTTCCTATTGGACCAGATAATATTTGAGGAAAGAAACTTACAAATAATGCAAAATAACCTAATTGTTTTTCAGGTTTTCTTAACCCATAATAAACATCTAAACTATAACCTATACTTTGAAATGTATAAAATGAAATTCCGATTGGTAAAATTATTTTAAGTGGCTCAATGTTTATGGTTGAACTGAACAATCCTGCTATCTGAGAAGCAATGTCTGTAAAAAAACCTAAGTACTTAAATACAATTAAAATTCCTAAATTAAATAATAAGCCTAAATACAAGAACAGTCGTTTCTTACTCATTTGTTTTTTAAATTCATCCATTTTTAATGCAGAGTAGTACGTTACCAAAATGGTAGTTATTAATAAACCTAAATAAATAGGTTTTTCCCATGCATAAAAAAACAAACTAGCCGCTAATAATATAGCCCATTTTAATCGGCTAGGTGTAACTAACCAAAATAAAAATACTACACTAAAAAATTTAAAAAAATCTAATGAATTAAAAAGCATTTGCTTTTAGTCTTCTAATTTTCTTGTAATTAAATCTAATAAATCGCCCACATTTTTCAATCCCATTACATCAAAACCTGTAATCTCAATACTAAACGATTCTTCGGTTGCGGTAATTAAATCTAAATGTGTAATTGAATCCCATTGATCAATATCCGCAGCAGTAGTACTGCGTGTTATTTCTATTGCGTTATTTTGAAAAACATTTCTAAAAACTTGAGTTAATTGTTTGTGGTACTTTTCCATTTTTCTTATATATTTTTAATCATTAATACTTTTCCATTCTCTTTTTCTGAATGGCTTAACTTTTCTTCTTCAATCTTAAAACCTAATTTAGAATAAGCACCAATTGCTCCTTCATTTTTTTTCCAAACTTGTATTTGCAATTCATTTATTTGGTTCATTTTAGCGTCTTGCTCAGCTGCATGCATTAATTGTCTCAACATTCCTTTTCCTCTATACTCTGGCAAGGTAGCAACACAGTCTATTTGTAATGTGTTTATTTTTTTTGTTAAGCCTAATTCTGAATTGTTTTTCAAAAAACCAAATGCAGTTGCCATGCTTTTTCTATCGAAACCAGTCATGAGTGCACCAGTTGTTAAATGATTAGAATCTCCAAATTCACCTTCTTTATAAATTGCAAAAGCAGAAGCAGGCACTCCATTTTCGGTAGCAATTAAAAAGGATTTGTAAGCAAGAGGATGTCCTTGTGTTTCATTATTTATAATTTTTTCAAAAATGGGTAATAGCTCTTCATTTGTTTTGTTAAACATTTTTGTGTAAGCTGTAATTTCATTACCTGTATTTTCGGCTAGCAAAATTATTGATGCTAAAAATGAACAATCAGATTGTTGAGCTTTTCTAATAGTAATCATTTTAACTTAGAAATTGTTTATGTAATAATTGTTTATCCACTTTTCCATTTGTATTTATTGGTAATGGATTTACTGCAATAAAATGGCGAGGAATCATATAAAATGGCAAAGCATCTTTCAATTTATTTTGTAGCTCAGCTTGTATAAACTTACCTTCAATAAAAGCATATAAATCAGTATAATCATCTGTTATTTTTGCAAGCACCACAATACTATCAAGGCCTGTAACATTTTTAAGAGCATGTTCCACTTCACCTAATTCTACTCTAAAACCATTAACTTGTACTTGATTATCTTTTCGATTAATATATACTATATTATTGTTTTCATTCTTTACAACAATATCACCCGTTTTATACCATTTTTTTTGATTACTATCAATATAAAATGCTTGTTCCGTTTTTTCGTTATTATTCCAATAGCCATTAAATATTTGAGCACCTTCCACTAATAATTCTCCACGTTCACCATCCTGTACATTATTATAGTTATCATCAACAATAGCACAATTTATTCCATTTAAACCTTCACCAATTGGACATAATCCATTAATTGTTTGCTTTTCAGTTTCGTTATCTAGCTTATAAAATAAACTCCAAACTGTTGTTTCTGTTGGACCATACGCGTTTTCTACAATTGTATTTTCTGCTGAAGATTTCCATTCAGTAACTAGTTTATAAGGAAGCGCTTCCCCAGTAAACAAAGTTGTATGAACACTTGGTATTTTAATTGCCCCAAGCATTTTTAATTTCTTTAAATAAAAAATTGCAGAAGGAGGAATGGTTACAAAAGTAGCCTTGTAATCATAAATTGCTTTAAAAGAATTTACCGCAACAATACCTTCCATTTCTGGAATAAGCAATGTTGCACCATATTGCCAAGCAATAAAAGTACATGCAAGCGAAACATCAAAACTTAATTCGAATGCTTGTAACACAATATCATTTTCGTTAAGATTATATCTCTTATTTAAGGCTGTAATTAATGCATTAAAATTTAAATTTGTTATTGGAATTCCTTTAGGCACACCCGTACTGCCTGATGTAAATAATATATATACAACTTGAGTATCGTTTGGTGCATAATCAATTGCTGTAGTATTATTTTCTGAAAGGTTGTCAATTTCGAAAGAAGAATTCTCTTTCAATTCATTTATTCTGTT
>ERZ724520.1774-NODE-1774-length-10520-cov-4.884185_pt1 | contig 10520 bp, 11 predicted proteins | sample MGYA00376053_ERZ724520 | MGnify/ENA primary metagenome ERZ724520 (study PRJEB28724, sample SAMN07190886) | activated sludge metagenome | isolation source: activated sludge of sewage treatment plant in Hong Hong | place: USA: Christiansburg, Virginia | collected... | reverse complement strand
TTTTAATTCCCATTGCTGCCACTTGGTTGAGTGATTTGTTTATTAATAACATTATTTATCGTCAATATTTTTCTGAATTTACCTGGTTTTATCAAGGATTTTATTGGCAATATGGAAGTTATCTTTTAATAGTACTTGCGGGAATTTTTATTTTAAAAACAATTAATATACAAAAAATAGTTGTTGGTGCAATTGCATCAACAACTATTTTCTTTTTAGTTTCTAACTTTGGAGTATGGGCAAGCGGATCAATGTATCCAAAAACTTTTGAAGGATTACTAACGTGTTATGTCGCTGGAATCCCTTTTTTAAAAGGAACCATGTTAGGCGATTTTTTTTACTCTGGTGTATTGTTCGGATCATTTGCAATAGCACAAAAAAAGCTCCCCATTTTGCAGCTAAAAAATGTGTAACCATGAAGAAAAATATTGCCCAAGATGCAATGCCATTTTTGAATGTAAAGTTGGCACAATAGCACTTTGTCAATGTGCAACAGTTGAGTTGAACAACAAAGAGCGAAATTATATTCAACAAAATTATGAAGACTGTCTTTGCGCTTCCTGCATGAAAGAAGCTAAAGCAGGATATTATAATAATCAGTTTAAAAATAAAATAAAAAAACTACTAGGATTTTTTGAACGATAATAAAAAAATACAAGAAGATAAAAAACCGCCAACCAAACAAGATTTGGAGCAGCAGAAAGATTACTACATTAACGAAAAAGGACAATGGGTATTCACTGAATTATATCACATCAAAAGAGGATACTGTTGTAAAAATGGATGTAAACATTGCCCTTACGGACATTCAAAAAAATGACCACTTTTTCTTAATTAATAAAAATAAAATATGGTAAGAGAAGATAAAATTTTAAAATCAGAAACACGTATTTTTAAAGCCGTATTTCCAAATACAACCAATCATTACGATACTCTATTTGGTGGAACCGCCATGCAATGGATGGATGAAGTGGCTTTTATCGCCGCCACAAGATACAGCAGACAAAGAATGGTAACTGTAAGCAGCGACCGCATTGATTTTAAAAAACCAATTCCAGCAGGAACTATCATCGAACTCGTAGGAAAAGTAACCTATATTGGTAATACAAGTTTAAAAGTTCGTGTAGATATTTTTATCGAACAAATGTATTCAGAAGATAGAGAAAAAGCAGTGAGCGGAGAATTTACTTTTGTTGCCGTTGGAGATGATAAAAAACCCGTCAAACTCCATTGATTTTTTTATAAATGAATATAGATTTCATTTTGAAAGTAAAAACCATATTTTTTATAAACATCATAATACGCTGTGTATAATTACATCCTTAAAGCGTAATTTATATTCATTTTCACCCTCTATCTTTGTTTCAAATAATTACTGTTTGGTTGTTATTATTAATAATACAAACAACAGGGGAATCGGGTGTAAATCCTGAGCTGTAGCGCAACTGTAAACGGATAAAACCGTAAGCCAGATTACCTGCCAAATCAGTTTGAATTTTGTTTTCGCATAAAAGACGAAGTTCTGAAAGAGACCATTATACGCTCATTCAATACTTTCCTTTTATGCCATTGTTTAATTTTTTAAAACCAAATTTCAATGAGCATTTTTGATAAGAGACTTAATTATAAGCCTTTTGAATATCCAGAAGTAATGAAATTCGTAGAAAGCATGAATAGTTCTTTTTGGGTACATAAAGAAATTGATTTTACAGCAGATATACAAGATTTTAAATCTAATTTGAGTGAATTAGAAAAAGAAATTGTCAAACGCAGCCTTCTTAGTATTGCACAGGTTGAAATAGGTGTTAAGTTATTTTGGGGCGATTTGTATAAGCATTTTCCTAAACCAGAATTCAATAATTTAGGCGCTACATTTGCTGAATGTGAAGTGCGACATGGTGAAGCTTATGCAAGACTCATAGAGATATTGGGTTACAACAATGATTTTGAAAATTTAGTAAATATTCCTGTTTTTGCTAAAAAATTAGAAGTGATAGAAAATAGTTTGTATGCAGACAAGGACGTGATTTCAAAACTGTTATTCTTTACAATAGTTGTCGAAAATTCCTCTCTGTTTTCTCAGTTTGCAAATATCCTTTCTTTTACAAGATTTAAAGGTTATTTAAAAAATACTTCTAACATTATAGCATGGACTTCTATTGATGAACAAAACCATGCAGATGCTGGCGTATTTTTATTGAATATTTTAGAAAATGAAGGTTTTCTGACAAATGAAATAAAAGAAAGAATTGCACAGGAAGTAAAAAAATATATTGAGTATGAAGCAGAGTTGTTGGATTGGATTTATGAAAATGGGGAATTAGATTTTTTCTCAAAAAATGACATGCTCAATTTTATGAAATACAGAGTAGATAACTCACTTCAAAAAATTGGAATTCCCAAATTATATAATATTACAACCCAACAATACCAACCAATGCATTGGTTTGATGAAGAAGTGTTTGCGAATGAATTGGATGATTTTTTTGCAAAACGTCCTACTGCTTATACCAAACACGACAAAAGTATTTACGCTGAAGATTTATTCTAAAATTATATAAACTATCACACAAATGAATGAAATATGGTGGCTCAACGATGAGAGTGAACAAATACTAAACAGAGGTTACTTACTTAAAGGAGAAAGCGTAAAAGGCGCAATTGAACGAGTTGCAACCGCTGCAAGCAAACAACTCTATCGCCCTGAATTAAAAGAAAAATTTGTTGAAATAGTAGAAAAAGGCTGGATGAGTTTAAGCTCTCCAATATGGGCAAACATGGGAACAGAACGAGGATTGCCTATTTCCTGTTTCAATGTTCATGTACCCGATTATATCGAAGGGATTACACATAAATTAGGTGAAGTAATTATGCAAACAAAAATCGGCGGTGGAACATCGGGATATTTTGGCGAATTACGTGGCAGAGGTACTGCCGTTACAGATAACGGACAAAGCAGCGGAGCAGTTTCTTTCATGAAACTATTTGATACAGCCATGGATACGATTTCTCAAGGAGGAGTAAGACGTGGAGCTTTTGCAGCATATTTAGATATTGACCATCCAGATGTTGAAGAATTTTTGAATATCAAAGACATTGGCAGTCCACTTCAAAATTTATTTTTCGGCGTATGTGTACCAGATTATTGGATGCATGAAATGATTAACGGAGATATGGAAAAACGAAAAATTTGGGCAAAGGTATTAGAATCTAGACAGCAAAAAGGAATGCCATATATTCTGTTTTCAGACAATGTAAACAGAAATAAACCACAAGTATATAAAGACAAAAATATGCACATCAATTCCAGTAATTTATGCTCGGAAATTATGTTGCCCTCAACTTTTGAGGAATCCTTTATTTGCTGCCTTTCATCCATGAATTTAGAATTATATGACGAATGGAAAGATACGGATGCTGTACAAACGGCCATCTTTTTTTTAGATGCAGTTTTGCAAGAATTTATTAATAAAACAGAAGATAATTATTACTTAAAATCAGCAAATACATTTGCCAAAAAACACCGCTCAATAGGATTGGGCGCAATGGGGTGGCATTCCTATTTACAAAAAAATAGAATACCTTTTGAAGGCTTAGAAGCAAAACAACTGACCAATAAAATATTCAAACAAATTCGCTCAGAAGCAGACATTGCAACGGCAAAATTAGCTGAAATTTTTGGCGAACCAGAAGTTTTAAAAGGATACGGCATTAGAAATACTACAGTCTTAGCTATTGCACCTACTACTTCCTCGTCTGCCATTTTAGGACAAACATCCCCTGGTATAGAGCCCTTTAGTAGTAATTATTTTAAAGCAGGATTAGCCAAAGGAAATTTTATTCGTAAAAATAAATACCTAAAAGAATTATTAGAAGATAAAGGAATTGACAACGAAGATACTTGGCGAAGCATTATGCTCAATCAAGGTAGTGTGCAGCACCTAAATGAATTGACTGAAAAAGAAAAATTAATCTTTAAAACATTTAAAGAAATCAGTCAATTAGAAATTATTCAACAAGCATCTATCCGCCAAAAATATATTGACCAATCTCAAAGTTTAAATATTAATATCCCTGCCAATTTACCAGTTAAAGAGGTCAACCAATTAATTATAGAAGCATGGCAGTTGGGAATTAAAACTTTGTATTACCAACGCAGCCAAAGTGTTTCTAAAGAAACCGTGGTGCAAAATTTAGTACAATGCGTAAGTTGTGAAGCATAAATCTCAATTTTATTATTTTGAGGCAACAGTTTTATCTTTTTTTATAAAGATTAGTTAGGTTTAGTGTAAAGATATTTTAAAAGTAGCTACCCAAAATATCCAAAAAGTCGCATTTTTTTCATATTATTGTTTTTGAATAAACCAATTGTGAAAAACAGGTACATACTACTAATACTTTTCTCTTTGTTTGCATTATACATGGTATGGTGTAATATCAGTTTTATATATACTAGAGAAAATAAATCAAATATTATTTTAGTAGATAAAATTTCTTATCCAAAAGATTCTTTCAATACAGAAAGTGCCACTGTTTTTTGGCAAGGATTTTATCACGATTGGGGCTACAATCACCGTGTAAACAGAATGGGCGATTGGATACAAAGTATTCAAAAATCAGACAACGGAATCCAAGCAGTCATATCCCATTCTGCCGCAGCCGGCAGTGGAAGCGATGTATTAGATTATCAGACCTTCTTCACTTATGTAAAATCACAAAAAGCAAAATTCTTTTCTTCTATTGTTTCTTGTACCGTTAGAGGTAGAGAAGCAACGACCACCACAAAAATGGTCACAGTAAAAGGAGCTTGGCCTAATGAACTGAAAAATTATAAACAAGGTATTGTAGTTTTAAATGGTTTTGATTTAGCCTCCAGCACCAGAAGCAATGGAAAGGTAATGGGCTCAGGAAATGCAGATAAATTATCCATGTTTTATATTAATGTACAAGATTTAAAAATAGAAAATGATTCTTTTTCCTTTAATTTAACCATAAAATTAGGAGCAGATTGCGACTCGCCAGAATGTATAAATTTTACGCCAGGTGATAATGAATGGTTTGATTATCAATTTAGAGTGGCTTATCAGATAATGACATATAATGAAGGTGTTCATATTGCTTCTTCTAAAGTATCCCAAAATTATAATTGGTGGAAACCTTTAAAAACAAGACCAGACATTGATCCTAACGAGATTTTTAGAAATGATAAAACATTCAAAAACAAAAATATAAACGGCATTGCTGGCTATAATATTGGTATCCCTGTTTTTGATAAAATTGAAGTGAATATCGAAAAAGGAAATGGAGGATTTACAAGAAAAAGAAAAGAAACACCTCATTTATTAATGTTGGATATTGCAATTCCTAAATACACGTACAATACATCAAGTGGCAGTTGTGTTTATGATATAGATTTATTTTTTAAGAATTGGAAACCCAATATGCACCCTTTGTCTTTTGGAAATGATGGGACAGTTACTATTAATGCAGGATTGAAACTAATTCAAATCAGTGACCCATCCGCTATTGCAGAAGACTTGTGGCTCAATGGAAAAATAAATTGGCAAACCACACAATTAGACCAACGAGAATCGGACGACCCAAGCGCGGTAAAATCTTTTGTTTTTAACAAATAAATATGTTTACGCTTCAAAAATATTGTAGTAGTTGTGGCAAAGAAGTTGTCTTAAAATATGCCGAAGGCAGAGATAGAATTGTATGCGAACACTGCAATACCATTCATTATACCAATCCAAAATTAGTAGTAGGCACATTAGCCGTTTGGGAAGATAAAGTATTATTGTGCCGCCGTGCTATTGAGCCACGCAGAGGTTTTTGGAATCTGCCTGCCGGCTATTTAGAAGATTTTGAAAAAGCAGAAGACGGTGCTATTCGCGAAACATGGGAAGAAGCCGGTGCCAATATAGAAATCGAAAAAGTTTATTCCGTATATAACTTACCGCAAGCCAATCAAGTATATATTCATTTTTTAGCTAAACTGAAAGACGGCATCATACGCAACGGTGAAGAAAGCATAGAATCCGTATTGTTCAAAGAAGAAGATATTCCATGGAAAGACATGGCATTTGCTTCTTCCGCCTATACGTTGCGCAAGTTTTTTGAAGATAGAAAAAATGATTCTTTCGGAGTTCATTTGGGAACATTCCCTGAAAAGTAAACATCTAATTAACTTTTGTTCAAAAAAAAATAAAAAACATTCTCTCTAATAAATTGTAACTTTGAAATATGAAAACGATCTCTAACAACTCTAAATTACTCTTGGCTATTGGCTTGATAGTTGCAGCCGTTATCTTTAGAATTATACCACATCCATTTAATATGACTCCGTTAATTGCAATAGTTTTATTTGCAGGAGCAAAATTTGAAAATAAAAAATTAGCATTTATTATTCCTATGTTAACTTTGTTTCTTAGCGATGTCATTATCTCTTACATGAATAATTATCCATTATTACATTCAACCATATTGTTTACTTATGGAACGGTATGGTTAATCGTACTTTTGGGTACAGTATTAAAAGGTAAATTTAATATTGGAAAAACAGCCGGTATAACTTTATTAGCCTCTTTGTTGTTTTTCGTTATCAGCAATTTTGGCGTTTGGTTATTTAGTAATATGTACACCCTAAATTTAGAAGGATTGATTAATTGTTATGTAATGGCAATTCCTTTTAATAAATTCAGTTGGGCGGGAGATTTAATCTTCTCCTTTGCGCTTTTTGGCATCTATGAAATAGTAAGTAATAAAATACTTGCAGAAAAGACACAATTTATAATGAAAAAATAAATAGGACAAAAAATAACCTATTTCTATCTTTTTTTATTTCTATATTATTTTCTCAACAGTTGTTATTATTAATAACGGGATGAGGGTTCTTATTTTGTACATTTGCACTACTAAATTTTTAAAATTTGACTTTAATAAAATCAATTTCCGGTATTCGAGGTACAATAGGTGGAAAATCAGGAGAAGCATTAACTCCTATTGATATTGCTAAATTTTCTCTCGCTTTTGGAACTATTCTCAAACAAAACGACGCAAAAAAAATCGTAATAGGCAGAGATGCACGAATTTCGGGAGAGATGGTATATCATATCATTGTAGGAAATTTGATGGGCATTGGTTTAGATGTGGTAGATATTGGACTGGCAACCACGCCGACCGTAGAGATGGCGGTAGTTGCCGAACAAGCAGACGGAGGTATTATCATCACAGCTTCTCATAATCCTAAGCAATGGAATGCACTAAAATTATTGAACAATAAAGGTGAATTTATTTCTGAAAAAGTGGGACAAGATGTGTTGAAAAAAGCACAATCGGGGAAATTTGATTTTGTAGAAGTAGATAAGCTTGGACATCTTGTTAAAAAAGATTATTTAGAATATCATATTCAAGAAATTCTAAAACTTCCTTATGTAAATATGGAAGCTATTAAAGCAAAGAACTTTAAAATAGTTGTAGATGCTGTAAACAGCGTAGGAGGAATTGCAGTGCCAAAATTATTAAAAGCATTAGGGGTTGAAATCATTCATGAATTATATTGTGAACCAACCGGAAAATTTGCACACAACCCTGAGCCACTACCAGAACATTTATCAGCATTGGCATCCGAAGTAAAACAGCAAAAAGCAGATCTTGGTATTGCTGTAGATCCGGATGTAGATAGATTAGCCTTGATAGATGAAAAAGGAATCCCATTTGGCGAAGAATATACTTTAGTTGCAGTGGCAGATTACATCTTAAAACATAAAAAAGGAAATACCGTTTCCAATTTATCCTCTTCAAAAGCATTAAGAGATATTAGCATAAAACACGGCGTAGAATATACAGCATCAGCCGTAGGAGAGGTAAATGTGGTGAAGATGATGAAAGACACCAACGCCATAATTGGTGGTGAAGGAAATGGCGGTATCATACTTCCAGAATTGCATTACGGTCGCGATGCTTTGGTGGGAATTGCATTATTCTTATCGCATTTAGCAACTTCCAACAAAAGTATGAATTCTTTGCGGGCTCAATATCCAAACTATGTTATTTCCAAAAATAAAATACAATTGGAAGAAGGCATGGATTTGAAATTTATTATTGAAAAAATTAAAGATAAATACCAAAAATATCCTCAAAATTTAATAGATGGTTTACGAATAGATATAGACGAAGATTGGGTGCATTTACGTGGCTCTAATACAGAACCAATTATTCGAATTTATGCTGAAAGTTCTACAGAGCAAACCGCAAATGCCATCGCACATAAAATGCAAAAAGATATTACAGCACTTTTAAAAAGCCAGTAGTTTTTTATTTATTTTTCATTTATCCTACATTAGAAAAATTTCACCGAGATAGATATTCTAATATTTGTTGACATTTTTTTCCCTTCGCTTGATATTTTAATACCCACTTTTAGATTGTCAGGTTTCTTATAAAATGAAATTTTAAATGATACATAAAATGCATCATATTTGTGATTAAATTTATTCAACAATATTGGTTTCGTTCTTGCATAAATTGTAACTTGTGCGGTAAATAACAATATCCATTTTGGCAGCTACCTTTGATTCTATTTGGAAAGACTTACAAGCAAAAAAATTTGCACCCATCTATTTTTTATGCGGTGAAGAATCTTATTATATAGACATTGTTGAAGATTTTATTAGCACTAATGCATTAGAACCACACGAAAAGGATTTTAATTTTTCTATGTTTTACGGAAAAGATGCTGACCCAATGGTTGTGCTGAACGATGCTAAACAATATCCAGCTTTTGCCGAAAGGAGAGTAGTTGTAATTAGAGAAGCACAAGATTTTAAAGTAAAAGAATGGGAAGCATTTGAAAGTTATTTTGAAAAACCTGTTAGCAGCACTATATTAGTGTTTGCGCATAAAAACAAAACGTTAGATAAGCGAACGAAGATTGCCAAAACCATCGAAAAATATTCTGTTTATTTAGAAACAAAAAAACTATCGGAAGATGTATTGCCAGCATGGATTGTAAAATATGTTGGCGAAAAGAAATTTAAAATAACTGCAGAAGCAGCTAAAGTATTGGCGGAGAATTTAGGGAATGATTTATCACGTATTTCCAATGAGATAGATAAATTATCGGTGATGCTTTCGAGCGATACAGAAATATCTACAGAATTAATTGAGAAATATATCGGTATTTCCAAAGAGTATAATATCACTGAATTTAATAAAGCGATTGTTTACCGAGATTTTTCCAAAGCAATGAAAATGATTTTGTATTTTGAAAAAAATCCTAAAGCCGGACCTATTATTGCCATCATTGCTTATATGTACAACCATTTTAGTAAATTATTTGTAGTACAACAATTAAAAGATAGCAAAGCTATTAAAGATGCTTTAGGTTGGGTTCCACCAGATGTTAGTAGTGGTGCAAAATATTATTCACTACAAAAGACTACAGAAATCCTGCATTTACTATGCGAATACGATGCAAAAGCAAAGGGTCTATACGCTACTGGCAATAATTCCAACGCTGATTTGTTGAAAGAATTAGTAGTTAAAGTAATCCGTTGATGATTGGTAAATTAGTTATTAGGTATTAGTTAAAAGTTATTGGGTATTGACTTGCTAAGTAGAATTGAAATAAGCAGCTGTTGAAGTGATAGTTTTAATTATTTATAAAATGTATTGTAAGGTAGTATCTCATTAACTGTGTAAGTTGAAAAATTATTCTGAAAAATTTTCCCCTCAAGGTTGTAATTCAGAGAATCCATATCTTTTATTATTTGCAATGTTTGCAACTCCCTAAACCTACGCACAATTTTTATTCTCTTCTTAGCTTGAAAAAATAGTATTCAAAAACCATTGTGCAATGTATGTTTGAATTTTCCCCAAAAAAATACAAAAAATTGGATTAATCAGATTTTTTTTATTGATTTTGGGGCTTTCTTAGAATAAACTGTTTGAGGTCACATCAATAAAAAATTGGGCGCACTATTTATTCTGATTCTTTCGGAACGGGTTCGAACCGCAGATCCTCCCGGTTATAAATCGGGATGCATAGAACCAGCAATGAGTTTTTCAATAAATTTTCTATTTTTCATACTTTTAAATAGAGATTCTCTTTTTAAAGATTCTTCTTTGGTATTAAAAGTTTCAAAATATACAATAACCCAATCTTTTGCTTTACCAGTAAAACCTTTATGATTAGATAAGTGTCTTCTTAATCGTTCGTTTAAATCATCACAAGTCTGACCGATATAAAACTTGTCAAGATAAGATGAATACAATATGTAACAATAACAAGGCATATAATAAAAAATCCCAACTAATGTGTTGGGATTTGGGAGTGGGCGCACACGGGTTCGAACCGCGGACCCCCTGCTTGTAAGGCAGGTGCTCTGAACCAGCTGAGCTATGCGCCCGAAATATATTTATTTCGGAAAAATCAAATTAAAGAACGAAGTCAACCGTGGAATCTCCCGATTATAAATCGGGATGCTCTGAACCAGCTGAGCTATGCGCCCGAAATA
>ERZ724520.1773-NODE-1773-length-10526-cov-4.090440_pt1 | contig 10526 bp, 11 predicted proteins | sample MGYA00376053_ERZ724520 | MGnify/ENA primary metagenome ERZ724520 (study PRJEB28724, sample SAMN07190886) | activated sludge metagenome | isolation source: activated sludge of sewage treatment plant in Hong Hong | place: USA: Christiansburg, Virginia | collected... | reverse complement strand
CTATAAACTTTGATAATAGTTTTCTGTTGTACTATCAACAAATTTAGAAAAACATAATTTCTTTTCAGGAATCGATTAGCCAACTCGATTTTTTAAGCAGATTGTATGGAAATGTATGCCTCAATAGTGCAGTGATACCTGACAATCAAAGATATACGTGCATTCAGTTGTAAAATGGTATCTTGCAGAACGGCGTCTCAGCTTGTGTGAATTACCTGAGCGAACAGATCAACCGGGTCTCAATCGCTAGTGCTGGAAATGCGAAAAATCTGCTTTCTTTACGTAAATAGCTAATTATTTAGTTCAGTTGCAGTTTCTTTTTGTAAATCCGATTCTGGTAGAGATGGAAGATATGATGGAGGTGACGTTGATTGATGAAATTAAACGATATGGCTATCTGTATCAGTCTTTGACTCTGATTGCTATTGGCTTTGTGATAGCTTACGACCTCTACCTTTACTTTTTTCCAATTAAGTCCATGGAGAACTAAATTAACTTTACGAATGGCATGATTTCTCTGCTACCCTAAAATCCAGTTTAGGAACGGAAGATTATGACCACTGTTTGATTTTTATAGCTAATACTTATTTACTGTCTGGAGGTGGGGTAATAACTTTTGGGTAGTGTAAATCAGAGATGGAAGGTTTGTTTATTTTTTTAAGAGCTGAAATGCGATATTAATGTGGTCGATTGCATCATTCTGCCCCAATGGAGGTTGGAAAATATTTTTGTTGCTGGTTGCATAAGGAATATTTCAATTATAATATAATAATCGATAATTTTAAAAAATAATATCCGTGACAAATAACTAACGATTTTAAGTCATGATTTTTTTGGAGGGACGTGGGTAGGTTGTCATTAACTAAATTTGATTTTAAAGCTTATTTTTGAAAATGAGTATGTGTAATGAGATTACATTTGCTTAGAATCATTTTATTTTCACAATGGAGAAGAAAGTTAGCAAGCACAATGAGAAAGAAAAACCCAACTGGGATTGGACGCATGTGGAATGCTATCTCAAAACAGTAGAAGCAAACCGCAAGAGCACCATCTGGAATCTGACACCAAGTATAATCCTCACTAATCCCTCGACCGAGGCAGCAGGACCCAACGTCAGACTTTACATCGACACTGAAAAATCACTCCAATATTCTAACGATTTGGAGTGGAACTGGCACAAGAGCTGGAATATCCCCAATATATCCCTGAGGTTATAAGTACTAGTTTGTTTATCTAGATCAAGGACGAAAGTACAGGTGATTTTCTGTTATCACCCCGCAACCTTTATGTAGACAATATCTGAATTAGGCCCAAATTTTCGCAGTGAAGAAAAACACCTAGAATGAGAAAACAGATCGGATGACTCTAATTGATGTGGGCATCAGGGGAGAAAGCAAGATGGAGATGATAGACGGGCAGGTCTATTTTAGTGCAATTAAGTTCAGCTCGACCACATACAATAACGAAGGGATCAACTTCAACTTGTTGATTGTACTGTACATCAACTAGGGCGAATTTGAAAAACCGAAGGTACTGACGGCAGTCATGAGCCCTCCTATTTTTGTGGATTCGAGACGGTCTGCTCGGGACTACCAATAAAAAAAATTTAGTTCTTTTGTGGAACCGTTTGGCTATGATAACATTTAGAAGGAATTCATAAAACGGGAGAACAAATCTAAGTGTGAGAGTGAAATTGTTATTAAGAACGATCCGTAAGGGTTCTACAATTACATAACTGCTCCCAATATACGACACAAGGTCAAACATCCTGTGTTTTTGGCAATTAAATTTTCAAATTGTGTCAAGATTTACTATAACACCAAACTGGTTACAGCTGGCAATGTAGGTTTTGGTTGATTTAGATCAATGAGTTGCTCGAGAATATGCAGACTAAGCTGCTGAAAGAGAACAAATCTAAACAAAAAACAGATGTGGAGCTACCGACTAATTTAGAGGAGAAACATTTTGTTTTTGTGATATCTAATTTAAACGACTCTCTCAAAAGGAAAAAAGTACTGTAGTCTATTGAAACAATGCAGAATTAGTTTATAGGGATCACTTGCGGTTCTGAGGATCTGATCGATTGTTTAATGCCCATCGGCACAATTGAGTCAGTGAAGAAGGCGTACAAGGAGACATATGAATCTTTGATTACTATTTGCCAAAATTATGAACCTGAGTACCAGGAAGAGAGTTAGGATGAGTACTATAGTGAACAGTATGATGATTCAGAGAAGGAGTCGGTGAAGAAGAAGGAGAAAGAGAGGGAAAAAGAGCAGCCAAAGGCCAAACCCAGGAACCAAACTACTATAATATCAAACAAAAACGGAGCGTTGATGCCAGAGAAGGCTTTGAAGAGTTAGAAGAATGATGAGATAATCCTGAAGAAGGAGGAACTGTTCGATTCTCAGTTCTAGCCTGCTGTTTTTTTTAACCACGACCAAGAAAACATAAGGAGGAACAACGCTGCTGCTTCGTCTGCCTTTAGCAAGGCAGTTGGTTTTAGGAACGTCGGGAATCCAACTGAAAATAACCCCATTTTCGATACCAGTCACCTCAACAAGGCATTTTCGAATAACCTCGGCAACATCGATTTCGATGGCAAGGGGCAGAACAGTGCGTCGGCCAGTGAGGCCAAGAACCCAGGGTTTAAGAGTACGAACAAGAACGAGGGCAGCTTGTTGGGACAGGGGCAGATGATGTCGGGACAGGGAATGGGAGGATCGATGGGGGGTTTGGGGGCAGGGATTGGACAGGGCCAGGGCCAGGGATTGGGGAACAACTTCGGAATGAACAACGGTATGGGTGGTAACGGTTTCAACAACTCGTTGTACGACAACTTGATGTACAGCAACCTGACTTTGGGTAACTGGTTGAGTTCAGTCAAAAACAACAACAATTCTTTATATGATGGAATGATGAATACCTCTCTCTCCGACCAGATGATGCACAAGAACAACCTCTAGCGTTACTTGCAGACAGAACAGCAGCAGAAAATGCTTGAGTTGGGACGGATGCCGTTACAGACAGAAGAACAGCAGTCGATTCTGTGTCTGATTCAACAGATCAGTCTGTACAAGGAATTGCTGTCGCAGGTGACCTACCAGAACCAGTTGCTCAGCAGGGACATTACCTTCAAGCAACAGCAGCAGAATGTGATGCAGCAGCATAACGCCATGGGGCAGTTCGGTGGCATGCAGGGCATGAACTACCTCGGCGGACTCGGAGGCATGAACCTGGGAAATCTGGGAAATTTGGGCAATATGGGCAACATCAACGCGATGAACAACGGCATGAACAATAATGGCATGAACAACATGAATAATTTGTCGTCTCTTTCCGGCGTTTCGCAGGGACTGCTAGGAAGTAACCATGGTGACATTTAGATAACCTACTGAACAATCAGATGAGTCTGGTTAATAACCTGTTGCTCAACCAGGGCAACAGGCCGGGCGAACAACCCGCAAAGTAAAAAGAAGGCAGCTCCACCAACCTTAACCAGGCCATGGGTAACAATCTCACACAGGGGATACCCAACAACCTCAGCCAAGGTATCTTTAGCCTTAACCAAGGCATGGGTAGCGGAATGAGTGGCATAACTGGAGGACTGAACCAGGGAATGCCCAGTGGAATGAGCCAGGGATTAGGTAGTGGACTTAATCAGGGACTAGCCGGTGGGTTGAATCAAAGTTTGGCAGGGGGACTAAACAGAGGACTCGCTGAAGGGCTAAATCCAGGTTTGATGCAAGGATTAACCAATAACCTCAGCCAAGGCATGCCCTCCAGCCTAAGCCAGGCGATGGGCAATCAGAATCTAGGAAATCAGGCAATGGGTAGTCAATCCTTGGGCCAATCTCTCGGCCAACCTTTGGGGAGTCCAGGTCTAAACAGCCAAGTAATGGGCAATCAGGCAATGAGTAGCAGTTTAAACCAAATTTTGGGTAACAATTTGAGTCAAATCCCCAGTGTTAGCAATGCTCAGAGCGCCAATGTTAGTATGGGCCAAAGCATTAATTTAAGCGGGAATCAAAGCGTTTCGAATAATGTAAGTCAACCAGTAGAGCCTATCGCTGCAACCGTTAGCAGTGGTGTTGTTGCGGCTCCAAGTGAGACGGCAGGAAGTGCTGCAGTGGCAAAGGAGAGTTTGAGCATTAGTCCCAGCAACTACGAGATAATCAAGAACATGGTGCTCGAGGAAATGAAACGAGAGGCGGAGCGGAAGGAACGGGAGGGACAAAACCAGTAGCCGAAATGATTGTTGAATGAAAGATGATGATGGATGGTATTGATATTATCCCATTGTTATTATGAAGGGTTTATATCTTTTGAACTTTATAACATTTATTCGCGAGAGTGCTGATGAAATTATAGTTGTTGCTTTGCCTCTGTCTGGCTATTCTAACTCACTGCCACAAACACACCCTGAACTGCATGTTCGACCACAACAACCAGGACCTCAGGGCAGCTTCCGCCAAGTAAAAGCCCGACATACCCATCCACCCCTCCGGCAAGTACATCAACGGACGGCTCCTTACTGCGCCCAGCCCAGTGCGCGCGGCGATGCGCATCACTCTGGACACTACCTTCTTTGCGGGGGCGATTGTGGCTGGAACGAACGGCGCGAGCAATACCACACAGACCAATCTTAATTTTGTTCTTAAGACGATGTACGTAGCGTAGGTGTTTTACTAATCGCGGCTGCAGGTGGGACAGGTCGGTACTATCACTGCCCCAAGTACCTGCGTCGATTTCACCCCTTCAGCCACCGCCCAGGGATCGGGCTACTCCAACTCAGACTTGGTCATCTTCGTGCAGTACATTACTGACGGCAGTCTGGGCTACGGCGCAACCGGCAAGTCCTGCAAACTATTTGCGGGAGGGGTCAGCAGTGGAAGTGCCGACTACACGCTACAGGAGGGACGTCCAACAGTGGGCCGTATCATTTTCAATACGCACGCCTTCATCGATCAGAAAACAATCACCAATCAGGTCTTCCAGTCAGCCACTTCCACTGCCCTTCACGAAACCATGCACATCTTGGGCTTCGACTCGACCCTGTACGCGACCTACCTCGACCCGAACACTGGCTTCGTCTACAACTACGATGTCAAGACCACAGTGAGCGTGCATGCTAACCGACCGGCCACTTCCGTCATAACAACACCCTTTGTGAAAGCCTGGGCGCGTGCATTTTTCGGATGTTCTTCCTTGCCAGGCATGATTCTGTAGAACCAGGACGGAAGTGGGTACGGGGGCGGGTCGCACTGGTAGCGAGTGGCGATGTACGACGAGCTGATGACTGGTACTACACTGGGCACCAAATACTTTTCTGGCCTGACTTTCGCGATGATGATGGACATGGGTTGGTACACAGTTGACAACTCTTTTGTTTAAACATCCAACTACGGCTATCAGCAAGGGTGTTCCTTCCTACTTGATGCTTGCTACAGCAGCACCAGTTTCAGCGAGTTCTGCAACACAGTTACCCAGCCGAGCACCAATTCCTACTGCGACAGCAACTACTACGGGAGAAGTCTGTGCGACTCCCAGGCCGGACTGATGGCTGATTCATGCGGGATATACGCCGAGTACGCGAGCTGCGTGGACCCTCTGGCCACCGGCGACACCTACGAGAGCTACACATATTAAGTATACAGCTCCAGTTCGTTCTGCCTGGCCAGCACACTGGGCACAGTGGCTCTCCCCAGCACCATCCTCAGCCGCTGCTACCCCTACTCCTGCCTCACTTCCAGCATCGTCTTCACCATCGGCCCCTACCAGATCACCTGCCTCAGCGGCGAAACCGGAGTGCAGAAGACTCTCAGCGCCATGTCCGGCTACCTCACCTGTCCCAGCTTCACCTCCTTCTGCACCATGAGCCGCAAAACCTGCCAGAACTACTGCAACCAAAACGGCTACTGCATGGGCGGAGTGTGCAACTGCTTCACCGGCTACTACGGCGCCGACTGCTCCCACACTTCCTGCACCTCAGCCCAGTACTACGACCCCGCCTCCGCCAGCTGCGTCTCGACCTGCTCCTCAGGCTACTACGCCAACACGTTCTCGCGCAGCTGCCAGCCGTGCCAGTCGCCGTGCGGGCAGTGCCTCGGTACCCCCACCACCTGCGTGGGCTGTGGGGCAGTCAACGGAGTGCCTCAATACTTCTACAACAGCAACTGCTACTCGACCTGCCCCACCAGCACCTACCCCGACGCCTCCCTCACCTGCATCCCCTGCAACACCACCGCCAACTACTGCTACTCCTGCTCCTACTCCCCCACCAACTGCACCTCCTGCTCGCCCGGCTACTACCTCTCCCAGCCCGTCTCCGGCAGCTGCCTCACCTCCTGCACGGGCACCTACTCCCTCAAGGACGAGGTCAACATGGTCTGCGTCTCCGCCTGCCCCAGCAACCAAATCGCACCCGGCAACGGCAGCTGCGTACTCTGCCCCAGCGGTAGCTACTACTACAACGCCGGCTGCAACGCCACCTGCACCGGCAACTACTACGCCGACCAAATCCAACGCGCATGCATGACCTGCGACACCAGCTGCCAGACCTGCGACGGCTCGTACGCTGAGAACTGCACTTCTTGCAAATCTTCCTCGGGCAACCCCTACCTGCTGCTGAAGATGTGCTGGGCCATCTGCCCCAAAGGCTTCTACGCCGATCCAGTGGCCGGCTCGTGCACGATCTGTCCGACCCAGCTCTACTGCGGAGCCTGCGCCTACAACGCCACCTCCACTGCCGCCTACTGCACCACCTGCCAGTACGGCTACTTCTGGCAGAGTAGCAACAACTCCTGCGACACCAGCTGCCCCGCCGGACAGTACGGCAACACCTGGAACAACAGCTGCAACCCCTGCGACCCCGCCTGCGCCACCTGCAACGGACCCACCAGCTACTCCTGCATGTCCTGCCTCTCCAGCTTCTACCTGCTCGGCAACTCAACCGGCGGCTACTGCCTGAGTTCCTGCCCCGTACTAGGCTACATCCAATCTGGCGTAAACTGCGCGAGCTGCGACCCGACCTGCTCCGCCTGCAACGGCCAGTCAGCCAGCCAGTGTTTCAACTGCTCCTCCGGCTACTACCTCTCAGGCGGCTACTGCCGCTTCGTCTGCCCGAACGCCACCTACCCCAACGCCACCACGGGTACCTGCCAAACCTGTGACTCCTCCTGCAGCTACTGTTTCGCAGGTACGGCTGGCAGCTGCACCTCGTGTGCCACCAACCTGTACCTCTACAACTTCACCTGCACCGCCACCTGCCCCAACGGACTCACCCCCAACCAGTGGCATGTCTGCTTCGAAAACAACTTAGCAACACACATAGCTGCAGCAGTGCTATTGCTTGTAGTGGCCGTGGGCTATTGATGATTTAATTTGATATTCGATGATATTGTGATGATTTGGCAGACAAAGTGGAAGATACGCATATGGCTGTTGGTTACGAGGGAATATTATATAATTTGACTGACAAATGCAGGAGTCCTACCTCAGTCTGCCACCCCGCAACAATGCAGCCAAGACATCCACTGTCCTCACCAACGTCTACGAAATCAGAACCGAACGCTTTGCTTCCAAGTATTACCACTACCCAATCCTACCCAATAGCAGTCCCTCGAGAATAATCGCTGCCCACCTTAATGACCCTTCCATCAAAGACTCTTTGGGCCAACGCATCGGTTTTGTCTGTTTCTACAAAAGAGGACTTTTGGGCTCGATTCAGTTGTCCAACCAAGTCGACCTCGATTGGCGGGGAGAGGGGAAGGGAGAGCTGCGTGTGGTGATGGGCTAGCCGAAGGAGGTGAGTGTCTAGGAGGTGCTGGGTGGGCCTGACGGTCTGGACCTTATGGGCGCTCTGCTAGGAACTTCGTTGAGGCGTGTGCTGGGAAAGAGACAATTTGAAGGCAAGGTGTTCAAGTTGGACAAAGTTTAGATGGAAAAGGCTTTTGACTTGAAAGTTAACTTGGTCAAACTCAATCGTAGAGTGTGGCTCACCACCGATGTCGCAGTACGAGTTCAAGAGCGATGGACTGTGTTGGAGTATTTGTAACACTACAACGGGGGAGAGGCAATCTAGTTGCTCCGGGGCGCAAAGGCGGTCAAAAATTACGGTTCTCGGTCTGTGCTCTAGGTGGAATCGATTGATATGAGCAAAAACTCGGGATCAAAGATGGAAGGCCAGGAGTAGCTGAGTTATTAGGAGTACTATTTGAGTAAATACAAAATATAGATTAAAAGCAAGGGGCAACCGTTGTTAGTAGCAGTGCGTAAGCGAAAGAGAAAAATAGTGAAGAGAGAAATCCTTCTGCCAGAACTGGTATCGCTGCTCGATAAATCCTGCCGACCTGACGCACCGCCAGAAATCGACAGACGACTGGCAAAAGTTAAGCAGATTCTGCCTGAAGAGAAAGAAGCCAAAATTTCTTAACTGATCCGCGAATTGGGTGCCGAAGATGTGATCAAGAAATCAGCCATAACTCTATAGGCCTCGTTGCTTTTGGCTCCTGAAATTGTGCTGGACGGAGTGAGTGTGGTTCCAGAGGGAGGAGTGTTCGAGTTCAGGAACAAGATCAAATTGTCCCCTGAGTTAAAAAATTGGGCAGTGGCCTATTCTTGGGTGTAGGGAGAGAACGGACGGGAGGGAGAAGAAAAATAGCGAATGATTGGGTATATCCGCAATTTGACGGGTACTTTCGGAGTCAACATCCTGAGCAATCCTGGTTAGGTCAAAATCAGGGGAAGATCGATTGAAGCCTGGTCGTCTGGACTCGAGGAGAATTTCAAAAAGTATGGGAAACTGCAGGTTGTGCTGCTACTGTTGCACGAGGACGAAGAATAGCTGTACTACAAGCTGAAGCAGTTGCTGACCGTAAAGCTGAAATGTCCATCACAAATAATCCGCAAACGCATGATCTTCGGAACACACTCACGCAAACCCTATGCCATTGCTGCCCACGCAATGCTGCAGCTCATCACCAAAATCGGCGCCATCCCTTGGTCCATCACCCCCCAGAAGACTCCCCTCTCAGAATCACTTGTCATGCAGGCTGGACTACACATCAATCATTCCGAAAAGGGATTTGCCCTATCTTTTGTGGGATCAACTGGAAAGTAAGGAAATATGCTGTATTCCTACTTCAAGAAAGATATCAAAACTCAAGAGGAACTCCGACCCCTGCTCGATAGTGCCTTGATTGCTTGGGCAAAATCATTTGTTGTCAACCTCAAAAGTCCCCCCGATTCAATCATTATCTACAGGACTGGAAATGAAAAGGCAAGCACATCAGAAACTGAAGCTTTCTTCGCTCTAGGTAGCAAAATAGGCTAAAAGATCAAACGACCTACCTTCAAAGCCAATATGGTGTTCGTATAGGCTTTACGTGAGGGCAAGGTGCAGTTTTACAGAAGGGGTGAGGAGTAAGGGAGTGTTTAAGTGTTATTGAAGAATGCTTAGAGTGGAACGGTTGTTTATGAAGTGTTGGGTGGGAAGGAGTTCAACTTTTACCTATTGTCTGAAAGTTCTATGGATTCTACTGTTAAGCCCGTGAAGTATCGAGTGTTGTGCAACGGAGAGGGGATAAAAAAGGAGGATCTAGCTCAGTTTACCTACGAACAGTGCTACTGCTACTTCAACTTCCAGGGAGCCAACCCCGTACCCGCGCTGCTGCAGCACGCACTGAAACTGAGCAAACTGAGCAAGAATTTCACGAGTTTGCTGGAAACGGACGACAAGTTGAATAGATTCCCGTATTACCTTTGAGTGATTGTGATTGAGTATCGATGCATTTATTTTGAATGTTTAATTGTTATTTGATATATAAGCGAAAAAGATGGTTTTTTTTACTGGACGAATGTAACTTCTTTAAAATACATGTGATAGAAAGATAGAACCAATTACTAAGCTGGATTTCATTTAATAGGTTATTCCTATTTTTCTAGTGTTTTTGATGGAACCAGGGCCATTGATGATTATTTCTTAAAACTTTTTCTTTATTGCCTTATTTATCTGTCCTAGCCGTGCTATTGATGTTAGTAGATGATTTAAAAGATCAGTTGTGGTAGAGATGGCTCCAACTGTTGTGGCTGCCGCGGAGGTGCAGCTGGTCGAAGTGGGATGACTCGATCATAATAATTTGCTGCGGGGAGCGTACTTCTTCGAAAAAAGGCAGTTCGAACGACTTAATGGTCGAGTTAATGGGAGGAGCCTCTTCCCCCACCCCCTCTCTTTCCCGGTTGCCGTTCGAGATCCGCTCGCAGTTGGAGAAGTTGCTGATGTGTTTGGAAAGCGCGGGGGAGATACTATCGCTGCTAACTCTGCCCTTGCTCTGCGGCGGCTTTTCTTCGGGGTGGTCCGCCAGTATGCTCTCCAGCGAGACCTTGCGCGTATGGGGCGACGTGGTGGTGGGCTTTGACGGCGGCGAGTTCGACGCCGAGGGGCGCTACGTGGAACTGCGCTTTGACACGCCCAAAGCCAAGCGCTCCATCATCAGCGTGTACTGCCCCAGCGGTTCGTCAGGCCC
>ERZ724520.1770-NODE-1770-length-10537-cov-2.950010_pt1 | contig 10537 bp, 11 predicted proteins | sample MGYA00376053_ERZ724520 | MGnify/ENA primary metagenome ERZ724520 (study PRJEB28724, sample SAMN07190886) | activated sludge metagenome | isolation source: activated sludge of sewage treatment plant in Hong Hong | place: USA: Christiansburg, Virginia | collected... | reverse complement strand
GTGACATAAGTAGATGTTGGTGTCCAATAGTCTTGGTTTGCTTTTACAAACACATCGAAAGCTTTTCTGGTATTCCAACCTTTTGTCGTTGCTAAAAGATAAAAGGCTTTATTGTAAATACCACTACTGTGATGAACATCAGTTCCTTTTTTCCCGGCAACGAATTTTTTAACATGATCGATTGATTTGCCATCTTGAGGAGGATTGGCCATATATCTTAATGCTTTACCCTTTGTTTTGAAAATGTCCGCTCCAATTTGAAAATCATTTTTACCTTGGCTGTAATATTCCGTAGCTTCACCGGCCATATCAGAAAAAGCTTCATTCATTCCGCCTGATTCTCCTTCATAAACTAAATCGTAATTAAATTCAGTAAAACCATGAGCTATTTCATGAGATGAAACATCAAGAGACACGAGCGGATAAAACATTTTATCACCATCACCAAAATGCATGGCGCTTCCGTTCCAAAATGCATTTTCGTATTTTTTTCCATAATGCACTTTCATGGTAATAGGAATTTTCAAAGGAGCCGTATTATACCAGTTCTTATAAAGATCTGAAATAACGCCAGCAAAGTAATGGGCGTCATTTAATGCACCATAAGATCCGTTGATTACATCCTCGACGTTTTCGTAACATGAAAAAGAAAACGCCGTTGATCCACTCGTCAGACTGTTTAAATTGACAGTTTTGATTGAATCCGTTTTCATAACACACTCTCCTGAAGTGGCTTCTGAAACTTCGAAAGCAGGAAATTTTGCTCCGTAATAGTATTTACCCGTTTTAGCATTACCCCCTGGACCCGTAGCTTGAGCGTGCTGTAAATTTTCAATCTCTTTAATTAACTTTCCTGTATGAGCATCGATGACGTGAAGTGGACGACTGGGCTCGCCGCCTTCATTTGTATCAGCGAAGAAGCTGACGATATAAACTAATTTTCCTTTTGAAGTTTTTGGATCAACATAAATTCTTAAATCAGAATGTTTATTTTCAATTTTCCAAGCCGCGCGTCTGTTTTTTGAAAATAAGCTAATACTACGATTCAAAGCCTGAGTCGAATTAAGCTTAGGTTCGATACTTTTAATATCTTGATCTAAATTTTTAACTAAAATGCCGTTTAAACGATGTAAACGGCCCGACTTAACTGAGACTGCAAGTTCTTGGGGCCAAACTTGAATACCTTGAAAAGTTTGATAGTAACGAACATGATTTATATCTTTATCAACGATTTGCGAACGTTGTTTAAACTGTTCAGAATCACTCATATTCAAATAAGATCTTAAATCAGAATCTATATTTGTGATTTTCGTCAGTGCCGATCTCTTGAATGATTGCCCCAGATCAACGAGCTGAGCTGCTTTTGATTGAGATAAAAAACTGATCATGCCAAATAGAAAAACTAAATGCTTCATACAAATCCCCTTGGTGTATCTATTTAGTCTTCAGCAAATTTTATCGAAGCAGTATCAATCAATTATTTTTTGAACATATTCATTACGAAGGTCGACCTAGATGATGGTTAGTATAATATTTTTTAATACCAAAAAGGACCTGGCACCTCATCGAGGTGTGTGCTAGCCTTTGGGCATATGAATGATATCAAAAATTCACACCATATTTATTTAGCGGCCGCCATTTGCTTTATGATTATAACCGCCCAAACTTTGTGGTCAACAATTCATGGAGATGGCGCCGTGTACGCGTGGATGATTCGTGAAGTTTGTCATAATGCTTCCAGTTTGTTGAACCACCCTTTAGCTTGGACGCGTACGAATTTTTTTATTGATCATCCTTATTTCTTTTTTTTAGTGGCAGCCCCTATTTCTAAAATATTTGGAACTGGTGATATTGGAATTAAAATTCCTAATTATATCGTCGGATTTATATCTCTGTGGATGGTTTATAAAATAGCTAAGCACTACTCGAATTCTTTCTGGCCAGGCTTATTAGCATGCTATGTACTGATATCAAATCCACTTTATGAGTTGATGCTCAAGCAACCTACTTTAGACCCGTTGGCCCAGTTACTGTCATTACTTTCTATCTTTGTCATGATCAATAATGAAAAACCAAAGATGAAGCAATTCTTTATCTCGGGTTTACTTATGGGATTTGCTTTTCTAACCAAAGGGCTTGAGCTTCTTCCTAATTTAGCGGCCTTATTTATTGTTGTTTGTAATCTCATCAAAAAAAATAATTTAAATCCATTAAAAGTTATTTCTATCGGTCTTCTTGGTCTAACGCTGCCGATAGTTTCTTGGCTGATTTATGATCGCATCTTCTGGAATCAAACTTGGTACCATCAATATTATGCGCGCCAATTTACAAACCGCTTTTTCAGTGAAGCTAATACACAGACTGCAATAGACTTAGGTTATCTTAAAAACTTAATCTCTAAATACTTTATTCAAATCGGAATTATCATTTGGGGCACTGTAAAAGCCCTTAAACAAGGACAACGCCTGAATCTGTTCTGGTGGTATACGGTGCTTTACTCTTTTTTCAATATTGTGGCCTTCAGTATTATCAAAAAAGATAGTTCTCAACATTTAACTGGCATTTTTTTATTTAGTTCGGTATTGGTCGGTCATTATCTTTATGAAATTTATCAATCGATGAATTATAGCAAAACCCAGATGACGTTGAATAAAATTCTTCCCTATTTTCACTACACCGTCGGTGCGGCTGTTTTAGCTATGTGGATATGGTTCATGACTCATGAAAATAATAAAAAAGATTTGTGGACTTATATTAAAAATCAAACAGCATTTTTCTCTCAGGCCGAAAATAATCTACCGGTCGTATTGGCCGATAATGTCGATGATTTGACCGGCGTGTACTTCACAGCGCAGTGGTACTGGTCGAATAATAAAATTTTCTTTGCACAAGAAGCTAAAAGTTTATTTGGAGAAAATGCCCCGGAAGTTTTCTTAATCACTAAAAAAGATGAAAATAGTTTTAATATCGAGCGGACTTTATATCATCCTTAAATGAATAAATTACTGAGCTGGATTTGTTTCGAACGATTCATCAACATTTTGCGTATTCATAATCGGCGTAATACTGATCACTTCATAGGTCGGAGACAAAACCACATAATATCCATTTTTTCGTGCAGTTGCGATAAAATCAGCGGCATTTTCTTTATTAATGGCTGTTCCACCAAAAGAAGCTCCGGCTGCTGATCGATCGACCACTCCATCACGGGATATTTGCTGTTCAATGGGAACTTGACGCCAGTCTTCATCTTTAGGGCGATCAACAGGTTTGTACTGCTGAGCTTTTTTAAGCGCGTTTAAAGACTCTTTTTGCTCTTGCTTCAGCTTCACTTGAAGTTCTTTGATATATTTATTGGTTAGATCGTCTGTATTCAAATCACTCATGGAACTTTGATCAATACGCTGAACCGGTGTATTCTTTTTGAAAAAACCAACAACAAAAATAACGGCGACCACACCGGATACCGTTATTAAAATAGTATTGATAAGTTTATTCATATCTTTCATCGAATTATGTATCGGTTCTTTTTATGAAGACGTTGAATTTTTTTAAACAACGTCTCAAATTGAGATACTCCACGAAATTTAGATTATTTATTAGCGGCGGCTTTATAGATGTACAGTAGGCTTTTTCCTTTTAAGGCAGGAATCAAAGTATTCACGTATTTTCTTTCGATAGCGGGACAACCCCAGCTGCGACCGACACTTGATGAGTTAACATAGTCAGCACCATGCATGACGATAGCACGGCTATAAGCATTGCTGTTTGTACTTTGTAAACCTCTTAATCTTAACGATAAACCGTTACTACCCTGGTAAGTCACATCGGTTAAATAAAAACCTAGTGAGGTCATCAAGGAGCCTTCTGTGTTCGAGAATTTTTCGGCAAATCCATCGTTATTGGCGTCCGAGTTTTTACCGTGTGCTGCGAGATAAGTGCTCACTGAGCCAGAAGCCATATCGATCACGTACATACGCTTTTTATTTGATTTTTGAGTCATATCAACAATTGCCAGATACTTTTGATTCATAATGCTGGCCTTATTAGCTTTGAAGTATTTCAAAGACTGAGTGAGCGGCTCTGTTGGAACAATATGCTGTGGATCTATATAGTTATACTCGCTTAAGCTATCTTCTAGTTTAATTTCCGGAGTCACTTCGGTGGCTGTTTGGGTTTCGGGTTCACCCACTAACGGCGTAGCTTCAGTGGTGGGGTCGTCAAATTGTTGCGCTTGTTGAGCACACGATGCGCTCATGAGGGCTAACGATAAAATGAGGATTATTTTTTTCATAACTACTCCGTTGTGATTAACAAAACTCCTTTCGTCACGAGTCGGAATTTACTTAATGCCTCTCATAGTAAATAATTTTATGTCAGAAAAAAAGTCCAAAACTTAGCCGAAGTGACACCGAATTTTCAATATACTGTCTATGACAAACACACAAAGGCCAAAACTGCACCTTTGACGAGTCTAGGGAAAACGACTATCGTCAACAGTAAGAGGTCATAATATGAAAAAAATTTTGAAAAATTTGTTGATGATTACCATTGTTTCTTTGACTAGCTTGCTGATCAGCGCCTGCGCTCCGGCGGCGAACTCAACAAATACAGTTGAACAATCAGAAGCTAGCGAATTAAATCCCTTCGATCCAAACATCGAATCTATTTTAAATTCAATGGATCAACAATATCTTGAGCAGACAGGTCACAATCCCTTTGAAGCTTTAGAGGGCGCAAATATCATGGCTGACTGCACACGAATCAACTGTAAGGTTTTTGCTTTGGTGAAAAAATCAGAACAAAAATTATATTTGTATGTTGATCAACAATTAGTAACAACATGGCTAGTTTCTACCGGAGACACCAGCCACGAAACTCCTTTACTAGATGTGCATCCTAACGGACGCATTTATGATAAATATTCTTCTTCTAAATATCCAGGTGGTGATTACAACGGATTAGGTAATATGCCCTACGCTGTTTTTCTTTATAATGGATTTGCCATTCACGGAACTCCAAAAGGCAACTGGAAAAATTTAGGCAAAAAAGCTTCTCATGGTTGCGTTCGCTCACACCCTGATAATGCTATGATGTTCAATCGCTTGGTTCGTCAACACGGAATCAATAATGTTTGGGTTCAAATCACAAACTAATTTTCATTAATCCTGAAAAAACGTTAAAATGAGGAATAGAATCATGAAAAGGCGAAGGCATCTTCGCCTTTTTTATTTAATCAACTTAATATAATTAATTTCAATACCTTGATTGACGAAAATTTTTTCGAAACCTGTTTGAAAATTATTTTGCTTATAAATATTATCTTCGCTGTATAAATCTAAGGTTTGAAATTCAACTTTATACTTTGATTCTTTAATTTCTTCTAAAGCCCATAAAAAATATTCGCGTGAATCTGTTTTAAACTCGAGGAATGATCCGGGTCGTTGCATATTGTAAATATCACCAAGGATATGGCGATTCACCACGCGGTTACGTGGCTTACGTGGCGTGACCCACGGATCTGGACAATGAATGTAAACATTATTGACTTCGCCCTCAGCAAATAACTGATCTAGATTAAAAGCATGAAAACGACAAATGGCATTGTGGACTCCGCCGCCTAATTTGGCGCGACGAATAGTTTGGATCAATGGCTTATATTTTAATTCTAATCCCACCAAACAACGCTCTGGATATTTTCGAGCATGATGAGCGAAGTGATGTCCGGCTCCGGTCCCCACTTCAACATCCAGTTCGATTTCATTAGAAACTTTAAAGACGAGGTCTCGCCAGTGTCCTTTGTTTAAAGGCGCACGCTCTTCGTTGAACGCGATTTCTTTGTATTCATGATCTAACGCCAGGGCATAGGCATTAGGCTTAGGTAACTCACGTGTTAAATTAATCTGCGGACGTGGGGCTCTCACGTCGAGACCTATTTCAGGCTTGATGACTTTATTATTTTCTTCAGACATGGATTCTATCTACTGTATTTTGACTACGCTGTCTTTCTTTTTTTGTCGTGACTTAAATGAGCTTTTTCTTGTGCTTTATACAGACGATCGAATTCTAATCGATAACTTTGAACTTGGTTTCGACCTTGGCGCTTAGCTTCGTACAAGGCCATGTCCGCGCGTCGAACAAGCTCTTTAGCCGGAAGATCTTCAGTCACATCTAACGTGGCAAAACCGATAGATAATGTGAGTTTGATCGAGTCGATGCCCTGGGTAAATAAAGTATCTTCAACTTTTTTACGTAGTCGTTCACAGAAAAATTCTACACCGGACAAAGGTGTTTCGGAAAGAACGATGAGGAATTCATCCCCTCCGTAACGAGCCGGAATATCAACGGCACGAGTCATCTGTCGAATTATTTTACCGACTTCGGAAATAACATAACTGCCAAATAAATGATCGTGGCCGTCATTGACGGATTTAAATTTATCCATATCTAACATAACAACAGTTACAGTTCTGGAGAAACGTTTAGCGCGTTCTATTTCAAATTCTAATTTTTGATAAAGCGAACGCATATTAAATAACCCCGTCAAATCATCAATCTCAACAAGATTTTTTAATTTCTCATTGGCATCTAATAATTCGTTGGTCATATCTTGCATTCTAAATTGATTTCTAACACGGGCTAGAAACTCTAAAGGAACAAACGGAGAAGAAATAAAATCGCTGACGCCAAGATCGAGATATTGGGTGATTTTTTCAGTCGTGGCTGTCGCTGACACAACGACCACGCTACAACTTCCCAACATAGGAACAAGTTGGTTAACAACGAACACACCATCTTTATGAGTTAATTCGGGATCAATGATCACCATTTGCGGGTGCATAAATCGAAGCGCCTGAGAAAATTGCTCGTAGGAAGTGAAACCTTTCACGTCATAGCCCTCCCAACGTAACGGCTCAATAATAAGCTGTAACGATGGGTCTTCTTCATTTAGTACAAATATAGTCCGCTTTGACGGGTCCTGTTTCATAGGATATTTATCGGCTGATTACCGAAAAAAATTAAGAGCGCTCAGCTGATCTAGACCATAGACCTATGGGGCTTCGGACTTCGTCCATTCGTCGGTTCTTCCAAAGAGAGAAATACCAACATAGCCTCGTAGTTTTATATTTTTTTCGTCAATAATTATAATCCAACCATGATAATTATTTCCCGTTTTGGCATCATAGACGGACCCATCGACCCATTTGTTTTCGCCTTTTTCTTTTTTAAATCCGGTTAAAAAAACCATATTCATCACCGGACGCGTTGCCAGTTTTTTATCAGAATTTTTAACATCTACTTTAGGTTTTCCATCGGCTTCATTTGGTTCTTTAAGCCAAACGATTTTCCCTTCAAGATATTCTCCATTTTGATAAAGCTCGACTTTAGCTTCTTTGTCACCAACTAGCCAAATTCCAATTGGCGATAAATCTTTTTTTTCTTCAGCATGTAAAGAAAATGAAAACAAAAATAAAAGAGCAAGGACGATGCATCGAAAAAATTTATTCATTCTAGGCTCTTTTCAGTCATTATTTTTGTTGTTGAGAAAGAATTGAACAAGTGGCCGTTTCTGCTGGATATTTTTTTCCATTATAGAAGTCAACAAACTGAGCCTTGAGTTTTCCCTCATTCGTTATTGAGGCGGGATCGAAATACACATCTCTCTGCCAGCACTGAGTTTTTTCGTCTGGACAATCTTCCACGTGGACCGTTGCCACTATCTTCTCAGCTTGTTTTACAAATTTAAGTTGAGCCGTCATCGCGTCACCACCAGGATTGACTTCAACTTCTTGTTCTTCGCCCTGTTTAAAATTTTGTAAAAAAGTAAGACTATACTGTTGACTCTCACAATTTAAAAATTGACCTGCTTTTATGTCAAAAGCGGTACTTGAAGGTTGACGAACCCCTGTTGACTGACATGAAAAAATTGAAAAAGAAATTAAAGCTAAACCGATCAGTTTCTGAATCACAAAACTCTCCTTGTTGTGTCACTAGCTTACATGTTTTTTATTTATTTTAAGTAGATTACAGATTAAAACGAGACAAAAGTCATAACTAACGAACGATATCAAAAAAAATCCCCGGTATTGCTACCGAGGATGGCTTTAAATAAAATATTTAATGCTTTGGGAAATTAGTAGTTTCCGCCGCCGTTGCCACCACGGTCACCGCCGCCATATCCGCCGCCGCCACCAGAGCGTCCACCGCCGCCGTATCCGCCGCCGCCACCAGAGCGTCCACCGCCACCGTATCCGCCGCCGCCACCAGAGCGTCCGCCGCCGCCACCACCGAAACCACCACCACCTGAACGGCGTGGACGATCTTCTTGAGGTTTAGCTTCGGAAACGCGTACAGCGCGTCCTGCGATTGTTTGTCCGTCCATTTTAGAAACGGCTTCATCGGCTGCGCTGTCTTGTTCGATTTCAACGAATCCAAAACCTTTGCTACGTCCAGACATTTTGTCCATCACTACGCGAGCAGATAGAACGTTACCGAATGATGAGAATGCTTGTTGTAATTCGTCATCAGTCACCGAGAATGATAAATTCCCTACATATATTTTTTTTGCCATGATTTCCTCCGGGCAAGTTTTGTTAAGAACCCCCGGAACTTGAACTTCGGACTTATTACAAAAATCTTGTTGGTAGAACCCAACTTGCGAACTTGTATAACTCGAACATTTTGATCACGGGATGATCTATTAATAGCGTAATACGCCTTAATATGAACTCAATCATATTTCAAAATCCTGGTCCTTTAGCAAGCGTTTTGTCAGTGATGGTGAGCCGTCCCATGAAGTCCATGCGCGTGTCCATGGATCACTTCGTCTGCTGTCGCTTCACGGATCAGCATAATTTCGATATCAAAAGTTAAATCGACTCCGGCTAGCGGATGATTACCGTCTAAAGTCACGTGGGTATCTGAAATATTTGTGATTTTAACCACGCGAACACCTTCGCCTAATTGTAATTGAAGATGACTCCCGACAGAAATTTGAAGATGGGCTAATTCTTCTTTGGGCACATCCATAATCATGTCTTTACGGAATTCACCATAAGCGTCAGCCGCTTTGATCGCGATATTTTTTTTATCACCCTCATGAAGAGTCGTAACGACAGCTTCTAAGGCCGGAATGATTTGCTGACGACCTTCTAAAAACGGCAACGGTTGATTTGTTTCAGATGCATCTAAAACATCGCCTTGGCTATTTTTTAAAACATAAGTAAACGCGATAACGCGAGGATGAGTTTTTGTGCTATTTGTTGAGTTCATTAAGGGCCCTTTTAATAATTATTTAGCCATGATTCGCCTTTATGCTATACCCTGTGTCCTTATGAGCTTTCAACAAAATATCACCCTTCAACACATCACCGCAGAAGAAACTTTGCCTTTACGATCAATCGTCCTGCGCCCGGGACAACCTATTGAAAACTGCCGCTATAAAGAAGATTCATTAGCGACGACTTTTCATTTAGGCGCCTTGATTGATGGCAAAATAGTTTGCAATGGAACCTTTATGAAAGATATTTGCCCTTATTTTACCGCAGAAGAAAGCGCATACCGCCTGCGTGGAATGGCCACAAATCCTGATTTCCGGGGACTACAATTGGGATCGCGACTCTTAAAAGAAGCCGAAGATATTTTACGCTCACGTGGATGCAAACTGCTCTGGTTCAATGCGCGAGAATCGGCCTTGGTATTCTATGAGAAAAGTGGCTTTGTCACGATTGGCGATTTATTTGATATCGCTTTGATTGGGCCGCATAAAGTGATGTATAAGTGGCTATAGGTCGACTGAATTTTTCCTGTTTTTAACCACTGGATAGGCCTGAACATTTAACTTGATCAGGTCTTTACCATCAAATTGATCATAGCCGTATTTGTTTTTTACTTTCGTTAAAAAAGTATCAACATCTTGGAGAAGCTCGGGAAAAAGATCCTGTGGTAAAGCAAAAAAAATACTTTGGAATTTTTGAGTTAAATCTTTTTGATTCAACACAGTCTTGGCTTCATCGATTGTATTACGATGAAATAAGTTAACGGATTCATTTACGATATCACGGGCAATTGAAAATGCTTTGTCTTTAGATCTCCATATAATATCTGACTGAGCTTCTGTATTTATGGGAACAACCAAACCCATTTCATTTAAGTCGGATAAATTTTTCTTAACTTCTTTGACTGAACATCCCAGCAGCCTTGATAATTCCTTTTCAGTTCCATTGACATCGTCAAAAGCCAATAAAAGCTTAATTAGCATTAAATTTTGTGACGTCAAAAATTTTGAATATTGCTGAAGATCAATGTTTTTTTCATTAGTTTCAAGATTTTCTAAAATTTGATTGAGATATATTTTTCTTTGGCTCGCTTTTTTTGATTTCGAATAATCGAAAAGCAAAAACAAATGATCTTGCTCTGGATCGGACAATTTAAGCGATCTAGCAAGCGCTTGAACAAAATTTAAAGTTATTTGTCTTTGATTGTTGTACACCATAAAAACAAAAGAACGGCTTTTAAATCCTAATTCGTAAGACCA
>ERZ724520.1769-NODE-1769-length-10537-cov-7.942950_pt1 | contig 10537 bp, 7 predicted proteins | sample MGYA00376053_ERZ724520 | MGnify/ENA primary metagenome ERZ724520 (study PRJEB28724, sample SAMN07190886) | activated sludge metagenome | isolation source: activated sludge of sewage treatment plant in Hong Hong | place: USA: Christiansburg, Virginia | collected... | reverse complement strand
ATGCTAAAGCATCTAATAACGGACAAGTGAATGTACTTGATATCACTGGCAAAATCCTAAGTTCTCAAGATGTTAATTTAGAAAACGGCAAAAATGTAATTAACCAAAACACAAATGATTTATCTTCTGGTATTTACTTTGTACAAGTGAAATGCAATGAATCATTTGTTACTAAAAAATTAGTAGTAATTAAATAGATAGTAGTTCGTTTTATATAGTTAGCAGCGCTTTCGTAATTCGGGGGCGCTGTTTTTTTGTGCTATAATTTTGTTATTTTTAGGAAAATTTATTTCCATGAAATACTCATCATTCCAAAAGAATAAATCTCAATGAAGATGATGAGTATACCATATGACAATTTAAAACAACATCTCCATATGAAAAAACTATTCGCACTCTATTTTTTAGTAGCTCAATTTTCCGTTTTTGCTCAAGCCATTAACGAAACATGGGTAAAAGAAAATTACACTAAAAAAGAATATACCATTACCATGCGTGACGGCGTAAAATTATTTACCACAGTATATGCTCCAAAAAACAATTCTGAAAAACATCCTTTTTTGATGACTAGAACTCCTTATTCTTGTGCGCCATATGGAGAAGATAAATATCAATCTCGTTTATGGAATTTCCATTGGAGAGAATATTTAAAAGAAGGTTATATTTTGGTGTTTCAAGATGTGCGTGGAAGATGGATGAGCGAAGGAACATTTATGGACGTACGTCCATTCAATCCAAATAAAAAAACAAAAAAAGATATTGATGAAGCCAGTGATACCTACGATGCGGTTGATTGGTTAGTGAAAAATATCCCAAACAATAATGGTAATGTTGGTGTGTTTGGAACGTCATATCCTGGTTTTTATTCAACTATGGCAGCTTTAAGCGGACATCCAGCAATAAAAGCGGTGAGTCCGCAAGCGCCAGTAACAGAATGGTTTAAGGGAGATGACTTTCATCACAATGGTGCATTTATGTTATGTGATGCATTTAATTTTTATTCAGGATTTGGTCAGCCACGTCCTAAACCAACAACTGTTGGTCCTAAAGAATTTGAACATTACACGAATGATATTTATAAATATTATTTAGAAGTTGGGGCATTAAAAAACTTCAGCAAGTTAATGGGCGATAGTATTTTGTTTTGGAACGATTTAATGAGTCATCCTAATTATGACGAGTGGTGGAAAGCACGCGATGCTCGTGTTGGTTGCAAAAATGTTAAACCAGCAATGCTAACGGTTGGCGGTTTATTTGATGCAGAAGATTGTTTTGGTGCTTGGCGTTTATATGAAGCCATTGAAAAGCAAAGTCCGACAACCAATAATAAAATAGTGATGGGACCTTGGTTTCATGGAGGTTGGAGCAAAGGTGACGGTAGTTTTTTAGGTAATGTGCGTTTTGGAAGTAAAACTTCTGAATACTTTCAAAACAATATTGAAATTCCTTTTTTTAATTATCATTTAAAAGGAAAAGGTAATATTGATAAACTAGCAGAGGCCTCTATCTTTTTTACTGGAGAAAATTCATGGAGAAGTTTATCAACTTGGCCTCCAAAAGAAATGACACCAACGCCTATTTATTTTAATGACAATTCTTCTTTATCATTTAATAAATCTTCATCTCAAAATAGTTCTACTAATTACGTGAGCGATCCTTCAAAACCAGTTCCATTTACCGAAGACGTATTAGATGGAAGAACAAGAGAATACATGACGGATGACCAACGTTTTGCCAGCAGAAGAACTGATGTTATTACTTTTAAAACCTCTGTTTTGGACAATGATTTAACACTGGCAGGAACTGTCATTGCCGATTTAAAAGTGGCTATCTCTACAACTGATGCGGATTTTGTAGTGAAAGTGATTGACGTGTTTCCTGATGGATTTGTTTATGATACTTTAGTTTATACTTCTGATAAGGATAACGACTATTTAATGGACGGATACGAAATGTTGGTGCGTGGTGAAATTATGCGTGGACGATATAGAAACAGTTTTGAAAAACCTGAAGCCTTTGAACCAAATAAAATAACAACAGTCAAATTTGAATTGCCAGATGTGGCACATACATTTAAAAAAGGACATTGTTTAATGATTCAGGTTCAAAGTACTTGGTTCCCTTTAGCAGATAGAAATCCTCAGCAGTTTGTGGACATTTATCATTGCGAGGATAAAGATTTTATCAAATCGGAAATCAAATTATTTCATGATTCAACAAATACATCGAGTGTGATTCTCCCAGTGTTGAAATAGTCTTATTATTGAAACAAAAAAGCCGCAATACTTGTTGCGGCTTTTTTTATTAGACAATGAATTTATTATAGTTTCTCAAAAGCAATTTCAAAAGCTTTAATGGTTTTCTCAATATCATCTTGTGTGTGAGCTTCGCTCATAAAACCAACTTCATAACCAGAAGGACCAGAGTAAATGTTGTTGTCTAATAAAGCATGATATAAAATTTTGAAATGTTTCATGCTATCTGCATCAATATCTTCGGCGCATCTGATCGCTTTTTTATCCGTAAAGGCTAACCAAAAAATAGAACCAACACTAAAAACAGTAAAGTTATGTTTAGTATTCTTTTTTAATCCAGTAATCAACGTTTGTGTTTTAGTTTCTAAGTCTTTGTAAAAATTAGGTTTTAAACATTCAGTTAATTGAGCAATACCTGCTGTCATAGCTACAGGATTTCCACTCAAAGTACCAGCTTGATAAACGTTACCTTCTGGAGAAATAGACGACATGATTTCTTTGCTAGCACCGTATGCTCCAACAGGGAAACCGCCACCAATAATTTTACCGTAAGTAATGATATCTGGTTTTATATCATAGTAACCAGCAGCGCCACAAAAACCAACTCTAAATCCGCTGATCACTTCATCAAACAATAATAAGGTTTTGTTAGCAGTACAAATGTCTCTTAAAAATTGTAAGTATTCTTTTTCTTGTAATAATAAACCATTGTTAGCAGGAATCGGTTCAATGATGACGCAAGCTATTTCATCTTTAAATTGAGCAAATGCTTGTTCAACAGCTTCTTTACTGTTTAAAGAAACAACAATGGTTTCGTTTACAAAACTTGCTGGTACACCAGCCGATGACGTTTCGCCAAAGGTTACTAATCCTGAACCTGCTTTTACTAATAATGAATCGGAGTGCCCATGGTAACAGCCTTCAAATTTTAAAATTTTATTTCTTCCTGTAAATCCTCTTGCTAAGCGAATAGCACTCATCACCGCTTCAGTACCGCTACTTACAAAACGAATTTTTTCGATGTAATGATTGTTAGTTAAAATTAATTCGGCTAATTCATTTTCTAAACGAGTAGGTGCACCAAAAGATGTTCCATTACGCATCGTTTTTTCTACCGCGTTTAATACGTTATCGTTGGCGTGCCCTAAAATTAATGGTCCCCAACTAGCACAGTAATCAATATATTCGTTCCCGTCAGCATCCCAAACGTGTGAACCTTTACCTTTATCAATAAATATAGGCGTTCCACCTACGCTTCTAAATGCACGTACTGGAGAGTTTACACCACCTGGAAAAAAAGCTTTTGCTTTTTCAAATAATTGAGCTGATACTTGATTGTTCATTTCTGGAAATTTTGTAGCAAAGATAAAGGTTTGATGGATATATTTTAATTTCTTTCCAATAAAAAAAGGCTACCCGTTTGGATAGCCTTTTTAAGATAGTTATAGAACTAATTAGTGTTTAACAATTTTACCAATTTTGATGGCTTTGTTATTATTAATTACTTTATAAACATACATACCATCTGTTAATTTAGAAGTATTGATAGTTGTAGTTTCATTAGTTAATGTTTCTTTAACTACTAATTTCCCAAGAGCATCATAAACTTCAATTGAAGTATTTCCTGCTAATTCAGAAGAGATAGCAATATTTAAGATACCATTTGTTGGGTTAGGGTATACGTTGATTCCATTTGATACAGAAGCAATTGTTTGAATACCTGTACAAGTTTGAACATCAACAAAAACAGTAGTTGTTGCTTCACAATTTCCATCATTTACAGTTACTGTATATGTTGTAGCAACTGTAGGAGTAACAGATGTTGTCATTGTATTTGCACCATCAGACCAAGTGTATGAAGTAGCCGATGTAGAAGCTGTTAATACAGAGCTTTCGCCTAGGTTAGAACACACTAATGTATTTGATGCTGTAGCAGAAACTGTTGGTAAATTATTTACACCTACAGAAACTGTTGCTGTATTTGAACAACCTGATGCTTCACCAGTTACAGTGTAAACAGAAGCAGAACTAGGAGTTACTACTTGAGTAGAAGAAGTACCAGCAGCAGTCCAAGTATAGTTAGTTGCACCACCAGCAGTTAAAGTAGCAGATGAACCAGCACAAACAGATGCGCTAGATGTAGAAGCATTAACAGACGGAGTATTAGCTACTATTGTAGTAGAAGTAGTTTTACATCCATAAATCGAATAATTAACTGTACTAGTTCCAACAGTAGAAGGGGAGAAAGAAGTGACAGATATTGTAGATGTGTTAATTGTAAATACACCACCTATAACTGCAGGAGTTAAAGATGAACTAGATGCAGGTAAACAATAGTTAGCTGCTAATCCAGTAAACGAAGCATCTAATGCTGTTCCCATATCCATTACTAAAACTCTTGTAGAAGAATTTGCTAACGCAGGAGTATCATAAGAATCTAATTGGATATAATATGTAGCACCTGGCGTTAAACATGCAGCTCTTACAAATGAAGAGTAATTTACTCCACCATTTGCTACGTAGTCAGCATCATCATCGTTAGCGGCAACTAAAGTTGCAGTAGATGCTGATAATAAATCTGAACATGATGCTGCTTTCCAAATTGCTACTTGAGTATCAAAGTCAGGAGCTTGAACAGTTACATAACCTGAAGCTGGCGCTACAAAAGTAAACCATAATGAGTTACTTAAGTTTGTATTACCCCAACCGGTATTTGTTGTAAATCCTGTGTTTGGCGGAACAACTTCACCTGTTTGTGTTGTTGTACCATTAATGCCATAAGAAGTTGTTGATACCCCTAATGGCAATGGAATAGCATTACATACATTATCCCCAGGGAAAATTACATTAACAGCTAAAGGAGTATTAGCTGTATCAGCTGGACATCCTAAAGAACTTGCAATAACTGTATAGTAAACTGTACCTGAACCTGCAGCAGTAATAGATTGCGTAGCAGATGTTGCGCCAGCAATTGAATTCCATGGGCCAGTTACAGAAGTTGAAGAATACCATTGAAGACTTCCTGTAGTAGGAGCTATAGAATAAGTATTAACAGAACCTACTGTTGTAGAGTTGGTTCCTGTAATTACACCAGCAACTGGAGGTGTAGTACAAACTGCAGTGTATATTTTTAAACTATCAACTCCCATATCGTCATTACCATAATCAGAAATACCACGGAAACGGACAACACAGCTAGAAGAACCTACGGCACCTAAAGTAATTACTTGTTTAGTCCAAGAACCAGCAGTTAAATACTGACCTTTTTTAACAAAGCTACCACCACCATTTGTAGATAACCAAACTTGAATAGTATCGTTACCAGATAAGTTATAGTTGTAAAAAGACATTTCATAGTTAGATGTTGCACTATTCATGTCAATATATAAATCTAAATCACCTTTTGTATTTGCAGTAGCTCCATAAGAGTGGAAGTTAGCTGCACCAGTTCCCATTGGAGTTACTAAACCTGTTGGTAAGAAACTCCAAACTGAAGTTGCGCCTGCATCTTGTCTTCTCCAAGAACCGTTTCCTGTTGTTGGATTTGATGCCCAGAAAGATGTAGAAGGAACGTTTTGATTATCACAACGATTTTGCCAAGTATTATCAAATGCCTCTAAGAAAGGAACAGTTGCATATGCATTTGCACCAACCAAATTAATTTGTACTGGTGTTGAAGATGCTGTGTTTGACGCACATCCTAAAACAGCTTGATAATAAGTTACTCCAGCAATTGTTTGAGTTAAAACAGATGTTGTTGCTGAAGTAATAGAAGTCCAAGTAGAACCATTTGGAGATGATTGCCATTGGTAAGTTAATCCTGGTGTTGAAGATGCACCTGTTAAGTTAACAGATACTGATTGTCCAACGCAAGCTAAAGTTGAAGAAGCAGTTGTTGTTCCTCCATTTGGAGTTGTCCCAAAGTTTACAGTAACTGTACTAGAAGTTGCTACATCTGTTCCGCAGGCAACAGCGCATTGATAGTATGTAGTTCCCGTAACAGATTGAGTAGTTGCAATTGTAGTTGCAGTAGGAATTGGACTCCATGATATTCCATCAGGTGAAGATAACCACTGGTATGATAAACCAGAAGCAGACGTAGATCCAGATAAAGATAAATTCACATTTTGCGGCGAACATAATAATGTATTAGAAGCCACTACCGTTCCCGCTGTTGGCATACCAGAACAAGCTGCAGGAGGAGTAAATGTAATTCTAATATTTGGGCGGTTGCCATAAGTAGCCATTGCAGTCGTGCCGTTTAATGCAACATTGTTTGAATTTCCGCCTACTTTATTAGTTACTAAAGACGTATTAAATGCAAAACCTGCAGTAGTTGGGCTACCTGCAACAGCAGAAATATCCCAGTCAGTTAAGATTTCTAAAGCACCGCCTGTGTATACAAATGATGTTGATAAATTAAAAGGCAAGAAACCCGTAGTTGCAGGAATTACTTGAGCTGTAGTTCCGTATACCGCAGTAGCACCAGCACTTAAAGCGCCCCATGTTGAAGCTGTTGAATAAGTAGTTGCACTCGAGTTTTTCATTAAAATATTGAATACAACAGCAGCTGTTGAAGCAACCGTAGCACCAGTATTAGATTTATCCCATTCAATTTGTGTAATAGTTGCCCCGTTTGGGATACCAGCAGCAGTTAATTCTGTTTGATCGAACAAGTAATATGCACGACTGAAGTCAAACGCACTACCTGCACTTGAACGGTAAATTGGGTTGTAGTTAACTCCGGTAGCGCTTGCAGTACCTGTTCCGATAGTAACTACTGTTTGTCCATTTACGTTGGAAATAATTCCAAGTCCACAGACAATTCCTAGTAAGGATTTGTAAATTTTTTTCATTTTTATATAAATTTTAGTAAGTCCGCAAAGTTAAACAATAAAAAACCCTTCTGGTTTAGTTTCTACAGAAAAAATACTGATTATTGTTAACAAATCACATCATTTAACAATCTAAATTTTTAGTTTTTGTTAATTATATGTTATTTCATAATTATTAAAACAATAAGTTAATTTGAATCACATATGTTTTTAGACGAAATCAGAGAGTATTGTTTATCAAAAAAAGGAGTGGAAGAGGGTTTTCCATTTGGTGGTGATACGCTTGTATTTAAAGTCATGGGAAAAATGTTTCTGTTAACGGGAATTGATTCCCAGCCAGTTCAGTTTAACGCAAAATGTGATCCTGAAAAAGCAATAGAGTTAAGAGAGAATTTCTCTTGCGTTATTCCGGGTTATCACATGAATAAGCAACATTGGAATACGATCATTTGTGATGGCACCGCGAGCAGAAAACAAATTGAAGAATGGATAGATGATAGTTATAATTTAATAGTAAGCAGTTTAACTAAAAAGTTAAAAACAGAATTAGAGAATTTATAATTTCTTTAGCTGAGCTAGTAGAAGCTACTCGTCCTTAAAAAAATTGAGTTTATGCAAATCGATCAGCTGAGTTTTTTGATAGTAAAAATTAATCACCTCAGGGCATTTATAACCTAATTTTGCCATTCGCATAGCACCCTCTTGGCACATACCAACTCCATGTCCAAATCCTTTGCCTTTAAAAATGACCGTATCGCCTACAGCTACCACACTAAAAAAAGTAGATTTTAATTGTAAATCGGTTCTTACGTTTTTTAATGGAACTCTTACATTGTTGGCTTCTAAAAATGGCTTTCTACTATCTTGTTTAAATGTAAGTGCTAACCATCGTGCATTAGAATCTTGAATAGGGTAATTGTGTTTTAATTTTAAATACGATAACCAATCTTCTTTAGCCATTTTGCGTTCCCATTTTGCATTAGGCATTTTTGTACTAAAAGTATCATTCACGCTTCTCAAATACGATAATTTACTTCCCCATACATCTTCCGAATTGGCTGTTTGTCCACCGCTATTACTATGAAAAGCGGCATCAATTAAATTTAAATTATCATCTACTACAACTTTGCCTTTTGTGTCAGTCACAGCTTTCATAATATCTAATTCCGTTGTTTTACCAAAGTATGCTTGGCAGTGTGTATGATCACATAAGTTAAACCCTTCAGGAGCATGTTTTTGTAAATGAGATAAAGCAAATGTTCTTGCTAAAATGGCTTGTACTTTATAAAATTCCTGAAACGATCGTCTACCAGATTCTGCCTGTACAACACCAGCAATGTAATTATCTAAAGATATTTCATTCAAACATTTTAAGTCGCCTAATTCGGTGGTTACATACAAATTATCTTCGTAAAAACGAGGCTTACGATCTGGAGAAATTAATTTCATGCGGAAAGATTTTATAAAATCAGGACTTGAAATTTTTACACGTTTGTATTTGCCAATTACATTTTCAAACGTTTTTACTTCAACCGAATCATTTACATACGTAAGTTTAATTAGTGGCGATTGTTTTGTTGTTGCAACTTCAACACCATTGGCCCAAATACTGTAGGCGCCGGCTTCCGCACTAAATGTAAAAGATTGTACTTTTATTTGAGAGAAGATTTTTATGTTTACAGTTTCGTCAACAGCATATTTTTTCGAAACGTTAACCACTGCATTTTTTGTCACGCTTGAATGGAATGATTCTACGGGCATATCCATTACATGCCATGAGGCAAATAAAAACAATACACTTATGATGATGATATTATTTTTTAGCATGAATGTGATTGTACATTAATTCGGCTACTTTTTTAGAAGCGCCACTATTTCCTAACAGTTTTATTAAACCATCATATTCCTTCAGCATTTCTTCTCTAACTGGTCCTGAAATGATTTTAGTTAACTCTTCCTTCAAATTTTTAGCCGTTAAATCTGTTTGAATTAATTCTTTAACGACTGGTTTATCTAAAATTAAATTTGGCAAACCTATGTATTTAACTCTACCGCCAACAACCATCTTAGCAATAGAGTAAGATACAGTTCCGCCTTTATAACAAACCACTTGAGGCAATCTAAATAACGCACTTTCTAACGTTGAGGTGCCTGACTTAATAATGCCAGCATGTGCATTGTGCATTAAGGCGTAAGTTTGGCTAAATACTACTTTTAATCCCATATCAATTGCCATTTGGTAAGCTTCTTTAGGCAAATTTGTTGTTCCTGCAATCACGAATTGATACTCTTTAAAATCAGTTACTACATCCAACATAATAGAAAACATGCGTTCTATTTCTTGTTTTCTACTTCCTGGCAAGACTGCAATAATTGGACGTTGGTCTAAATTATTTTTTTCAATAAAAGTTGCTCTATTCGGAAGGGTAGCTTTTTCTTGTTCAATCGCATCTAGTAATGGATGACCTGCATAATCTGCTTCGTAGCCATGTTTTTTATATACTGCCACTTCAAACGGCAATATCACAAACATTTTTTCTACGCTACGTTTAATAATCTCTACACGATCTTCTTTCCACGCCCAAATAGTTGGAGAGATATAATAAAATACCCTGACACCTTGTTGTTTTGCCCAATCTGCAATACGTAAATTAAATCCTGGATAATCTACTAAGATTAAAATTTCGGGTTTAAAATCTAAAATATCTTGTTTGCAAAAAGCAATGTTTTTAAAAATAGTACGAATGTTTTTTACTACTTCTACAAAACCCATGAATGCTAAGTCTTTAATATGCTTTCTTGGTTTTTGATGCGTAACAGCTTCCATTAAATCTCCACCCCAAAATCTGAATTCAATGCTATTATCAAGTAACAACAATTCCTTCATCATGTTGGATGCGTGTAAATCTCCAGATGGTTCGCCTGCTATAACGTAGTACTTCATGTAACTTTTATAGTAATGAAATATATAATACTAATCCTACATACAAGAATGTTGCAATAATTAAACCTCTGCCAAAATCAAATATTTTTTTATTCAGGGATAAATAAAAAATTGCTAAGTTGGCTATAACACAAACAATGGCTACTTCCTGAAACATATTCCCGGCACGTAGATATCTAATAAATCCATTAGGGAAATTCAATTGATTATGAAAAAACAGCCAATAGCAAAAGAAACATAGTGAAGGAAAAACAGCTCCAAATAAAAAGCCTATCCATTTTTTATCAATTTTATCTAACATGTTATAATGTGTTTTTTAAGTGAGTAATATAATTATGCGCCGTTAAATCGTGCATAATTGGCACAACCGACACAAAGCCATTGGCTAAAGCCCATTCATCAGTATCTTTAGCTTCTGGTTCAAAGTTTACAAATTTACCTGTTAACCAGTAATACGAGCGCCCGTATGGATCTTTTCTTTCTTCAAAATCTTCTACCCAATT
>ERZ724520.1768-NODE-1768-length-10549-cov-4.357252_pt1 | contig 10549 bp, 12 predicted proteins | sample MGYA00376053_ERZ724520 | MGnify/ENA primary metagenome ERZ724520 (study PRJEB28724, sample SAMN07190886) | activated sludge metagenome | isolation source: activated sludge of sewage treatment plant in Hong Hong | place: USA: Christiansburg, Virginia | collected... | reverse complement strand
AGACGGTTTGCCTCGGCTTCAATCCAAGCTGTGATCTCCTGCCCCGCCGGGCCACCATGCGGCGGGTTGTATTTGAAACCGCCGTCGCGCGGCGGATTGTGCGAGGGCGTCACCACGATGCCGTCGGCGAGCCCCGTATCACTCCGCTGCACGCGCCCACGGTTGTGCCCAAGGATCGCGAGCGACACGGCAGGTGTTGGGGTGTATTCTTCGTTTGTAGCCAGCATCACATCGACACCATTGGCGGCCAGCACTTCCAGGGCGCTGGCGCACGCGGGCTGCGACAGCGCATGCGTGTCGATGCCCAGGAACAGTGGACCGCCGATGTTGTGGACCTTTCGGTAGTGGCAAATCGCCTGGGTGATCGCCAACACATGCCATTCGTTGAACGAGCGGTCCAATGAGGAGCCACGATGCCCCGACGTGCCGAAGGAAACGCGTTGTGCGGCAACAGACGGGTCCGGTACACCAGAGAAATAGGCAGCGACAAGAGCCGACACATCGACAAGAACGGACGAGGGGACCGATTGACTGACCAGGGTGCTATTTTTAGATGCCACAATTCCGCCTATTGCTCTGCTGCGTGGACCTGATATGGGTCGATAGCGCCAAATGGAACGCACATTCCCATGATGGAACGATATGCACTTTCTAAACCCAAGTATGTGCTCTGCCGCACTCTGTCCAAGTCAGTGGGTTCGGCACTGGAGCAGGCGTGGATATTATTAAGTCCGCCAAGCTTGGATTTGGACCCAATTTTGATGGTTTCACCGGATTGCCTCACTCATTGAAGATTGGCACACTGCTTGCTACGCATGAATCACATGCGCTGCACTAATGACAACGACAAAAGGCATTTTGAGAATTTCAAGATCCATTTGCAAGGAGAATTGCTGTGGATGCACAAATGGTGTTGACGATGGGGCAAGAAGCGCTGCTGATGCTGTTGATGGTCGCCGCGCCTGTACTTGGCGCAGCCCTGTTGGTGGGGTTGCTGGTCAGCCTCTTTCAGGCCGTGACCCAAATCAACGAAGCGACATTGGCATTTGTGCCAAAGCTGATTGCAGTAGTTGCCGTGTTTGCGATTGCTGGCCCTTGGATGTTGACAATGCTGGTGGAATATATTCGCCGGACCATCGAGGCGATCCCTGCATCGGTGGTTTGAGGGCGTGCTGGTTTGCGATGCCAAGCATCGGTTCGCGATACGACGGCTGCGCGGACCTCATCCACGCTCACAACCTTAGAAAGCGCCACCAGCGGCCTACCGTGGTCGGGCACGATGGCTATTTCGCCGCGCGCCACCCCTTTCACACGAACGTAGCGCACCTCTCTGATTTCCAGTCATCCAACTGCCGACAGCGGGCGTGACATGCTGGGTCGATGAGCGTGACAGAGGGGGGCTTCGCTGGGTGCCTGTGAGAACGCAGACGAAGTACCAATCAAGCGATGCGGCCCCAAACAGGCACGGCCATGAGCCACGAGGCATGTCGCTGCCGATCAAAAGGGCGAGCCAATGATCCTGCTTGGTTGCAGCCTCGCGCGCGGGGGCAAAAAGAGCTTCGCGCGCCTTATCCGTCCTAAGACTTCAGCCACTCGACGAGCTCGGGCCCAAGCAGCGTGGCGTTGAGTTCCTCGTCCGACTGCGCCACGAAGGCTTCGAGATCGCGGATCACCACCACCCCAGTATTCCTGAACCGGCGGGCGATTTTCTGCACGAATTCGAACGTCACCCCCTTGTCTTCACAGGCGCCGATGAAAAGGAAGTAGATCTGGTCGCCGCGCTTCTGCGATTCCTCGAGGACGCGCATCGTGCGCGCCTCGTCGCTCCCGTCGTTTTCGCCGTCGGTGATGAAGAGCACGAGCGAGCGCCTCTTCTCGTGCATGTGTTTGACGCCGTGCTGGTGCCCGCTAGGCGACCAACCAAACAGGCGGCTAAGAAATCCGGCGCCCTGGGTCGCGCGGTGTGACTCCTCGCACACCTTCCATCCGAAGTGTTCCAGGGCGCGCTCCAGCACGAAGCTGTAGGTGGTGCCGCCGTTCCAGCCCGGCACCCGGTCGACGATGTTGCGCGTGACGTAGTCGCGTGCATCGTCTGGTGTCACGGCACCCACGTAGTGCGCGTTGTCTTCGCCGGCGCTGAACGTGAAGACGTCCATCTTGCGGTCCGGGTCTAGCACCATGCAGTAGGGTACCAGTCGCTCGATCAGGATGCTGGTCGTGCCCTCCTCGTGCTCGTGCTCGAACGACCCAGAGACATCGATGATCGCGGCGGTTTCCGCCTTCACGGTCGCCACCACGCCGGCCTTGTCGAGTGCGAGGCGCAGCGCGCTGGCTGACTTATCGAGATTCAATGTGAGTTTACTGTTCATATGTGCTCCTGGTTAGGGTTTCAACTGGCTGATAATGTCCCGCAGCCGATAGGCCAGTTCGCCGGCTTCGGTCGGCGAGATCGCGGTCTTCTTGGCACCGAGGGTGGAAAGGGACGCGATGCTTCCGATGAACCCCGGCATGACGACCAGCGCCACGTTCTGGATGGCACCGATCATGCGGATCGGCTGCTCGATCTGTGCCTCCCGTGTAGAGCCGGTTTGCCGCATCTGCGCCAGGGTCTGCGTGAGACTCATGCTGCGTTCAGCAAATCGCTGCGCCAGTGCCGTGGCGTCCAGGCGGAGGCGCTCAGACAGGAACAGGGCGCCGATGGCGGAGGCTTCGACCTGTGCCGCAATACCCTCCATCGACCCGGAAAGGCGCAGCAGCTGGTCCTTCAAATCCAGCAGGCGTTCTAGCGCACCGCCCATGAGTGCCAGCAACTGCTCCAGTTCCACCTGGGCCTGGGCCAGTTCTCCTGGCGTGTCGATCCGGTTGTTGATGCCTTGGAATAGCCGTCCCACGACGCTGTCGCCGCCGTGTCCGCAGACAGCCATGAGGTCGATCGATCCGAGGATGTCCATCATTCGCGCTAGGTAGCCTTCCACCTGCCGCAGCACTGGGCTGCGCGCAAGGGTAAGCGTCTCGGTGACGAGGTCGCCGTGCGCCTTCTGCAGGTCATGGCCCCACAGGATCGCCTTGCGCTGCGAAGCCTTGTCGACTGCGAACGCGCCGACCAGGGCTCGCGCCTGCTCGTATACCCCGGCAACTGCGCCTGGCGACAACGCTTGCAGATCCCGCACGGCCACTTCGATCCGTTTTCGTTCGGCGCCCGGGATGGCTGTCGGCTGCCGTACCACCGGCGTGGCTGCGGGGACACGACGCGGCGGCGACAGGACGTCCTGCGCCTGCGGCACGGCCCTCGCGGGGGTGCGCAGCGAAGCGCCCGGGGTGCCAATGACCGTCGGGCGCAACTTGTCTTTCGCAGGCGGCACGGCAGGCCTTCAGGAGAAGTGGCCCAGCACGTCGTTGAACGTTCCCGTGAAGCCGCGGCCGACGGGCGCGTACTCCCAGCCGTTGTCGCCGTGCATGATGCTGCCCAGTTGCACCACGTTGAACTCGCCGAACTCCTTGGACAGCTGGTAGGCGCCCAGCTCGCGCCCGCTCTCGTCGGCGATGGTGACGGTGCAGACCTCGATGTCGGCGAAGGCCGCCTCGTCCTCGTCCTCGGCGCCCTCATCGTGCCCCGCGGTGTGTTCGGCCTTGTGAACGGTGGCAAAGAGGGGGATCTCGTTCACGCCCGCCGGAAGTTTCGAGCCATCGATGACGATGGTTTCGGTGTTGCCCTGGACCCGGACGTCGCCGGAGTGCCGCAGCCCGCCCGAGGGCGTGGCGAAGGAGCCGTCGGCCGCGGTTGGCAGCACGCCGGTTTTCGGGCTCATCTTCGTCGTGTTGTAGGTGGACAGGATCTCTTCGAGCACCGCGACCTTTGCGCCATTGCCGCCGTTGCGTGCCTCGAGCGCGTGGATGTCGATGTCGTCCTGGTGGCTGGCGTCGCACTGCCATGCGACGGTCACTTTGAACGCAGCTCCCTTGTTGAGCGAGAGCTGTAGCTTGCGGGCCGGCGCGGCGCCGGGTTTTTCAAGGGTCAGTGTGAGCATGGTTTCTCCGGGTCGTTGTCATGCATTGTGGAGCGCCGCAAGGTCGGCGCGCGACTTCTCGAACATCTGTCGCGCCGTCTCGAACTTCGCTTCGGTTTCCTGCTTGGCGGCTGCCACCAGCTCGTGGATCTCGCGCGTCTGGGTGATGATCGCGGCGATTTGCTGCGCCTGCGCGACACGGTTGTCGCCGGGAGCCTTCGCCGCAGCGACCGCCACGTCCTTGGTCGCCTGGCCGCGCAATTGCGTCAGCTGCTGGTCAAGGCGCGCCTGGCGCTCGGCCATCTGCTGCACCGACTTGACCGCGAACGCGCCGTGAATGGCAAGCAAGGTCATCTTGATCGACGCAAACCTCGCGGAGACCGTGGTGGCCGTCTCCTGCAGCGTCGCGACGCCGGCCGCCTCGATCTGCTGGATCACCATCTGGTCGGCCGGTAGGCGCGTATAAGTGCCTTCGAGCGCGAGGGCCCGGCTCTCCAGCAGCCTGAGCTTGTCCTGAAGCTCGCGGAGCCGTGCCTGTGCGGACACGTCGGCCGGGTTAGCTGCGCCGGTCTGCTGCGCCACGTAGCGCCGGGCCTTCTCTAGAAACGCCCGGGCCACTGCAGCATCGACGGTGAAGCTCGCGAAGTGGGTGCCATACGATTGCTTGAGAGTCTCCAGCACTCGCAGTTCGTCGAATAGCGTCTTCATTTCCTTCGATAGCTCACCCTCGAGGCGCCCCATCTCGTCGGCCAGCGTCTGCGTTCGGCTGGAGATCAAATCGCCGACCTCCTGCATGAACTCGCGAAAGGCCTCCTCTGGCTTGCGGCCGGTGAGTTTGGCGAACAAGCCGGCGAAAAACCCAGGGTCCTCGCCCTTTTGAATCCTTTCCAGGATTTCTGGCAGCTTGGCGTCATCGACGCCCTTTTCAAGCCGCCCGAAAAGGGCGAACACATTGGATGCCGTCTTCTTGTCGAGTCGGGCGAGAAAACCGTCCAGCGTCTTTTGCAGCCCCTGTTCCGCACCGAGGCCGATCTTGATGATGTCGCCGGACGGCACGGCCGCGAAGTCCAGTGCGGCCAGTGCTTGCTCGGCTTGCGGCACTTGGTCCGGCCGAAGCACGACGGCTCCGGTCTCCAGGGAATCTGGCACAAGCAGGGTCTGCGCTGGCGAGGGCGCGGCGACAGTCGGGGTAATCTTGCTTTCCATAGTTTCTCCTCTGCGGTTCAAGCAGGATGCATCGCCGCCCAGCCCGCAGTGTACGATGGATGGAGAGCGGCAAGGGCGGCCGTCACGGTCGAAGCCGCGGGCGCGGATCTTTCCTCGGGCGGCTGTTCGTCTGACCGGGCCGCTCGCCCGTTGCTGAGTGGGCTTGGCAGCGTCGGATATTTAGATACAACGAGGAGTTGACCGTGGGCGCAGGACATTCACACACAGCAGCTGTTCCGCCGGGTACCGCGGCGGGACGACACAAGAGCAAGCTCCTCGCGGCGCTTGCCCTGACGACGACTTTCATGGCGGTCGAGGTGCTCGGTGGGCTCTGGACAGGCAGCCTTGCGCTGCTCGCAGACGCAGCGCACATGTTCACCGACGCCGGCGGTCTTGTGCTGGCGCTGATTGCCATTCGCTTCTCCGAACGCCCCGCGACACCACAGAAGACCTACGGCTATGTTCGCATGGAGGTGCTCTCTGCACTGACGAATGCCGTCATCCTGCTGCTGCTGACGATCTATATCTTCTACGAGGCGTACAAGCGGTTCCTGAACCCGCCGGAAATTCTGGGCGGCCCGATGCTGGCGGTGGCGCTGGTTGGCCTCGCGGTCAATCTGATCAGCATGAAACTCCTTTCCGCTGGATCGTCGGAGAGCTTGAATGTCAAGGGCGCCTACTTCGAGGTGCTCAGCGACATGCTGGGTTCGCTCGGCGTCATCGTCGCCGCGGCTGTCGTCATGGTCACCGGCTGGACGCTGGCCGATCCGATCATCGGCGCCGGCATCGGACTTTTTATCATTCCGCGCACGTGGATATTGTTGAAGCAGGCAATCCACATCCTCATGGAAGGCACTCCGCCCGAAGTCGATCTTGCGCTGCTGGAGCGAAAGTTGCTGGACATTCCCGGCGTCACAGCCGTCCACGATCTTCATGTCTGGACGATCACCTCCGGCATTGATGCCATGAGCTGTCACCTCGTCGTGACTGATATGACCCAGGCGCGCAAGATGCTTATAAGCGCCAAGGACGCAATGAATACCGGCTTCGGCCTGACGCATGCAACGATCCAGATCGAGGATCAAGAACTGCGCCAGGCAGAGGGCGAATTGAGGCTATAGAGAGGCAGCATGATGTCGTCCTTGAACCTATGGAATTGCTGTCCCACGTGATCAGCCTTGTCGTCGCGTATGTGCTCGCCCTGCCCATCGGGTGGAATCGGGAACGCGAAGAACGCAGCGCCGGAATCCGGACCTTTCCGCTGGTTGCCATGGCCGCTTGTGGCTTCGTGCTGGTTGCGATCAGCGTCCTCGGCGCAACCTCGGCCGGCCAACCTCGCGGAAATTTCAGACGTCAACGCGGGACCTGGACTTCTCCCGAATGGATAGTCGATGGGATCGACCACTCGAGGAAGGTCCAGCATGTAGTCGCCGAACCTGCTGATGTGGGCGCTGCGGTACTGCGACAGCCTCTTAAGCACCGGCATTCCACGCTGGGGTACGTAAGTCCGATACAGTTTGAGGAAGCTTTAAAAGCTTAGGTCGGTGCCCACGGAACCGGCAGCAGCCCAGTTGGTCGAAGTTGGACTGGACGGCCGGCTCGAACGGTAGTGATAAGGGGGTTGAAGATTCGATCTGGTTGATTGGCCGGTCTATGAACCGGCTTGATGTTTAGTCGGCCTGCTGCGAACCGTTACGGAATCAGTCTAGATTGGATCTTGCAACGCAATCAACTGCAGAATTCACCCCTGCAAGGAGCTACCAAAGGTTTTTGATGAAAGCGAAAGTCTTAACGCTAAAGTACTAGAATGTTGAGATGCGTTTTTGGTTGATCGTCTTTTTAGCCATTTTGATGCCGTTGCAGCTCTCCTGGGCAGCAGCTGGGCGTTATTGTCAGCACGAGAGCGATGTTTCAAGCAAACACGTTGGTCATCACACACACCAGCATAAAATCACTGAACGGACAGATTCCGGAGGCGATTTTGCAAAGGCGATGACAGTTGATATGGATTGCGGCACCTGCCATGCTGGCTGTTCAATGGCTGTCCAAGAATCCAGTGTCGTCGAAAACGTTGTGCTGACTTTGATGTTCTCGTCAGGGCTCAGCGTGGAGTCAAGCCCTGGCCTCGTAGATCGTCCAGAACGGCCACAGTGGGTTGCCCTGATCTGACCAGGGCATCGATCTACGTATAAGCTCTAAGCGCTTCGAGAAATCGATCCCTGTCAATCGCGTCAGCACTTAATGCTGATCGGATCAACGGTTTTCGGGATTTCTCTTCATGCTTCTTTTCCACTGGCGACAAAGCCCGCGTGTACTTTGGGTGATTTTGGTCGGGGCACTTATTTGTCTGGATCAACTGACCAAGACTTACTTTGCAAACACGATTGCACTGGGTGAAGCAGTTGTTGTAACGGATTGGTTCAATTTCGTTCACGTGCTAAACAGAGGTGCAGCCTTTTCATTTCTCGCTAGCGCTGATGGCTGGCAGCGACCATTGTTGATTGGCGTGAGCTTCCTCGTCATAGTACTTGTAACCCTGGTTTGCATGTACAAAAAGATGGAGCCCGTTGAGCGTTGGATGGGTGGCTTGGTTGTGGCTGGTGGAACAAGCAATCTGATTGATCGCATTCAAACTGGCGCGGTAGTGGACTTCCTTGATGTCCATTGGCGTGAATGGCATTGGCCAGCGTTCAACTTAGCTGACAGCTACATTGTCTGTGCCGTTTGCGTATGGATCTTGCTATCCAGGAACACCTCACCTGCGCATGTAACGTCAACAAAAGCCGAGGCTCAAGTATGAAGCGCAATTGGAACCTACTTGTTCTCGCTTGGTTGATAGCAGCCGCTGCCACGGCAAGCGCTCTGTTCATTGGCGAGGTCATGGAAATGGCACCCTGTGTGCTGTGTTGGTACCAACGAATTTTCATGTTCCCCCTAGCTGTCGTGCTTGGCATTTCCTGCTACAGCGACGACCGACGCGGAGCAATTTACGGACTGGCGCTGGCGTTGGGTGGGGTCATGGTGGCTGCATACCACACCCTATTGATTGCCGGTTTTGTTTCAAAAGCCTGGATTCCCTGCGGTTCAGGCGTGTCTTGCACTGAGCAAAAGCTGGAAATTCTCAATGGATTGCAGATTCCCTGGCTTTCGCTGACCGCCTTTCTCACCATCACATTACTGCTTTTCGTGTACATCAAGAGGACTTCAAAATGAACTCAAAAAAATTGACTATCGCAGTTCTGCTGGGCATTGTGGTTGCGATGTTTCTATTGGGAATGAATTTCTATCAAAAGCGTGTACAAAATTCCCAGATGGAAAAGGTCAGTAAGGCCGAAAGTCGAATGGTTCGTTTCCATTCTCCAACGTTGGGACCAGGTGACGCACCAGTGACTATCGTTGAGTTCTTTGATCCGGCATGTGAAACCTGTCGGGACTTCTATCCCATTGTCAAAAATTTGATGAAGCAGTACCCCAAGGAGGTCCGCTTGGTTCTCAGATATGCCCCATTGCATGCTGGTTCAGACAAGGTTGTTAAGTTGTTGGAAGCATCCAAGAGACAAGATAAATACTGGCAAACGCTTGAGGCAATTCTGGCTGCACAGCCGTCGTGGGCCAGTCATGGCTCGCCCAACCTTGATGTAGCTTATCAAGCTGCTGCCCAGGCGGGTCTGGATATACAGAAGGCATTGGGTGATGCCCAAGCAGCAGGAATCGAGGCTGTGTTGAAACAAGACGTTGAGGACCTGACTGCGCTGGAAGTGAAGAAGACACCGACATTTTTTGTCAATGGCCGAGGGTTACCCAGCTTCGGCCCGGATCAACTTGCCTCCTTGGTTGCCGAAGAAGTCGCCAAGAGCAAGAAATAACTCACAAAAATTATCAAGGCAACGTGCGTAGGGCATTGGCTGCATCGACGTAAAGGCCCCAAGGCCCTATTGAGGAAGTGTGTGATAAGCGGCCTTGCTGTTCGCAGACAAGATTTACCTTCACTTGGATCCTATGAAAATGAAAAAGAACCACATAGCTGCTGCATTTTTTGCAGCATGTTTGACCTTGGCAATGTCAACCAGTCAAGCGCAAGTTGCAGTAACGGGTGCATGGGTACGCGCGACGGTACCAAGTCAACAGGCGACAGGAGCGTTCATGCAACTGGTATCAGAGAAGGACACTACGCTAATCTCAGCGCGTTCTGACATCGCTGGCATCGTAGAGGTCCATGAAATGAAAATGGAAAACGATGTCATGCGAATGCGCGCAGTTGACGGGCTAAAGCTGCCAGCAAATCAGCCAGTGGAACTCAAATCGGGCGGATACCACTTAATGATGATGGATCTCAAGAAGCAATTGAAGGTCGGCGCAGAAGTCCAAATCACATTGGTTTTCAAAAACGCCAAAGGTGACAGTGAAACAATTCATGTCCACGCACCTGTCGCATTGACTCAACCGAAGTGAGAGTTAAGAGTTGGATTTTCGAGTCCTCACACCCGGATGCGCACCATGCACATGACCAGCCATGCCGGATGAAGTCGTTTGTTTTTGTGACATGACGTTGAGTTCATTAAGAATTCCGCAGTGCTCTGCGTCTTGTGCACTACGACAGAAGTCGCGAAGACCCTTGAGCTGCTTTTCCAATTGTCGTAGTTCTTTGACTCGGTGAGCAACGTGGCCAATGTGTTCATCCAAAAGCGCGTTGACTTCACCGCAATTTTCGGTGGGCGCGTCGCGGAAGCGAAGCAAAACACGAATTTCATCCAAGGTCATATCCAAGCTGCGACATTGGCGGATGAACGACAGGCGCTTTTCATGTGTTTCGTCGTAGACACGGTAATTACCCTCCGACCGCCTGGTGTGTGGCAGCAAACCCTCGCGCTCGTAGTGCCGAATAGTCTCTACCTGCACACCCGTCAGATTGGCAAGTTCGCCGATTTTCATGACTTCAATCATAACCGCTTGACTCTTTAGTGGCTACAGGGTTTCCAATTCAATCTCAATCAGGAAATGTCCATGAACAACACACCTTCAAAGCCAGCAACAACGGGTCCGACATGCGAGTGTTCAAGTGCTTGTGCATCTTCAAAATCGGATTCATCTCAGGCATTGCCGCAAAGTGCAAAAGCAGGCATTCTTGTTTTCCGAATCCCAACCATGGATTGCGCCTCCGAGGAAGGGGAAATTCGCCATGCAGTGGCAAACATTCCCGGTGTGCGCAGCCTTCAGTTCCAACTTGCGGCAAGGACGCTTTCGATTGATGCCGAAGCGGACTCCTTGCCACTCGTCTTGGCTGCAATTCGCAAGGCAGGATTCAAGCCTACGCCACTAAGCAGCAATGCATCTGA
>ERZ724520.1767-NODE-1767-length-10556-cov-6.049329_pt1 | contig 10556 bp, 10 predicted proteins | sample MGYA00376053_ERZ724520 | MGnify/ENA primary metagenome ERZ724520 (study PRJEB28724, sample SAMN07190886) | activated sludge metagenome | isolation source: activated sludge of sewage treatment plant in Hong Hong | place: USA: Christiansburg, Virginia | collected... | reverse complement strand
CCGCGCTCGGTGAGCAGACGGCTCACCGCGGCGTGGGGGAGGATTTCGGGCACCCGACAAGAGTGCCGCGTGCGCCAGCGTTGGCGCTGACGTTATCCACAGCCTGCACACCGAAGACCAATGGTCTGGGCTTCCGGGGTTGACCACGCTCAACAGGCGTGCCGGCCGCAGACCAATGGCATTCCGTCTGCCGGACGTCGGTCAGCGAGTGGCCGCCCGAGGTGCGGTTGCCGTGAACACGGTCGTGAACCCGGTGTCCTGACGGGCACCTTCGAAGGCAGGAAGCGCCTCCGCCCACGTCGCGTCCACGGTGGCGAGGTATGCCGCAGCGCTCGCGTGATCGGGGAAGGTGGCGATGGTCTCGATGTCCGTTCGGGTGATCCGGTCGAAGTGCCGCTCCAACAAGGCCTCACCGTTCTCGGAGGTGAACGTCGAGCGAGGTGGGGTCACCCCGGCTGCGGCGAAGAGCGTCGCGAGGTGCTGCTCCCCGTTGGTGACGGCGAGCAGGGCACCTCCGGGGCGCAGCACTCGGCACACCTCGGCTAGGGCGGCGTCAAGCGATGGCACGTGATAGAGCATCCAGGCCGCGACAACCACATCGATCGAGCCAGTCGGTTGTCCGGTGGCCTCGGCTGGCTGCACCTCAGCCCTTACACCCTGGGCGCTTGCGGCGGCCACCATCGCGGGTGACGCATCGGTGGCGAGGTAGTCGACGTCTGGCAGCGCGTCGATGACCCGCCTGGCGAAAGCTCCCGTGCCGCAACCGATTTCCAAGACTGTCCGAGGCGACCTTGCCACCAACTCCTCGAACAGGACGTCCGTCGGATCCAGGCCAGTTGCGCCAGGCCCCCACACGGACATCCGGCCGCGAAGCCGCTCCGTGGTGGCGTACTGGTGGGCGACATGTCCCTGGTCACCGACGTTGATCGACTCGAAGGAGGTCACCCCGGCAGTATCCCGCCAGCACAGCGAATACCAATGGTTGGGCTCTCCGCGGCTGGCCACGCTCAACAGGGCGCCCAGCTCAGACCATTGGCCTTCGGTGTGCGCAGCAAGGCCCGGGAAGCCGCGCTGCGCAGTGGGAAGCCGCCGCGGCAAAGGAGAGGCGGGCGGCATACGGTATGCCGCCCGCCTTCCTCTAGCGAAAACCAGACCTACGCGTCGCCGCCCGCACTGCCGGAGGTGCCGGCGTTGATGTCGAGCAGGCGGTACTTCTCGGCTGCGGTGCGAGCCCACTCGATGGGGGCTTCGCCACGCGCGGCGAGCACCTGCAGGGTGCGCACCGCCAGTGACGGACCGTCGATGTGGAAGGCCCGCCGCGCCGCCTGGCGAGTGTCGGAGAAGCCGAACCCGTCGGCGCCGAGCGAGGTGAGGCCACCGGGCACCCACGGACCGATCTGGTCCTGGACGGCCTTCATGTAGTCCGAGACGGCGAGCACGGGGCCCGGCGCGCCGGTCAGGGCCTGGGTGACGAACGGCACCTTGGCCGGCTCCTCGGGGTGCAGGAAGGCGTGCTCATCGCACGCCATCGCGTCCCGGCGCAGCTCGCTCCACGACGTGACCGACCAGACGTCAGCAGCCACTCCGAAGTCGTCGGCGAGCAGCTTCTGGGCCTCCAACGCCCACGGCACGCCAACGCCAGAGGCGAGCAACTGGGCCCGAGGCGCAGTGTGCGTCCAGGCCGACGTGTCGGCGGCATGCAGCTTGTAGATACCCCGGATGACGCCCTCGACATCGAGGTCGGCAGGCTGGGCCGGCTGCACGTAGGGCTCGTTGTAGACCGTGATGTAGTAGATCGCGTTGCGACCGCGCGGGTCCTCGGGCTCGCCGTACATCCGACGCAGCCCGTCCTTCATGATGTGCGCGATCTCGTAGCCGTAGGCCGGGTCGTAGGCCACGACCGCCGGGTTGGTCGAGGCCAGCAGCGGCGAGTGACCGTCGGCGTGCTGCAACCCCTCGCCGGTGAGCGTCGTGCGGCCCGCCGTTGCGCCGATGAGGAACCCGCGCGTCATCTGGTCGGCGGCGGCCCAGATCGAGTCGCCGGTGCGCTGGAACCCGAACATCGAGTAGAAGACATAGATCGGGATCATCGGCTGGCCATGCGTGGCGTATGCCGTGCCCGCTGCGGTGAACGCCGCAAGGGACCCGGCCTCGTTGATGCCCAGGTGCAGGATCTGACCCTGCTCGGACTCGCGGTAGGCCAACATCAGGTCGTGGTCGACCGGCGTGTAGTTCTGGCCGTGGGGGTTGTAGATCTTGATCGTCGGGAAGAACGAGTCCATCCCGAAGGTCCGCGCCTCGTCCGGGATGATCGGCACGATGCGCTGGCCGAACTCCTTGTCCCGCATGAGGTCCTTGAGCAGCCGCACGAACGCCATAGTCGTCGCGACGGCCTGCTTGCCTGATCCCTTGGTGACGGCGGCATAGGCGTCGTCACCGGGCAGGTGCAGGGGGGCGTGCTCGACCCGACGCGACGGGACCGACCCGCCGAGGACGCGCCGGCGCTCGCGCATGTACTGCATCGCCGGGTCGCTGGCGTCCGGACGGTAGTACGGCGGGCGGTAGGGGTCGGCCTCAAGCTGCTCGTCCGTGATCGGGATGCGCAGCAGGTCACGGAAGCCCTTGAGGTCTTCCAGGGTGAGCTTCTTCATCTGGTGCGTGGCGTTGCGGCCGGCGAAGTGCGACCCGAGGGTGAAGCCCTTGATGGTCTTGACCAGGATGACGGTCGGCTGGCCGGTGTGCTCCAGAGCGGCGCGGTAGGCGGCATACACCTTGCGGTAGTCGTGCCCGCCGCGGCGCAGCTTGAACCACACCTCGTCGTCGGTCCAGTTCTCGACCATCTTGCGGGTGCGCGGGTCGCGCCAGAAGAAGTGCTCGCGGACGTACTTGCCGTCGTTGGCCCGGAAGGTCTGGTAGTCGCCGTCAGAGGTCTGGTTCATGAGGTTGGCCAGTGCCCCGTCGCGGTCGGCGGCGAGCAGCGGGTCCCACCCGCGGCCCCAGACGACCTTGATGACGTTCCAACCGGCGCCGCGGAAGAACGCCTCGAGCTCTTGGATGATCTTGCCGTTGCCGCGGACCGGGCCGTCGAGGCGCTGCAGGTTGCAGTTGACGACGAAGGTGAGGTTGTCGAGCTCCTCGTTGGCAGCCAGCTGCAGCAGGCCTCGCGACTCGGGCTCGTCCATCTCGCCGTCGCCGAGGAACGCCCACACATGCTGGTCGCTCGTGTCCTTGATCCCGCGGTTGAGCAGGTAGCGGTTGAACTGCGCCTGGTAGATCGCGTTCATCGGGCCGATGCCCATCGACACCGTCGGGAACTGCCAGAAGTTCGGCATGAGCCGCGGGTGCGGGTAGGACGACAGCGCCCGGATCTTGCCGTCGACGACGTGGGAGCGCTCCTGACGGAAACCGTCGAGGTCTTCCTCTTCAAGCACGCCCTCGAGGAAGGCCCGCGAGTACATCCCCGGAGCCGCATGCCCCTGGAAGAAGACCTGGTCACCGCCACCCGGGTGGTCCTGGCCGCGGAAGAAGTGGTTCATCCCGACTTCGTAGAGCGTCGCAGCGGACGCATAGGTCGAGATGTGCCCGCCGACGCCCACGCCCGGGCGCTGAGCCCGGTGGACCATCACGGCCGCGTTCCAGCGGATCCACCGGCGGTAGGCCCGCTCGATGTCCTCGTCACCGGGGAACCAGGGCTCACGCTCCGGCGGGATGGTGTTGATGTAGTCGGTCGCGGTCAGCGACGGCACCCCGACCTGTTGACCACGCGCGGCAGCCAGCAACTGCAACATGAGATAGCGCGCCCGGGTCCGGCCCTGCTCATCGATCACTCCTTGGAGCGAGTCGAGCCATTCCTGCGTCTCCTCCGGATCGGTGTCCGGGAGTTGGCTCGGAATGCCGTTGAGGATCGGCCCGGTGGTGCCACGACCTGTCACGGGGGACTTCCTTTCTGAGCAACATGGATGCGCCCATCCTGTACCCCGATGCGCGCTGCGTCACATTCGTCCCGCCAGTCGATCCGACGCGGACCCGATTTCGGTGACGATGCGGCATACGTGAGCGTCAACACAGCCCGTCGGCGTCCCGCCTCGGGCAGACTGGGACCGAGCGAGCGGCTAGTGGAGGGTCGCCACGGCAGGAGGGGTCGGCGTGCACGGGTCGGCGGGTGTCGCCGCATTTACATCGGGTCTCAGCAAACTCGGGTTCACCCCCGGGCAGGTCGTCCAGGAGTTGGGTTGGGACGACGACGTCGACGAGGCGCTGCGCGCCGGTGTCGAACAGGTCGTCGGCTCGGCCCTTGAGGACGAGGGCTACGCCGACGGCGCCGACGGGGTGCTCGTCTGGTTTCGATCCTTCGACGGTGATCTCGTCGATGTCCTCGTCGACGCGCTGACCAACCTCGTGGACCGCGGCTGCCTCGTCCTGGCCACGCCCCGAGCCGATCAGGACGGGCACGTCGAGCCCAGCGAGATCGAAGACGCGGCCGTGGCTGCCGGACTGCACCCGTCGGGTGTCGCCAACCTCAGCCGGGAGTGGACCGTGCAGCGACTGGTGGCCCCTCGATCGCAGCGTCGCTGACCCTCACGTCGACCGGTCGGGCTCGCTCGGGTGGCAGAATCGATCGTCATGAGCGCTGAACCCGACGCCGTGGCGCCCGCCGCGCCCGAGGTCGGGGACGTTCCCCCGAACTTCACCCTTCCCGACCAGTACGGCCGCCAGGTCAGCGCGGCCACCTGGCGCGGGGACCGCAACGTCGTCCTCGTCTTCTACCCGTTCGCCTTCACGGGCATCTGCACCGGGGAGTTGCGCGAGATCCGCGACACCCTCGAAGACTTCCAGCACGACGGCATACAGGTGCTCGCGATCTCCTGCGACCCGGTGCCGGCGTTGCGCGCTTGGGCCGACCAGGAGGGGTACTTCTTCCCCCTCCTGTCGGACTTCTGGCCACACGGCGAGGTCTCCCGGGCCTTCGGGGTCTTCGACACCGACGGCGGCTTCGCGACGCGCGGCACCTTCCTGCTCGACCGGGACGGTGTGGTCCGTTGGCGGATGCTCAACGGGCCGGGCGACGCTCGCGACTTTGGTAGCTACCGGGAAGCCCTCGCAGGCCTGCGCGCAGACGCCGCGCGCGCCTAACTGACACAATGGGCGCCGCTCGCCCCCGTGGGCGGCGAGTTGGGGCCTGTAGCTCAGTTGGTAGAGCACCGCGCTTACACCGCGGGTGTCGTCGGTTCGAGCCCGGCCGGGCCCACATGACGGTGACGCTTGGACAGATCGTCGCGCTGCTCGACGGCTTCTATCCGCCGGCGACGGCGTTGTCGTGGGACCGGGTCGGCCTGGTGACGGGGGACCCCGACCAGCCGATCGGGCACGTGCGGTTCGCCGTCGACCCCACCTTGGCGGTCATCGAGGAGGCCATCGCCGACGGGGCGGACCTATTGGTCACCCACCACCCGCTGCTGCTGCGCGGCATACATTCCGTCGCGACGACCACAGCGAAGGGCCGCGCGGTGACCCGAGCCGTGGTCGCCGACCTCGCGATCCTCTGCGCCCACACCAACGCCGACGTCGCGGACCCGGGCGTGTGCGACGCGCTCGCCGCCGCCTGCGGGCTGGTGGACACCGAGCCGCTCGACCTCGAGCAGGGCCAAGGGGTCGGTCGGGTGGGTCGCCTCGCGCAGCCCACGACGTTGCGTGCCTTCGCTGAAGGGCTCGCTGCCGCCCTTCCGCCGACCAACGTCGGCGTCCGCGTGTCTGGAGACCCCGACGCCCAGGTATGCCGTGTTGCCGTCCTCGGCGGTTCGGGCGACGACCGCTTCGGCGCGGCCCGACGCAGCGGGGTCGACGTCTACGTCACCGCCGATCTGCGTCACCACCCGGCGCTGGAGGCTCGCGAGGAATCGTCCTTCGGCCCGCCGTATCTCATCGACGCGGGTCACTACGCCACCGAGTGGCTCTGGCTGTCCGGGGCCGCCGCCCGCCTGTCGCAAGCGCTGGCTGAGCAGGGCACTACGGTGGAGACGTCGATCTCGACCTTGCGCACCGACCCGTGGGACTTCCTCGTCGGTGTGAACGCCGATGGAGGTACCCCCTGAAAGCGCAACCGCACCAGCAGGCCCGGCTGATCGAGGTCCAACTGCTCGACACCCGGCTCGACCAATTGGCCCATGCCCGCGCTCACCTGCCGGCCTTGACCAGACTGGCCGGCCTGGACCATGCCCAGGTCACCCTCGATCGCGAGCTCGCCCTGGCCCGGACGGCGCTGTCGGACGTGCAGCGCGAGGTCGACAAGGCCGAGGCCGATGTCCAACTCGTGCGTGCGCGCGCCGCCCGTGATCAGGCCCGCCTCGACTCAGGCACCGGGACCCCCAAGGACCTGCAGGCCCTGCAGAGCGAACTCGTTTCGCTGGCCCGCCGCCAAGGCGACCTCGAGGAGATCGAGTTGGAGGTCATGGAGCGGGCCGAGTCGCTCGAGGCCGACGTCGCTTCGCTCGAGACCCGTCGCAGCGCGTTGCTGGAGGAGTTGGCACAGGTGCGCGCCGAACGCGACGCCGCCTTCGAGGTGTCCGACGCCGAGGCCGCTGACGTCACCGAACGCCGGTCAGCCCTGGTGCCGGAGGTGGGCGCGGAGTTGCTCGCCCTCTACGACAAGATTCGTGCGAGTGTCGGCGGGACCGGTGCCTCCGAGTTGCGCCAGCGCCGTTGCGGCGGCTGCCGTTTGGAGCTCAACCAGGTCGACCTGTCCCGCATCAAGGCCGCGCCGGCCGACGAGGTCATCCGCTGCGAGGAATGCCGTCGCATCCTCGTGCGCACCGCCGAGTCCGGACTGTAGGCGTGGCTAGACGGTTCATCGTCGAGGCGGACGGCGGCTCACGCGGCAACCCCGGGGTGGCCGGTTTCGGCGCTTTGGTGCGCGACGCGGACACCGGAGCGGTCCTTCTGGAGCGCGCCGAACCCCTGGGGTTGGCCAGCAACAACGTCGCTGAGTATGCCGGTCTGCTCGCCGGTCTCGAAGGTGCCCTTCGCCTCGACCCGGCGCCCGATATCGAGGTCAGGATGGACTCGAAGCTCGTCGTTGAGCAGATGTCGGGGCGTTGGAAGATCAAGCACGAGGACATGCGCCGCCTCGCCGGGCAGTGTCAGGACGTCGTGCGTCGGATCCTCGCCGGAGGCGGCCGGGTTCGCTATACGTGGATCCCGCGGGAGAAGAACAAGGCAGCCGACGCGCTGTCCAACCACGCGATGGACGGCAAGACGATCGACCGCGAGCCGGGGAAGTCACAGCCCCCGGCGACCGCAGCAGCAGTCCCGGCCACCGCAGCAGCTGTCCCGGTGAGAGCAGCAGCGGCCCCGGCGTCCGCGGCCACCCTCGTCGGTGAGGCCCGGGTGATCCTCGTGCGGCACGGCGTCACCGACTTCACCGTGTCGGGGCGCCTGGACGGGCGGGGCGGCGCTGACCCGGAACTCAACGCCGAAGGTCTGGCTCAGGCGGCCGCGGTCGCGCGGATCATCCCCGGGCTGGTGGGTGACCAGCAGGTGCGGCTGGTCACGTCATCGTTGCGCCGGACCCAGATGACCGGGGCGGCGATCGCTGCAGCGTTGGGTGTGGTTCCCGAGGCGGATCCCGACTGGGACGAGCGCGCCTTCGGCGAATGGGACGGGCTCACCTCGGCGCAGATCCAGGAGCGCAGCCCGATGAAGTTGGCTCGGATGCGGGTCGACGCGGCATACCCTCCGCCGGGCGGTGAGTCGCGCAGTGAGGTCGCCGCGCGCGTGGGACGAGCCTTCGAACGGGCGACCGCCGCGGCGGGCACCGTGGTCGTCGTCACGAGCCGCGTGCCGATCCTCGTCGTGCTCGGGCAGGTGTTGCAGGTGGGTGCCGAGCGGTTCTGGGCCTTGGAGACCGAGCCGGCGTCGGTGAGCATCGTCACCCTGTGGCCCGACGGCAACGTGTCGGTGCCATTGGTCAACCGGACCGACCACCTGCACTGATCGCTGGTGCCGACGGCCTGTGACCGTGGCTAGGGCGCGGTGACGTCCACGATCCAGGGTGCGCCGCGTTTGGCCGGTGCCCCCAGCTCGACCCGGAAGCCCGCATCGGTGAGGATCGTGGCCAGCCCCGCCGGATGACGTGGGTCGGACGCGCTCTCGCAGGCGGCGCGGGCAACCAGCCCCCGAGTGTGCTTGGCCAGGTGACTCACGCCCGGCACGCGGATGTGGACCCATCGCTCGGCAAGCGCGCCCGTTGGGGTCCAGGCGGCGGCATACGCGGCGGATCGAGCGTCGACGATCAGCCTGCGGCCGACCTCGTCGGGCAGGACCTGCGCCAGCGGCTCGCGCCACAGCGCGGCCAGTCGCCCTTGGGCCGGGAGCGTGACGCCCATCGACAGGCGATAGGCGGGGATCCGGTCGGTGATCCGCAGCGCCCCGAAGAGGGCCGAGACGACGATCAGGCGCCGGGCGGCGCGGCGGCGCGCGGAGGAGTCCATGCTGGCCAGGTCGAGGGCGTCGTAGAGGACGCCGGTGTAGATCGCTCCCGCCGTCGCGGTCGGTGCCGTCGCCAGGCGCTGGTTGCGGGCCACCTGGTCGGCGAGTCCGGCCGAGACGCCGAGCACCTCGAGGGCCGACGGCTGCCCACTGAGGTCGACCAGTTCGGCGAGCACGGCCGCGCGAGTGTGGCCGAGGGCCGGGAAGGACAGCCCGGCGAGGTCCAGGGCCTTGCCGCGCGAGGGCTGGTGCTTGGTCTCCGACGGCGGCAGCAGGACGATCACCGCGCCAGCCTAGGGTTCGGGGGCAACTAGATTTGGCGGGTGACCGTTGCCACGAGAGTGATCGCCTGTCTGGACGTCGACGCCGGCCGGGTGGTCAAGGGCGTCAACTTCGCCAACCTGCGCGACGCCGGGGACCCGGTCGAGCTCGCTCGCAGCTATGACGCCCAGGGGATCGACGAGCTGACCTTCCTCGATGTCACGGCCAGCAGCGGCGACCGGGAGACGACCTACGACGTCGTCCGGCGCACCGCCGAGCAGGTCTTCATCCCGTTGACGGTCGGCGGGGGAGTGCGGGCCGTCGACGACGTCGACAAACTGCTGCGCGCCGGGGCCGACAAGGTCGGCGTCAACACTGCGGCCCTGGCCCGACCTGAACTGATCTCCGAGATCGCCGACCGGTTCGGCGCGCAGGTGCTCGTCCTTTCTGCCGACGTGCGCCGCCGCCGAGGCCCCGACGGGTCCCTGGTCGGCGGTTTCGTCATGACGACCCACGGTGGCCGGGTCTCGGTCGAGCAGGATGCTGTCGCCTGGTGCGCCCGCGCGGCGGAACTCGGGGCAGGCGAGATCCTGCTCAACTCGATGGACGCCGACGGCACGAAGGACGGTTTCGACCTCGACCTGATCGCTGCGGTGCGCGCTGAGGTGGCGATCCCCGTGATCGCCTCGGGTGGAGCGGGCAAGGTCGAGCACTTCGCCCCGGCGGTGCGAGCCGGCGCCGACGCCGTGCTCGCCGCGAGCGTCTTCCACTTCGGTGAGCTCACCGTGGCCCAGGTCAAGGCGGCCCTACGCGCCGATGGGTTCGAGGTGCGATGAGCACCGACCCGGCCCGCGAACCGACCCTCTGGGAGCAGAAGCTCGCCGTCGACCCGGGCCACTCGTCGTGGTACGTCAAGCGGTTCCGACGTCTGGCCTCCGACGGCGTCGACATCGTCGGTGAGGCCCGCACCGTCGACGCGATGCTCGACCGGCGCTCGCGGGTGCTCGATGCCGGGTGCGGCCCAGGCCGGGTTGGCGGCCACCTCCACGCGGCTGGCCACACTGTCGTCGGCGTCGATATCGACCCGGTGCTCATCGAGGCGGCCGAGCACGACCACCCTGGACCGACCTGGCTCGTCGGGGACCTGGCGGTCCTCGATCTGGCCGCGCGCGGCATACCTGAGCCGTTTGACGTCGTCGTGTCCGCGGGGAACGTCCTTCCCTTCGCGGCCCCGTCGACCCGCGCCGACATCCTGCGCCGCTTCTGGGAACACCTCGCCCCCGGTGGCCGCGCGATCATCGGCTTCGGCACCGACCGCGGCTACGAGGCCGACACGTTCCGTGAGCACGCCGCGGCCGCCGGGTTCCACGAGGACCTGCTGCTGTCGACGTGGGACCTGCGCCCGTATGCCGCCTCGTCCGACTTCCTCGTCGCCGTCCTGCGTCGCGGCTCGGGGGTCGCCCCCGCGTAGAGGACAATGGTGGGCATGTCCGTCGCTCTCGGTATGCCGTCCATCCCCTCGCACCCTGTCATCGCTCCGCGGCGAGCGTCCCGCAAGATCCAGGTGGGCAAGGTGGCCGTCGGCGGTGACGCCCCGATCTCGGTGCAGTCGATGTGCACGACCCTGACCGCCGACGTCAACGCGACGCTGCAGCAGATCGCGGAGTTGACCGCGTCCGGGTGCGACATCGTCCGGGTCGCGTGCCCCAGCCAGGATGACGCCGACGCGCTCGGGGACATCGCCCGCAAGAGCCAGATCCCGGTCATCGCCGACATCCACTTCCAGCCCAAATATGTGTATGCCGCGATCG
>ERZ724520.1765-NODE-1765-length-10562-cov-3.339869_pt1 | contig 10562 bp, 10 predicted proteins | sample MGYA00376053_ERZ724520 | MGnify/ENA primary metagenome ERZ724520 (study PRJEB28724, sample SAMN07190886) | activated sludge metagenome | isolation source: activated sludge of sewage treatment plant in Hong Hong | place: USA: Christiansburg, Virginia | collected... | reverse complement strand
ACCAACCACGCACGGTCCATTTCGCCCTCCCAGAGCCTACATCATCAAACTAGCATAGCTTTCCTCCGCACATGGGAACATGGATCGGACACCCGCAGCGAGTCCGACGAGGAATGCCGTCCAGCGTAGCGGACGTTCCGCTGAGACCGAACGAATCGCTTAGGATGTTGTCGCAGTCTTCGCTGGGTAGGGAATTCGCTCGTGAAACGCCAAACTCTCGCACGCCTCGCTTTGATCGGTTTGGTCCTGATGATGCTTGCCATCGCCTACAAGACTGGTGTGCTCGCACAGTTTTCCTCGCTCGCGATGGCGCGTCAGACCCTGCTCTCGCTCGGAGCGTGGGGCTATGTGGTGTTTGTGGTCGCCTATGGCGTACTCCAACCGTTTGGGATTCCGGGCACCATTTTTATATTCGTTGCGCCGCTCATCTGGCGGTTCCCAATCGCGCTGTCGCTATCGATGGCGGGGACTATGGCGGCCAGCGTGGTTGGGTTTTCGTTTGCGCGTTTTGTCGCGAGAGATTGGTTGGCGCCTAAGATCCCCGAACGATTTGCAAAATACAACGATGCGCTGGAAAAACGAGCCTTCGTGACAGTGGTTGTGCTGCGATTGATTTTTTGGATGCCTCAAGCGTTGCACGCGTTCTTGGGGCTCTCCAAGGTGCCGTTTTGGACGCACTTTTGGGGGTCGCTGTTGGGCTATCTTCCGATATTGACTGCGTGTACCTACTTTGGTCCCTCGCTGCTGGACTGGTTGAAGGGGTTTTCTTGGCAGAGCCTGCTGCTCGTTGTGGGAATAGCCATTGGTCTGGGCATCTGGCAATGGCATCGTCGTTCACTGCTTAATAAATCAACATAGTTGCTAGGGTCCACACATCGGGGTTGTCGGTGGGTTCGTGTGGTTGTGAGAGCGCCTTCCCGCATACTTCCCGAATTTCGCTTGAACCCCAGATTTGTCGACTGAATCATTGAACTGCAAATTATCGCCTATAAAGAAAACGCCGCCTATAAGGGGCATCGGCGGATTCTCGAGGGTTGTAAGGTTGAAATCTCGCAGACCGCGCCGGACATTCGTGAAGAAGTCGAGCTAGCGCGCATTCTGCTCGATAAGAACGCGACGCGTATCCGCGATGCGCGTGATCCGAATGAGCCGAAGGCGAACGAGATTGATCTTCGCTTCGTGCCGCGTGCGGGTGTGGCGGGCTCGTCGATTGATCCGGTGCTGCGGATTCGGCTGGCGCTGCTCCTCGATCGGCTGCGGCGCTTGCTGCTCGCGATGGCTCGCGACAACAAGGTCGAGACGGCGCATGACGCGCTGGCGGGCGTGATTGCGGCGCAGACGCTGCACACGGCAGACCTTCTCGACAACCGCAACGGGCACGAGATCCTGAACATGCTGGTGCAGCTCCAAGACGAGCTGACCAAGGATGTCGAGATCAACCACCCGCAGCTTGGCCAAAAGAAAGAGTTTGGCAACTACAAGAAGAACATCGACATCGTCAAAGGCCTGCTCGGCGAGCGTCGCAACACCCCCGAGGCGTTCGACAACATGCTCGTCTATATGGCCAAGGGTGCCGAGGAGCTAGCCCCGCTCTACGGTGGTGAGGCGACCGATTCGGGTCCACCGACGCCGGGCCCGGTTCAGACAGTTCCGTCGGACGATGGCAAGGCCAAGACCGAGGCTGCTGACAAAGACAAAAAGCCCCGTGGCGCGTACGGACCGAACGAGATTCCGCCCGACGACATGGAGCGCATCAAGGGCATCTCCGAGCAGGATCTCCCGATGGAGGTCGAGATCAACGGTGAGACCTGGGTCCGCATCGACATGATCAAGGTCATGGATACCGACTCGGAGAGCGCCCACGACCTCAAGATTCAAGAGGCCCGCGACTCGTACCGTTCTCGTCAGCGGCTGAAGTACCCCGATGGCAAGTCGCTGGAAGACGTCGGTCGTGCCCACGTCTCTGGCTTTGTCACCTATAAGGTCAAGGGCGTCACTCCCGGTAAGCGTCTGCTCGTCGTCCGTCGCATGGACTACGTCTACGGCGACTACTCCCTGGAGTTTGAAGTCGACGGCAAGAAGGCCGGTGTGTGTGAGTGCCCAGGTACTGACCGCATCAACCGCTGGCGCAACTGGCCGCACATCATCCCGGCCGAGTTTGTGGTGCGTGCCGAGCCGAACGTGAAGCAGATCGCCGTGACCGCTGGTCGCGACATCAACATGTTCCGTTACTGGTTCTACCAGCCGAGGCAATAAGGTAAGCTAGACAGGCCATGTTTATTGACAGGCTATTAGACACCGTCCTTAGGCCCTTCCGCGAACTCTGGGGCTACTTCATGAAAGTCCGTGGCGTGCAGACGGGCATCGTGAGCGATGTTCACCGTGTCCGCAACGTCGGTGACTACGCACGGTCTGAAGTCGGCCAGATGAAGAACATGGTGGTCGCGCCCGGTCAGATGCTGCCGGGCTTTGGGCAGCAAGCGCAGCAGGCGGCGCAGATGCCCCAAATGGCGCAGCAACAGGCGGAAAAGAAAAAGATGGGTTGGTCCTTTCCTTGGAGCAAAAAGACGTGTCTGCGCTGCCAAAATAAGCTGCAGAAAAGTTGGGATCAGTGTCCCTACTGCGGCCAAAACCAAAACCAGCCTGTGACCGCCGGACCTCCAGCGGCCGGTGGCGCACCTGGTTACGGGGGAGCGCCTCCGCCAGGCTATGGAGCACCTCCGGGAGCACCGGGCTATGGAGCACCTCCTGGGGCAGCACCGTATGGCGCGCCGATGCCGAGTCCGGGTGGAGCCGCCAAGACGATTGCCATGGATGCTGCGGCGATTGATGCACCGCTGCTCGCCACTGGTGATCGGGCTGAAAACGTTGCGTGGCTGGTGCCGTTGGAGGGGGCCTTGACCGGTGAACTCCTACAGATTCGGACCCGCGCCATCATCGGTACCGCCGAGGGCTGCGAGGTCAAACTATTCGACGCTGCGATCTCGGGCCGTCACGCCGAGATCGTCCTGTCGCAGGGCAGTCGGTTCCGCATCAACGACCTCGGTTCGCGCAACGGAACCTATGTCAACGACAAGGCCATTGCCTCGACCGAACTGGTGGATGGCGACAACATCCGTCTTGGCAGAACGACCTTCCGCTTTAAGACCAAGCACTAAAGGCAGACCATGCACCGCCTTTTCATCCACTCTACTCCTTCGGGTTCTTTCGCTGTCCGGCTGATGGCGTCTGCCATCTCGGCTCTCGTGGTCTTGTGCGCGCTGCTTACGCCTGCGGTTTCTGAAGCGCAGAACGCCAAGCTCCGCCTCGAGCGCTTTGGCTTCGACAAGCTCCCCGACCTCAAGGTCTACATTACCTACGTCGAGGAAGACGGCACCGTGATCGCCGGACGCCAAGCGTCTGACTTCAAGCTGCAAGTCGACTCGATCGACCAAGGTGCGGGTCGCGCCATTACGACGTTTGATCAGGCCAAAGAGCCGATCTTCGTCGTCGGTGTCGTTCAAGTCGGTGGTGCCGTCGATGAGCGAGTGCTCGCCGAGGTCAAAGGCGGCCTACGTCGCGTCAACGACGCCGTCGGCAACACACCCGGTGGTCGCATGGGCATCCTGGCTTACGCCGACAAGACCAACCGCATCATCGAGTTTGGTACCACCACAGAAGTAGACGCGGGCATCGGCAAGATCGCACTCGAGACGGAAGCCAGTGAGTCGCACATGCTCGATGCGCTGCGCACCGCCATCGATCTGCTCAAGCAGCAGGAAAAGGGCCGACGCAAGCTCATCATCCTTGTTTCCGATGGAATCGACGTCAACAACGAGAAGAAGAACTTCACCGAGATTGGCAACCGCGCCCAGCTTGGCGGCATCGTCATTGATACCGTCGGCTACAACGCGTTTGACGCTTCGAAACTGCGCAACTTGCAGGAAATGACCAAGCGCTGCTACGGCACCGACCGCGTTGCCAAGGCACCGACGGAAATTGGCCCCAAGATCGACGGCATTGTCGACGAAGTCCAGAAGCAGTACATTGTGCAGTTTCCGCTTACCATCGTTGGTGACGACCAGGATCACTTGTTTCAGGTGACGCACGAGGCCGGTGGTAAGCCGGTCTATAGCAACACCATTCAAGAGAAGCTGCTGTCGAAGGCACCGATCAGTGCGGCACCGGTGGCGAAAGAAAAGAGCAAGTGGTGGCTGTACGCGCTGATCGCGGCGGGTGTGCTTGGCACCATCCTGATCGCGCTGAAGCTGCGTAAAAAGCCAGTCGAAGCGACCCCGGCCCCGGCCCCGCAGCCTGGCAAGCCTGATGCTCCGGCCCCTCGCATGAGCAACAAGACCGTCGCGCTCGAGGCCGCTGGTGACATCACGATGGGCTGGGTCATGGGCCTCACCGGCAAGTACAAGGATGTGACGTTCAAGCTCAAGGATCGCGTGGTCATCGGCACTGCCCCTGACTGCGACATCGTGATCGAGGACGGCTTTATGTCTCACCGTCACTGCGAGATCCGCAAAATCGAGGGTGGCTTCAAGCTGGTCGACCTTGGGGCGACCAACGGTGTAATCGTCAACGATAAGCGTGCAAAGGAACACTTCCTCGTCGACAACGACAACTTCCGGCTCGGACGGACCGAGTTCAAGTTCAAGTCGATCTTTGGTTAGCGGCGGGGGACTTCTGCTATGGCGTCGATTGCTGCATATCTGATGATGGCGATCTCCGGGCTGGCCGGTGGAGCGACGATGTTTCTGTCGCTGCAAGGGGCCGGGGTGCGTCCGTGCCCCAAGTGCAAAAAGGAGATGATGCCCGACTGGAACCAGTGCCTATTTTGCAAGGCGGTTCCAGAGTTCGAAGAGGGCAAGCCTGCGCTGCTCCACTTTATCAACGGGCCGATCGCTGATCAGGTTGCCACCCTCGATAAACAGGTGGTGACGATCGGGAGTGTGCCCGGAAATGACATTGTGATCGCCGACCCCAGTGTCTCTCGGAAGCACATCGGGATTCGCAGGGTCGACGGGGGCTATGAGGTCGCAGATTTTGGTTCGACCAATGGTGTGTTTGTCAATGGGGACCGGGTGCCGAAGAAGAAGTTGGCCATCGGCGACGTGGTCCGCGTCGGCAACATCGAGATGATATTCCGACTGTAAACCGACTTTGGCTTTAGAGAAGAAGCGAAGATGGCAGCCAAGCTCCTATATCGAGATGCCCAAGGCCGTGATGCCGCAGTGAACCTTCCCGAGACCGGCTCATTTTTGGGCCGTGCCGTCGATTGCGTCATCCGTACCGACGACGCGATGGTGTCGCGGAAAAACTGTAAGATCAGCTTTATAAACTCCCGTTGGTACGTCGAGGATCTCGGCTCCGCAAACGGTACGTTTATCAACGAAAGGCGGATCAGTCGCGACGAGCTCAATCATGGCGACGTCATTCGCTGCGGTTCGCTCCAGGTCCGGTTCGTCGATGCGCCGGAGCAACAAGTTCGGCAGACGATTCCGCAGTCGAGCGGTCCCACACCACCCAGTTCGCCCCAGCCAGTGACTGGCGGTGCGACTCCAGCGAGTCCCGGGGGAACTCCCGCCGCTCCAGCCGTGCCTCCGCCGATACCTGGTGGTGCGAGTCCGGCGGCGCAGAGCAACAAACCTGAGGCGATCGCCCCGGCTGCTGGCGCTGTGTCCACCGATGCGGAAAAACCGGCCGACGCGAAGCCCGCCGAACCTGCGAAGATCAGCGTCTCGGAAGAAGCGGTCAAGAAGGTTCAGGAAGAGGTCAATAAGCTCAGCTCGGAGCTGGAATCGGCCAAGAAGTCTGCCGATGAGCTGAAGACTGAGCGCGATCAGGCGGTCACCAAGATCGAGTCGATGGAAGGCGAGGTCAAAAAGCTTCGCCAAGAGGCCGGGGCGGCCAAAAGCACCGCCGAAAAGCTCTCGCGGCAAATGCAGCAGACCGAAAAAGAGCTGCGCGAAGAGAGCCGCAACAATGAAGAGCTTCGCCACGACCTCAAGCAGCTCAAGGAGCAGTTTGACAAGACCAAGACGCAGGCTGAAGAGCTGCGGATTCAGGTCGAAGCCAAAGAGCGTGAGCTGTCCGCTGCGAAGGAAGACGTCCGTCGCAGCAAACAGGCTGCCGATAACCTGACCCAGAAGCTACAAGAGATGGTGCGCTCTCGCGATGAGCAGATGCGTGCGATCAACTCGCAGATCGGCGACGTCGATAAGCTGCGCGATATCCTCAAAGAACGTGAGCGTCTGATCGAGGAGCAGCGCGTCGGCCTGGTCAATCAAGAGTCGCAGCTCAAAGATGTTCGCAAGCGAAGCGAGGAGCTGGAGCGCGATCTATCGGTGATCCGTGGCGAGCGCGACAACCTCCGGGAACGTCAGAATCGTGCGCAGGTGCAGGTTGAGGAGCTTCGCTCGGAGCTCGATCGTCTGCACAACATGCTCTCGAATCAGGTCGAGGGTGGCGAGCAGCTAGCGACGCTGACCCGTGACATGGCAGCGCTGCGCGAGAACCTGTCGGACGCCAACACCGAGGTGAGTCGGCTCAATGACGAGCTGGCCAAGGTGGCGAGCGATCTTCACACGGTGTCCAAGCAGCGCGATCAGCTTGCCGAGGAGCGCAAAGGCGGCCAGGCCAAGGTGCAAGCCGCCGTCGAACAGGCGGTGCAGCAGGCGGTGACGGAGCTGCGCGCCAAGGCCGACAAAGAGAAGCAAGAGCTCATCGCTCAGCACAACGCCAAGGCGCAGGAAGTGGCGGATCTGAAGAACCAACTTCAGGCAGCTACCCCGTCGGAAGCGACCTTGCAAGAGCTGAGCTCGACCCGAGGTGAGCGCGACCAGTACCGCTCGCGAGTGGCTGAGCTGGAGTCCATGGTTCGTGAACTTCAGAAAGCTGCTGCGGCTGCACCACCGCCGGCACCGGCTGGAAATCCCGACGCGGATCGCATCCTCGCCGAGATGAAGGGCGTGGCCACCACTGCATACGACGGCATCAATGACGCTCTGTCCGAGCTGCGGCTATCGATCGTGATGGCGCAGGAGACGTGGAACAAGATGGAGCGCACCTATACAGACCGCGATGCTGCCCGCAAGCTGCGCGACGCCATTGACGAAACCATGACCCGCGCCGATGAGGCCAAGGGCCACGTACGAAGTCTCCGCAGCCTCATCGAATAGTTCACGCCTCCACTTCGCGCACAGGTGAAATCATGACCCAAGAGCAAGCTGCTGCACCCCCGACGGACAGCGAGGAGCTAAACCGCAGCGAGAAAGAGGTGCTGGACCTCATTCGAGCGCGTTACTCGCTGATGTACATTATTTCGTCCGAGGAGCAGCGAGTAGAAGACTCCCTTCTGAAGCTGGCCCGTCGGCGCGACATGAAGCTCGGCTCGTGGTCGATCACCCGAGGCTTTGTTCAAAAATTTGGAACGCTCAAGGGGGGAGACGCCAAAGATCCGATCAAGGCGCTCGACTACATCGCAGCAGCCGAAGGTCGTTGTCTGTTTGTGCTGCGTGATTTCCATGCGTTTGTGAACGATCCAACGGTGGTCCGCAAGCTGCGCGACCTGGCTCATGATCTGCGCAAGACCCAGAAGAACATTTTCATCCTCTCGGCAGTCACCAAGATTCCGCCGGAGCTGGAAAAGGATCTGTGCATCCTCGACTGGGATCTTCCGAATCGGCCCGAGCTGACCAAGGTCGTCGAAGCGCTGATGCACCAGTTGCCGCAGGGCTGTGAGCCGGGCATTGCCAAGGAAGCCGAGGGGCGCGAGCAGATCGTCGACGCTGCGCTGGGTCTGACGCTAACCGAGGCTGAGAACGTCATCGCCAAGTCGATCGTTCGTCACAAGACCTTCAACCTGCCGACGATCTTGGCCGAAAAGAAGCACATCATCCGCAAGAGCGGCATCCTCGAATACTACGAAGCAGAGGAGAGTCTCGACGGGATCGGTGGATTGGAGATCCTCAAGCAGTGGCTGGTGAAGCGCCGTCATGCGTTTACCTCCGAGGCACGCGACTTCGGCTTGCCGCTGCCCAAAGGCATCTTGCTCCTCGGCGTGCCGGGTTGTGGTAAGTCGCTGACCGCCAAAGCCGTCGGTGCTGCCTGGCAGATGCCGCTGCTGCGACTCGATGTGGGCAAGATTTTCGGTGGCCTCGTCGGTGCGTCCGAAGAAAACATGCGCAAGGCGCTCAAGACCGCCGAAGCGGTGGCTCCGTCGATTCTGTGGCTCGACGAGATCGAAAAAGGTCTGTCGGGTACCGGATCCTCGAATATGTCAGACGGTGGCACCACGTCACGTGTGTTCGGCACATTTGTGACTTGGATGCAAGAAAAAACGTCACCGGTGTTCGTGATTGCCACCGCCAACGACGTGCGCAGCCTGCCGCCAGAACTGCTTCGCAAGGGTCGCTTTGACGAGATTTTCTTCGTCGATCTGCCGACGCAAGAAGAGCGTGGCGAAATCATCAAGATTCATCTGAAGAAAAAGGGTCGCAACGTCGCGCATCTCGACATGCACAAGCTGATCGATTCGATGGCCGATTTTTCCGGCAGCGAAGTCGAGCAGGTGGTCGTATCGGCGCTCTACGAAGCGTTCGATGCCGATCCGCACAACCGCGAGCTGTCGAGCGATCAGCTACTGCACTCGGCGCGAGAGATCGTCCCACTGGCGGTCACCATGGCCGAAAAGATTGCCGATATGCGCGAGTGGGCCCGGACTCGGGCGCGTACTGCATCGCTGCCACAGGCGCAGCCGCAGCAACAGCGACGGACCAAAGATCGGTTTGCGGTTCCGACGGAGCCCGGTGGACGGATTGAGCTGTAGAGCGAGGAGTGCCGATGAGCCACTTTACGACGGTCGCGACGAAGATTAACAACATCCAGTGCCTGCTCAAGGCCCTCGACAAGCTCAAGCTCAAGTACACCCACTCCGAGCAGGGCGTCGAGGTCCGAGGCTGGCGTGGTCAAAAGAGCACCGCTGAAGCATCGATCAACATGGGCCGCTACGACATCGGCGTCGTCAAAAACGAAGACGGCACCTACGGTCTGCAAGCGGACTGGTGGGGCATCGAAACCACCGTCGGCAAGACCGAGCAAGAGGTCGTCGATGAGATCAACCGCGAGTACGCCTATCAGACCGTGGTCGTCGCCTGCGAAGCCCAAGGTTATCGAATCGAGGAGCAGAACGTCGCCGAGGACGGTACGATCAAGCTCTCGGTATCAAAGTGGGGCTAACGCCCAAGCATTGCTTGCCACAAGGAGTCCAACATGGCGCAGCGCAAAGAGCTTGAAATCACCATCTCACCGACAGGCGAGGTGTCCGTCCAGGTGAAGTGCATTCCCGGTCAGTCGTGCGTCGAGGAAACCAAGTTCCTCGAAGATGCGCTCGGCAATCAGGTCACCGACCGCCAGCTTACCGCCGAGTATTACCAACAAGGCAATACCACCGACGCTGGCATCTACAACCGCAGCTAGCTGACGCTCTTACCGAAGTACCCGATAGCGCTCCAGCATCGCTGACGCTGCATCGCTCAAGGCACGCACCGTATCGATGGCCTCGCGAGAGTTGCGAGGCGCTGTGTGGAGCGCGTTTCGGGCGTGCCGCAAGGCTTGGGCGGCCCGTCCCCGTCGCAGAGCAAACATTGCCCACGACAGATGCTGGGCACAGCCAGTCAGTCGAACCTCTTTGGGGAGTTGCAGCGGCTCCTTGCGTGGCAAACCTCGTCGCTGATAGGCCTCTTTAACCACGGCCAGCTTGAGTCGAGTCTGCACGTCGGAGTGCTGGACGCAGGTGCTGGCGAAGTGCTGACGAAAGGACAGCAGCACTTCCGGCAAGTTGGCAAGCCGTCCGTGTTCCGCGAGCCGCAGAAACAGGTCGAGATCCTCCACTTTGTTGTACTGAGTCCGATATTTGCCGATGGAAAGGACCGCTTGGCGGCGCATCATGGCGGTGGGATGGACCAGCGCCCAGCCATAACCGGCCAAGAGCTGCGCATCGATTTCCTCGTGTGTGATGGCCTGCGACGGTTCCTTGATGGGGTCGCCCTGTGGATCAATCACCAAAATCGCCGAGCCAAGCGCCACGCAATCGGGGTGCGCATCGAGATAGTCCACCTGCTTTTGCAGTCGCTGCGGCCAGGCAATGTCATCGGCATCCATTCGGGCGACCAAGTCCGCTTGAGCCAGCGATAGTGCTTCATTCAGAGCCCCAACGATGCCGGTATTGGCTCGCCGGATCAGTCGGATTCGCGAGTCCTCGGCGGCCAATCGCTCCAAGATCGTGCCCGACTCATCCGTCGAACCGTCGTCGATGACGATCAGCTCGAAGTCGCAGAGCGTCTGCGCCAGGATGCTACGCACGGATTCCTCGACGTAGGCGGCCGCGTTAAAAACCGGCATCAGCACCGAGACAATGGGTTTAGTGGCCAATGGTCGACTCACCAGCACCGCGCTTTTTGCCAAGTACGCTTCGCGAGACCCGTACCCCCTGCGGACAGCGGTGCCGAGCCGCGCCGTAGAGCCGTGGATGTCGTCGTAGCTCGTGTGCTAAGCGGCCGCGAGCACGCAGGCCC
>ERZ724520.1763-NODE-1763-length-10568-cov-5.731475_pt1 | contig 10568 bp, 11 predicted proteins | sample MGYA00376053_ERZ724520 | MGnify/ENA primary metagenome ERZ724520 (study PRJEB28724, sample SAMN07190886) | activated sludge metagenome | isolation source: activated sludge of sewage treatment plant in Hong Hong | place: USA: Christiansburg, Virginia | collected... | reverse complement strand
GTTTTTCAAAGATAATTTAATTTACAAAATTAAACTTGATAAAAATCGCAGGCAGTTTAAGCAAAATGGCCCTAAATAGAAATAAAATTGAATAAATGAACTGTTAAGATTTAGGGAGCACTTTGTTTTCTATAATGAGGATGTACCTTACAATAAGACCAGAATAGTTTAAGTTATAAGATATAATCACCATTCAAAATCACATCATATTTCCTTTCATAGCTATCGATGATCTAGAAATACACAGATTTTAATAATCTCCTGAAGATTTCAATTCTCTTGCTGAAGATTGTTGCGATAAGCAAACTTTTGGAATCATCAAAACTGAGGCTTGCAAACTTTTAGAATCCTTTGGCGATAAATCTTAGACCAGCCTCAAATATGCGGTTAATAGAGCCATTTAATCAATTAAAGTAAAACTAGGATTCACTCCAAGCTCAACAATCAATCAAAACCTTCAGGATCTATCAATCTAAACATCATTTTTAGTCTTATCCATATTTTCGTACGGAATAAGTAGCTACCCTGATTAGTTGAACAGTATTCGGATGATCCTTAATGATTAAAGATTAAAAAATCTACCACCAATTTAACTGTCGCGCATTTTTACCTTTTTGGCATACAATTACTGCTAAATATATAAAAATCCAACTTAGGGTTAGGGATGGCTAAATTTAGCTATAAACTATCAAGCCCATCCAACAACAAGCTATTGTGCATTTGACTGCTTCAGTAATATTGTTGAATAATATTTCAACTAAGTCTTTCTTGATAAACTAACCGACCAAATTTCTATCGGAAAAATTGGATTAGTGTGGGAAATTATATCGAAACTACTAGAAAAACACTTCACTTCTATTTCTAGTCAAGGAATTGCGCTTTTGATCAGTAAATTATTCATTCGACTTAATAAAGAAATTACATTGTTAAAAGCAAAATAGAAAAAAGATACACTTGATATTATCAATTGCCTTAGGACATTTATCAGCTTGCTGAAAGAATTGCGAAAGGAATAAACAACCACCATTGCTGCTCACAAAGATTACATTCTTAGATAAATTTGGCCGATTCTGTCCTATTACAAAGAAGTCGTATAGTTTGATATTGAAGACTAAATAGTAAAAGTAGCGATTTAAATAGTTAAAACAATGGATTGTATCGACCCTTAAATATATCCTCACCTTCAGGACTATATAACAACTTTCATGAAAAACAGTTTTTCCTAAAAAATATATTTACGTTTCTTCAACCAATTCATGTTCAAAGCCGATTTCACTCGGGATATGGGAGAACTAATGAAGATATTTGTTGTACTCAGAGAAACTATGGTGTATAGTATGGGTAAATTGTTCGAAAAAAGCAACAAATTAAAACCTATTCATGCTTACAGACTAATCCTTTGCAATACACTAGTAGTCGTCCAAAATGCACTTGCAATATATGGTACTCACTTACTGGCATGTAATAGTCGCTAATTTTTTGATTAAATCAGTTCAATGTGCTTCAGATTAATTCCTAATAAAAGCGAAAATGTTTAAAAAACCCCATCAGGATATATCATTCTAGCACGAGCACTCAACACTTATTTACTTTGTCATATGCATACAAAAATAGACTCAATCTATCCCTTAATTAAAAGTTTATCAGCTGAAAATATTTTCCATGGTTATGATACTAAAGTTTTTGTCATGTGCTTTGTTAAACAAATTTTCAAAGAAACAGATACAACTGCTATCATAATGCTCTTATAAAGTCTAGCATCCATTGTTTAAAACAGTTCTATCAAAGACGATCTGCTACAGAAAAACAAAATGAAAAAAAGAAATCCAGTAAAGTTATCCAATCAGCTTAGGAAAATTGATTAGTTTGATAAACTTCCTCTTACAATCGACTCTCCTTTCAAAAATGATAAAGAAATTTCATTCTTAATTAGCAACATGTTTAACGAGATAAAAAAATCAAATATCTAAACATTTAACTCGTTGCTTGCTAACTTATCGAAAGATACTATAATTTCTTATCAAAAATTCATCAATTTCGATCAGCTCTAAAAAAAGCCAAGAATTATAAGAAAGGTTATAGGATTAAAACAAACAGCCGTTTTCTCAAATGAAATATAATCCGAGCAAGAACCTAAAATACGCTAGTAAATGAACGATAGCGAATCTGATGAGTAAGATTGTGGACTTAAGAGACAAAGAGTAAAGGTAAAAGTCGAAAATAAAAATAAACTGATCAAAACAGAGAGGAAAAGGCATCACAACGACGAAGAAAAGTGATTGAATAACATTTATTGAATATTGATTTTACTATAATAATGAGAAGATAATATAAAAGAGACCGAAGCGAATCTCCATAAAAAGAAAAGCATAAACATAGACACAAATCTCATCACTCCGATAGAATTAAAAAGCATCGTCATCATTCAAGTTCAGATTAAAGAGACCGCAGGAACAAAAAGTAATATAAATAAGAACGAATACCCTAAAAATATCGAAATAAAAAGTAGGAAATAGTTTAGCCCAAATAAATAAACCAACCATTACAACAAAAAAATAATTAGATCGTTAAATAAAAACCATGCTGGTAACCATCCGGTATCCTTCTCAAATTTTACAATGCAAGAGAGTATTTATATTAAAATTTAGCGGAATCAGTTTAAAATTTCACTAGCCCCCTTAGAGCCGCATTCCCGTAGACGTTTGGAAAATGTATATTTTCAAAGGAGATGAAGTACTAAGTAAATCAATAATAACATAGGCCCCATCTCTCTGAGCAATAGCTGCTTTTTGATAGGAAAAGATGATAGAGTTGCAGACATACTCTGCTAAAATCCTTCAATTTCAAGACAACATGCAGTTATTCAGTTTCGCCTCATTATTTTATCCTATTAGGACGGAACTTTTAGTTAAGTCATTAAACCATATATCATGGATCTCTAATCGACTAACGGAACCTTTTTAAATGACACCAAAATTTAACCCAGTCGCTACATTGAGTTACTGCATAAGGATGTCCTCAGATTCGGATTTAGTGAACGATAGTATGTAATGGTAAAAGATTAAAATGCTGAAGTAAAAAATGATAACCAGTAATATGATTGACAAATTATGTATATAGTTAGTGAATTAATCATAAAAACATATTACTTGTTTGCACCCCAACAATTTTAAAAATATGGGTTTATTTTCTTTTTGTCTTAGAATCGTCAAACGATGATTATAATTGCTTATGAAGACTTTTACTAAACTATTTAGTTCTCAAGTTGACAGATTGGTGAATTACCAATTCCTATCTCTTGCTATTTGACTTATTTTTCCTTTGAAAAAGGTACTATTTTGGCGATAATTCAGATCTGAGTGGACCAATTTCAAGTGTTTTCGATGTGATTACCGGTAGAAATATTTATTTTTGTGCCTTCTTAACTCGAATTTATCTTAGTTTCTGTCTATTTATGAGTCCTGTAGCCGGAAATGATGACTAAATTGTATCGCGTTTATGCTCTAACCACGGTCCTAAATGCCTATTATTAAATTCTAACTCCTCTTCATTAACAAAAAATGTTTTTTTGAAGAAGTGACTAGAGCTTTCCATCATAAGTTTCAAGACTGCACTTGAATTAATAAATATATTTTGCTTCTAAAAAAATGATCATCATTTATAAATCAGTTAATATAGTAACGCATGCAGAAGACCAAAACATCCACCCACACCGCAGCATCCACTATCCGACCTATCACTATCTCCTCCAACTTTAAACGTATCCTCACCCTTACCAAGTCTAAAAAGTCGAAAAATTGAGTCAGATTGTCAGCTAAATTGCTGAAAATTAAAAGGAAAGAAGCAATCTTGATCATGATTTCAACAACAATTGTAAAAGAATACGTGAGGAAAAGGGAGGAATGAGTGAAAAAGTTTTAGACGTGTTAAAGCAAAGAATAAAAACCAGTTATGACCATTTGTATAAAAATTATCCTCACAATAAAGAGAAAATACTCAAACAAATACAAACAGTATAAACGAATATCGCAGGTGAAAACACAGTCAACAACAAATATGAATAAGTCATCAAAGAAAAGGCTAAATACGATAAAATTAAATCGAAAGTCTAGTAAAAACAGCGGAAACTTAAAAAGGTACCTTCACTCTAATTAAGCTCACAGATCTCAGCAATCAACTCAAACATTAGGGTCTTTCAGAAAGATAAAACGGAGATTTAGTTAATTAGTATCAAAATAGACTCACTCAATATGAGAATAAGCGATAATAAATTGAACATAACAATCTGATCTATGAGGAAATGCTTCAGCAAAGAAAATCTATTTATCTCAATTTACGAGAAAGATACAACCATCTTACAAACGAAATAACTTCAAAAAAATAAAAATCTGAGCGATTAGTTGATCAAAATACGAAAAGAAAACTTATTGTAAATAAAATAACTGAAAATATAGACAAATAATAACAAGTTGTCATTCCTCCGAAACTTGCTTAGCTGTTATCAAATAAAATATAAATTTACTAAAACAAGCATTCCTACAAAGAAATTTTACAGCATTAGGCAGAATTAGAATAGTAACGTTTTCAAAAAATGAAGGAAGAAACTATGAAACGAAGAGAAGAACAGCGTCAAAATAAATTGAAACGAGACGCTTAATAAAGGAATAAGCTCGAGGAATTGCATACCTTTTATCTAATAAAAAATCTAGAACAATAAAAAATAAAAAGGTTGTGTGCAGCTTAAACTATATAAGAAGTTCTCAACTGCAATATAAACGTGGATAAGTAAAGCTTAGATCATCTAAACGCATAAATATAGGCTGAAATCGAACGATATGAATCATCAAATTCTACAATCACTAAATAATTATAATAACTAATCTCTCAAGATACAAGCTCATCTGGAACCGCACTAAAATCATAACAATTATAATAAAAATTGGAAAATGAGTTGAAAACAAAACGACTACTTCAAATCGAATTTTAAAAGAAACAGCAATTGGCAAACTAATGGCTCACTGTTATGCATCTCATCAATAATAATCAAGTCTCAGCACAAGCCCTGAATGAACTTTCAGCTGGCATCATGAGCCTTCAAAGCGAAAGACTTTCCAAAAATAATAAACTCGAAGAAAATTTAATCAAAAAGGAAAACAGTTATCTAGAAGAATAACAATATTGATATGATTGATTTTTATTTTAAGACTCGCTTCAAATAATCATTAATTCGAAAGTAAAGAAGGATTCATTTTTAATTGTTCCAAATTTTGGTCAAATTAATCTGAAATTATGATGGATGAATCTCTTTTAATTGATTTTCTGTCAACTGCAATATCGTGGAACGACCCGTGCCATAACTCCGCCCACTCTCCCCTTTTCGAGGCAAACATCAAGACCAATGCCATCGAAACTGGCAAAAAGATAATTGCACTGGTATACTCCAGAACAGGCAGCTATCCGGAACAAAAAAGTATCAGATACTCGCTTACCATACTGATAACTGCTATGATACCGCATAGAATTGAATAAAAATGAGAAGACAGGAATAAATCCACACGAACACAGTAGTTCATAAACAGTCCCAATGTGATAATCTAAATTAATGCATGCATACTTTTGAAGTTCCGAAGGCTGAACACATAAATCCATACTCATCATCTCCAAATATACCCGGCATCTGCAAAAACAAAGGAATTATTTTTATTTGTAGTGCTTGTTCAAATTTTTGAAATCCAAACATCACAGCGAACTGCCGAAAGATGAAAAAGATCCAAAGAATGAGCAGAGGCCAAACCGCCCCCTTTAATTTTTTTATCACCACGAATTTAATCAAAGCTCCTGCCACCAACACGCCGATTATATCGTTAATAAACCAAGCATCAGTTAGAATAAAGATGTCAACAATTGCAATTACCAAAGACAGAATGATAGAAATAGCTATGATGAGTGGTGTTCTATGAAGAAAAATAGATGTAATATCGATAAAATAAAAAGTCATGCAAACTATCGAAAAACCCATAATAATCCAAGAAAAAATGTTAATCTGATCTCCCAACCACAGCTCAATGTAAACCGTGAAAATTAGGAAAGCCACATAGAGTATAGCATTCAGCAAATTGAATGCATAAGGAGTAAACCTCCTATACTTAATGTTGTGACTCAAAAGAAAGAGAAGAACAAGTGAAACGATCTGAGTAAGAGCAATAGCATTTTTAGGTATATTAATGATATAATTACGATCACCCTGATCGTTTTCCCTAGTTTGGTTAACCAAATAAACTATCCTCTCCTCTCCCTCCTATTCAATCCCGTTACACCCAACATCAATATCCCGATGCCTCCATCCCTTCGCACGAGTGAGATTAAGCACCCGAATGAAATACTTCTCTCTGACTTAAAAACTGCCTTATTCATATTTTGTATTAACAACAGAAAAAGATGCACTCTTACCCACCAACTCCTCCATCCTGCAGTCCCCCGATGAATTAAATTTAACCTACACATGAGTATTCAAGTGATCCTTCACCTCAACCGTCAATGTATAGTTATCATTGTATACCTAAAACACCACCAACTGGCAAGAATACTCATGATGAAAAGGAACTGGTTTACTCGGACCATTCGACTCCAGTGACACAGTCAAATCTGATCTCTAGAATGGATTCGCAAGACCCTATACCAACAGACCCAACCAGATCAATATAAGATTAATCCTAATACTCATAATTAGATCGATTATCTCCCAAACTCAGAAATGATCCCCATATACAAATTATTAATAATATTTCATGCCCAATCCTCATCAAATACAACATCAATTGCTAATATCATCTCCTCAAAACCACCTTCTTTGATCATTACCTCCTCCCCCCTCCAAAACAACTTTACGCATCTCTTCCATAAAATTACTATTTTTGTACCTGAATAGAATTGGCAACGATATAAATTTTGATAAGTTAAGTATGAGTTCTAATAGATTTTAATTCGAATATTTTCTATAGTTCTTCCATGAATAAGAAAACCTAGTCCTAAACCATCAAGAAGCTCAAGCTCTAAGACTACGAAGTAGGCCGTGTGCTCGGCAAAGGTAGTTCCCCTCTGATTTAGGTGGTTTCGGCAAAGTTAAAGTCGCAAAGAATAAGAAGACCGGTAAGTATGTCGCCCTCAAACTACTCAACAAACACGAAATCATGAAGGCACAACAGATCGACCACGTCTACAATGAAAATTTCGTCCACTCACAAATCAATCACCCCTTCATCGTCTCCTTCGAAGGACTCGCCCAAGACTCCAGATACCTTTACCTCGTCCTCGAACTCGTCAACGGCGGATAGCTCTTCACCTATCTCCGCAACGTCGAGTCCTTCACCACCGACCAAGCCCGCTTCTACGGGGCAACCGTCACCTGCTGCTTCGAATACCTCCACAGCAAAAACATCATCTTCCGAGATCTAAAACCAGAAAACCTTCTCATCGGCAACGACGGCTACCTCAAACTCACAGACTTCGGATTCGCCAAGTTTTTGACCGAAGGCAGAACCTTCACCATCTGCGGAACTCCAGAATACATCGCTCCGGAAGTTATTCTAAACCAGGGTCACGGAAAAGCAGTCGACTGGTGGACTCTCGGAGTTCTAATCTATGAAATGCACGCTGGAATCGACCCCTTCAACGACGAAGATCCCATGGGCATCTACAGAAACATCCTCAAGGGCAAAATCTCCTTCACCTCCAACTTCGACAAAGACGCCAAATCTCTAGTGAAACATCTCCTCGTTGCCGACCTATCCAAACGCTACGGCAACCTCAAAGACGGTACCATTTCTTCTATTCAGGCGTTAATGACATCAAAAAGCATAGATGGTTCAACAACTTCAGCTGGGACGACCTCATGAAAAAAACAAAAATCAAAGCCCCCTATACCCCAGTCGTAAAAAGCTTAGGAGATGTTTCCAACTTCGAAGAATACCCAGACTCAGGCAACAACAGTCCCGCAGTCGAAATAAAACCCAACATCGACCCCTTTTTAACCTGGTGATCTACATACATGCTGCTATTTTATCAAACATCGATATTCAAACAGACTTAAAGTAACTAGAGTATCGATCAATCATTAATCTAATACTTCTTTATTATTTAAATACAACAACATCTCTAAGCAATTAACAACTAAAAAAAATCAAAAGACTAATTTAGATTGATAACAGAAAAATAAAAATCAATTAAAAAAGAAAGCAGCCTCACTGATAATTTCCTCAACCAGGAAACTAAAAAGCTCCTCTGCTGACTCATGGAGCGTCTGTGTCGAATACAACTCAATTCCATCCTTCTCAAAATTCTAAGCACCAATCCAAGAAGTCACAAACGCATTTTCGTTCTCCCTCCGCTTTACCTCAAGCGGATTATTGGGCAGCATGACAGGCTCGCTATGGTTGACAATAATGCCGCACATCATCGACGCCCACTCCATCACCTTGTCCTTCGCCTGCCTGAAAATAATCTGCAATGAATCCTCATCGATCGAGTACTCACTCATCGTGGTAAACATCTTAAACGCCCAGGGAAACTGCTCCCCGTTTCCGAGATAGTAGGGCCGATACTCCTCGAGGTGCTCGTTGAACGCATCAAACACTGCCTTATAGTGAATAATCTAATTGTTACTGTAGTAGTTGCTATCCTGAATTACAACATCCTTACATTCTCGTTAATAAAGTCCAAAAACACAGTCTCGTCCACCACCCTGGACCGCTTCTCCGCCCCCGCAGCCACTCGCCGAGTCATCCGCCTGTACTTCTCCTTAAAAGTCAGCCCGTACGTCTTGCGAATCATAAACAAAAACTACTCCACATACTGCACCTCAATGAAACAAAACAAGTGCCCCAAAAAATTAACGATTGACAACAAACTAGTATTGATCCTGCTGGGGTCCTCACCATTGAAATCAACATCCTATATCTAGTTCCTCTGCACGAACTCCCGTAACACTATCAGCTGCTCCAGCTTCTCGTAGTTCACCACCGGAGCACTCAGAGATTCATCCAAGCTATTGGCCTTTAAACTATCATACGATGCTGCCTGCTATTTGGGGCCATTTTATCTAGGATATTCGTTGAACTCAATCGGTTTAATCTTGCGCTTCTTGGGAGACTACAGCTGCAGCTTAGTCATCACCGTCTCCAACAACTGCGTAAAGTGCTCTTTCTCATGCGAGGAAAGCGTAGTAAAACATTGATTGTCCCCCAAATGCGTAAACTACAACTTGAACAGCAAATCAGAAAGCGATTCCTGCCCGTTATTATTATCTGATTTAACTAATGCATCCTACTTACTATTCAACTCAGAACCAGATTAGCACACAATAGGCACGCCCCCATCCATAATATATTATTTTCTCTAAGAATACTGCAAACCAATTTCACAGCACTCAGGCACCGCTTCCACCAAAGCAGTGCTGTAAGTTTTCGGCTGTTGCATATTGGATACTGCCTTATCCTCCTTTTGAATTTCAGGAAGCACCGCAGGCGGGAGTTAGTGCGAACTGATTGATCTCCTTCTCAGTCGAGAGTTGCCCAGTTTTTAGTTGGATCTGCTCATCTCACCCACTCCGAAACTGTTGAAATCGTAGCTCGTCGAGGCCGTTTTCGCGAGAAAATCTTACAACAACTTTTGCTCCTTTGTATTCGTTATGGGCACAAATCTCTCATCCACCACGCAGTACTCCCGGTAACTCACATCCCCCCTCCATTCACTCTCGCACGACCCTCCCAAACCCACATTCACCCCTCTCAATTTGATATTTGCCTTAGCTGAAAGTTCGCGGGAAGCAGTGTTTGGGTTGTCTTTGTTGGCAGAATGACTATTTTTTTTGTTTTTATGGTTTTTTTGGGTTGTAGGGTGAACACCTACACTCGAATGAATGGTACAATTGGTAGACATTTTGGTATGACTCGACGTATGTTTGTAATTTAACGCGCCAGAGGGGATGAGATTGGACTATTCCGACAAAACAAGAACTTTCTTCGGCTGAACTACCTTTTGCTTTCGATTTTTCATTTGGAAAACTTTTTTCTATATTCTAATTTAATATTGCTAATCTGCCTCCAACTCAAATATTATTTGATATTTAAATGGCAGGCAAAGGCAAAAAGGGAAACAACAAACCAAATTAAAAACCCATCGTCGATGAGGCCAACGTCGTTAAGAAAGCATAACCCAGCAAAGAAGAAGAACTCAATAGAATCATGGCAGGCATCAATTAAATGAACCTCGACGATTAAAATTTCATCGATGTCCTCGCCTTCGAACAATCCAAAGCCATCCTCGACAACGCCATATAAGATCTCAACCACTATCTGCGACTCTTCAACAAGGGCGACTACAAAGCCTTCCCCAAAGTCAAAATTGAATAATGATACTAAGCAATTGTTATACTTAATCTTAACAACTCACTCAGCCATACCAATACTAACCAATTAAATACCAAACCATAAACATCATTGACTTATTTTACAGAATCAATTTTTTCAAGATATAATTCTAGCATAAACACATGCTAAACTAAGGGGGTT
>ERZ724520.1762-NODE-1762-length-10569-cov-7.399277_pt1 | contig 10569 bp, 14 predicted proteins | sample MGYA00376053_ERZ724520 | MGnify/ENA primary metagenome ERZ724520 (study PRJEB28724, sample SAMN07190886) | activated sludge metagenome | isolation source: activated sludge of sewage treatment plant in Hong Hong | place: USA: Christiansburg, Virginia | collected... | reverse complement strand
CAACAGTTTGGCAGACATCAAAGCTTTTGCAAAAGCGGTCGCTCCGCGAAAGACAGTTATTTTCGCTTTGCAAAAGTCCATTAAACATTTATCTTTGTTAGTAGCGTTTCGGCAGACAATGTTTCAAATCAAACCGTTGCTTAGCGCGAAAACGTTAGCGGTAATTTTAGAAACGATAATAGAAACTTGACAACAAAAATATACTGGGTATGGTAAAAATTGAATTTAGTGTTGACAGTGAGATGCCTTTTGAAAGAAAGGTTAATATTTCGCTTGTACCGAATAAAGACATTCATCAATATAAAAATATTTATCCTGTTATTTGGACTGGATTTATTGGTAATGAAAAAGTAGAATTAGTCCAAAAAACAGATGCTTCTATTTCAATAGACGATTTTGAAATTATAAGTTTTCCTGAAAAGTATAAATATCTTTTAACGCAAATCGTAAGAAAAATAGACGATATATCAAATTTCTAAATTTAAATCTTAAAATAAATGTTTTATTTCATCTTATTAATTGCAGTAATTATTGGTTTATACTTTTATATCAAACATAAATCATCTCATTCAACCGAAAACGAAAGCAGTAAAGAAATTAATAGCCCCAGTAATATACTATTAAAGTATAAAGTATTAATTGATTACATAAAAACTGGCTATCCCAATGCCGACATGAGAATTCTTAGTAACAATTCTGCTATCCTAAAATTTTCAAACAATATCGGCAGAACGTCCTATTCATTCACTGAAAAATTTAATCGTATTTATATCGACTGGGAATTTAATAGTAAAAATCACGGCACAGAAATTTTCACTTTCGATTATCTTAGTACATATGACCAAAATAAAATGATTGAAAATCTTTTGGATATATTATGTAGAATACAAAAGAGAGCATTTAATATCAATTTTGAGGACTCAGATGACAACGGAAAGGAAACGCAAAAATTAAGCGCACATTTTCAAATAGTTAAAACGTATCTTTCTTTAAACCCAGATTTAAAAATAGAGATTGACAACGCCTTAAAAAAACAACCCAAAGTTGAAGACTATGTAAAGCCAGCTAACGACAGACTAAGTAATAAATTCAAAAATATGGCTACTTATTTTAACAGTAGAAAAGATGATCTAAAAATGGAACTTTTTCAAGACAATGAGAAAGACATCATCTTTAGGTTTCCTATTTTGACCTTTGGGAAAATTATGGGTTACAATTACTTTGCGCTTGGTGGCGGTTTTGGAACATATAATATTGTAATGTATACAATGTCCAATAAAGGTCATAGCATTTTTGGTCCAATAGAACCCATTAAGGAAGATTTATCTAATAATGATTGTGAAACAAAGTTTAATGAAATGTGCCTTGCTCTACTTACAAATCCAGAATACACGTTAATTGCAATAGGTGACATAAAATAAAAACTACCGCTAACAGCACCTTTGCCTAATGCGGGCAGACAACAAAGCTTTTGCAAACAAGGTCGCTTCGCGAAGGACATTTATTTTTTCTTTGCAAAAGTCCATTAAGCATTTATCTTTGTCAGTAATATTTCGGTAAGAAAATGTTTCAAACCGCACTAGGCAAAGCTCCAAAACGTTAGTGGCAAGGCAGCGACACAAAAACTAAAAACAATAAAAGGTGTGCAACGTAGACAGACATAAGACAGACTTGAAAACTAAATTCAAGGGGGACTTCTTACAAGTACAAGGGTTTGTAAATGAGTTTGACCCCTGTGGACTTATTGAGGGCGGAGCACCCATTGACGAATACGACTGTCTGACAATGCAGTTGTTAAGCGCGCGTTATGCCAATAAGACAAGAACGGAAATTAAAGACCTAATCCTGCACGAAATTGAAGATCATTTTGGTACTCCAGACCTAGACATATTAGATGAACCTTACAAAACAAATTTTTACAGCGACATCGACACACTAGTTGACAAACTAGAATTGTATATATATACAAAAAACATTTAGACAACATGATAATTTTTATTCTACAGACAACAACGGAACCCGCAATATCAATTTCTCTTTCTGAAATTTTAGTTGCGGTGTTGGGTATTCTTGCCGCTGGACTTGGTTATATAATAAAGGAACAAAGGGACAAAATTAATTCTATTAAAAAACAACTTTCCGAAAAGAAATATAAAGTATATCATGAGATATATTCAATATTTTTTGATCTTTTCAAACAACAAAAAGGACTGCAAAAAAAAGAACATATCAATACAATTGGTTCTAGGCTTATTGACATTAAAAAAGACTTGTTCATTTACGCTCCGGACATCATAATTAATAAATTCACTGAATGGAATAACTCTATAGACAGCGAACAAGGAGGTATAAAACACATAACCGTTTTTCTTGAACTTTTTATACTTATTCGAAAAGACATGGGACATGAGAAAACTGAAATTGTTCCGTTAGACATATTAAGAAGTATCATGATTAATGACGTTGAATTCGAAAAGATTAAAGAACAAATCAATTCTGGACAAAAGCCCAGCCACTAACAGCACCTACCAGTAATGCGGGCAGACAACAAAGCTTTTGCAAAAGCGGTCGCTTCGCGGGGACATTTATTTTTTCTTTGCAAAAGTCCATTAAACATAGTATCATTGTTAGTAGCATTTCGGTAGACAACGGTTTCAAACCGCACTACTGGTAGCTCCAAAACGTTAGGTGTCATTGCTATGCGACAATCAATAAATATAATTCCAGTAGACAAAGACGAAGTTGAGGACTGCCCTAAATGCAATAGTTCGACATATATTAAGACGCGAAAAAGACTTTCAACAGAGTATTGGTGTTCAACCTGCGGACTATTCAATTATACTATAAGTAATTGTTGTAACAAACCAGACCCCGAATTAATAATTTATACAAACTCAAATGACGCAATTGCTTACAGAGAGCAATGTATGAATTGCGGTAAATTACTTCCGACAAAAGCGAAAAGTCAAAAAGGTATTGACTCATATAAATTAAAGTTTTATAATGAATACAAAGCAAACGAAAGATTAGAAGATGTAACAGATTTACATAATTACTATAAAGACCTAAAAAAGAACAATCGGTTTTATGTATATGACAAACATTATTTACAGTACTTAAAATCTGACGAATGGAAAGCAAAAAGATTAGAAGTTCTAAAAAGAGACAATAATAAATGCCAAATATGTTCTTCATCTGAGCAATTAGACATTCATCATAAAACATACAAAAACTTTAGAAACGAGCATTTAGACGACTTGCAAACTGTATGCAGAAAATGCCACAAAGAACTGCACGGACTAAAATAAAGCAACGTCACCTAACACAACCTAAATCCCATTTGGGCATTCGGCTTCGGCTTTTGCAAAAGCGGTAGACAATTATTTAATTTTCGCTTTGCAAAAGTCCATTAAACATTTATCTTTAAACTAACATTTCGGTAGACAAAGTTTCAAAATCCAAACGGGAATTTAGCTTGAAACCGTTATAGCCAATAGTTATAAGTAATAGGGCGTCGACCAAACTGTAAGACAATAAATATGGAAAAGTATCTTACCGAATATAATGCGACTGAAATAAAAGAAATTATATTTCCGACTATTTCAAGTATTGCAAACAGTCCGTCCAAATTGTTGACCCGTCTAAAATTCAAAGGCGACATTACAGAAACAAAAATTGAAATTGACACAATGGAAAGTTCTCCAACATTTATTCGCGGTACAATTAGACCTGTGTTTGACAACCCAAACTACAAAAGTGAAATTGCAATTAAAATTGACTCTGTTGACAATGAAAAGGGTCCCTTAATGTTAATCTATGTTTTTAGTTATATTTTTATTACAATAGGTTTTATTTTCGCTGTTATTAAAAACCCGACAAATATTTGGGTTTACATAATTACTTTAATATGTTGTTTAATTCCTATTCCACTTGTTAAACTTTATAGTTTTTTTGAATCAACGCCACCGACACCTGAAAATGTTAAGAAAGAATTTCTATTAAAAATTAAAGCAGTAAAATCTTAATAACTGTGTATGCGGACACTGGCAAGAAAAACTAAGTGCGCCCTACAACTTATAACACACTGTTTATTCTATTTGGGCATTCGGCTTCGGCATTTGCAAAAGCAGTCGCTCCCGCGAAAGACATTTATTTTTGCTTTGCTAATGTCTAATAAAATTATAGCTTTGTTAGTAATATTTCGGTAGAAACGGTTTCAAATCCCCAAACAGAAATAAACCGCGAAACCGTTATGCATAATAGCCGCTCGACAGAAACAAATGAAAAAATACATACATATTTTACTTGTTATTTTATCCTCTAACTTTGAATTAGTTTCTCAAACAAAAACTTTTTCAGACACTTTGTTTATCTATAACAAAAAATATCCTCTGTCAAAAAGCGGCAATTATTTCACAAATGTTTCAAATTTCCCATATTCAATATTTACGGCACAGTATCATAGTAAAGGAAAGACAATAAGTTGTCAAATGATAAAATCAGAAAATTGCGTAGAAAGTTCTGAATTTAATCAATATGGCAATGAAATAAATTATATAGCCTGTGCAAGTCAAGAGAAAATCGATTGTCATTTACTTAGGTTTATTGATAGTATAAAGGTTAATCCCAAAGAATTTAATCCAATTTCAATTAAAATAAAAAGAAAATCAAAATTTATTAAAGTTGATAGAATACAATATATAGCAGTATTTGATTCTTCTAGCTTTACAATTCAAGTTGACGGAACCGACGGAACAGAAGAACAAATAATTTATAAGTTGTTTAAAAATCCTATATCTCCAAAGTTTATAGTTATAAATACATTATTTTATACAGACGACAAAAATAGAATATCTTACTATTTGCCTTGTGAATTTATTATTATTCCTGAGTATGCAGTCACCGGTAAGAAAAACTAAGTGGCGGCTACATTGCATAACCCAAACTAAATCACGTTTGGGCATTCGGCTTCGGCATTTGCAAAAGCAGTCGCTCCCGCGAAAGACGTTTATTTATGCTTTGCAAATGGCTAATAATATTATAGCTTTGTTAGTAATATTTCGGTAGGAACGGTTTCAAATCCCCAAACAGAAATAAACTACGAAAACATTATAGCCAATAGTTAGCAATAGGGCGTTAAACAATAATACAAAGACACTAAACTTGAAAGTAACTAACTTAATATTCCTTTTATACTTCTTGACACAAAATCTGTTTGGACAAACCAATACTTTGCCGACACAACCAGTCGACACAACTATTTACTTAACTGTAGACAAAGATCCAATTTTTCCTGGGGACACATTGTTAAGGTTTTTGCATCGTAATATTGTTTATCCGCCAATTACAAGATGTGAGAATTCAGGAACTATATATGTTGAATTTGTAGTTGAAACTAATGGAAATATTACAAATGCAAAAATTTTAAAAGGTTTCCATCCAACTTATGACAACGAAGTTTTGCGAGTAATTAATAGTATGCCAAACTGGACAGCTGGTTACAAAAATGATATAGCCGTCAGGTCAAAAAGGGTTATACCAATAAGAATCCACTTAAGGTAGTAGACCAGCGTGTAAATTGGGTTTACCCTACTTCAGCTAACCCAAACTAAATACCATTTGGGCATTCGGCTTCGGCTTTTGCAAAAGCGGTAGACAATTATTTAATTTTCGCTTTGCAAAAGTCCATTAAACATTTATCTTTAAACTAACATTTCGGTAGACAAAGTTTCAAAACCCAAACTTGAATTTAGCCTACAACCGTTAGGCGTAATTTTAATAGTCATAAATGATACTACAGACACCTATACAAAATGACATTGTTGAATTAGACAATAATCCAACAATTCGAGAATTCCATTCGGAGTATGAAAGCACGTTTGTAATCCTACACCCATTTCTGAAAATTAAGGACGGACACACCATCAAATTTGAAACAGGCAATTGGCCATCAAAGAAACAGATAACAGAACAAACAAACCCAATTACCTGGACAGAGATTATTAATAAAGCTAAATTAAAAGATATTAATGAACTTGATCGAATGTTAGCTTTTTCTCATTGCGCTAGAAGTACCGCGGATAAAACCGCTTGGGTAAAATTTATGACTGTAATAGACTCGAACAATTTTATTAATGCGCAAGTGGACAATTATCCAGAGATTCTTACTGACAAAACTCTAAAACAATTGCAGGTATTAGGTTATAGTAACATTTTACATTATTCCGACATAAGTGACGATAAAACATTGTACAATATTCAAGAGTTAATTGACAGTGAAAATGCACTTCCTGAAAACTATACAAGGCTATTAACGTTAGACAATAAAATACTTTTTGAAACTGATTTCGACAGCCGTTTCACTTACTTTTCTTCTGACAAAAAAACGATAGATGAAATTATAACAAAGCTTGACCTCGAAGGCTTTTATTGCGACAGTAAGATTAAGCATGACTGGTCATATGCAGAACAAACAGAAAACATAATAGATTGGAGTAGCGAAGAAAGAAATAAAAACTACTGGCTATAACACAACCTAAATCCCATTTGGGCATTCGGCTTCGGCTTTTGCAAAAGCGGTAGACAATTAGTTAATTTTCGCTTTGCAAAAGTCCATTAAACATTTATCTTTAAACAAACATTTCGGCAGACAAAGTTTCAAACTCCAAACGGGAATTTAGCTTGAAACCGTTATGGGCAACAACAGAAAACAATCCTCAAGACATAAACTGACGTAGAAAAAATATTCAATATGACAAAAGAAAATTTTATTGAGGACATCAAAGACGAAAACAAATCCGGACATCAAAGAAATTATATTAATATTATTCTTGCACCTATTGCATATATAGGTTTCCTATATTACAGAAATCAAAATGAACCAGACTTCATTGCCATGCTTTTTTCTGAACATTTATTCTTTATAATTGCTATCTCAGTAATGGTTATTTATTCTTTCTGGAGAATAATGCAAGACAATAAAATTGTTACTATTGACTCCAACTTATCCGACGAACAAAAACACACAATCATTAAAAAAATCTTACAAGACCTAAATGCTGAAGACATAACAAATATTGCAAATACATATAGAGTTGAATATAAACGAGGCTGGTTTAGTAAAAGGCTTTTATGTATTTATATTGACAAAGATAGTTTCCTGTTTAATGTTAGGACTGTTTTACCACAGTCTGAAAAAATTATTGTTGACCGCGGCCAAGCGTTGTTTGAAAGAAAAAAAATTGAAGATAAAATAAAATTACTAAAAGCTACAATCTAATTGTATGACTGGCAAATAGAAGTTGCAGCCCATAACCCAACCTAAATCCCATTTGGGCATTCGGCTTCGGCTTTTGCAAAAGCGGTAGACAATTAGTTAATTTTCGCTTTGCAAAAGTCTATTAAACATTTATCTTTAAACTAACATTTCGGTAGACAAAGTTTCAAACTCCAAACGGGAATTTAGCTTGAAACCTTTAGTGGCAAGTGTTTAAGACGACAATCAAAACAAGTATGGTAACAAATTCAAATCTACATTATCAAATAATTAAAGGAATTATTGACAATGGTTTCGCACCAAATGTTGACGACCTTGCTAACCTTTTGCAAGTAGACAAAGAACAAGTAACAAAGGGACTTTACGAACTGCAAGACTATCATGGTGTAGTGTTACATCCAAATGAACCGAAAGTTTGGGTAATACATCCATTTTCACTTGCACCTACGAATTTTTATGTTCAGACAAAAAATGGACAATGGTGGGGAAATTGTGCTTGGTGTTCATTAGGAGTAGCTGCATTACTTAATGAAGACGTAAAAATAACGACCACAATCGGAGCAGAAACAAAACAAGTTGAAATCAATATTGTAAATGGACAAATTCAAGAGAAACAATATTTCATTCACTTCCCAATACCAATGAAAAATGCATGGGACAATGTAATTTACACTTGTAGCAATATGTTAGTGTTTGAAAATGAAGAACAAATAGACAGTTGGACACAACGACACAACATTCCAAAAGGAGACATTCAACCCATCGAGAAAATTTGGACTTTTTCAAAAAAGTGGTATGGTAACCATCTAAATCCAGAATGGACAAAATGGACAGTTGAAGATGCGAAACGAATATTCGGAGAATTTGAACTTAAAGGTAAGGTTTGGGATTTGGGAAACTCGAAAGAAAGATTTTGAAAACAGACGGAAGAACACCTGCCACTAACACACGGTAAACAAAACTAAACAAACACATTATCGAACATACTGATGACATATTCGGACACTTTGAAAAGTACATAAAACTAAGCAATACTTTAAAAGATGAACTTGCTAAAAGAATTTTATTTAAAACTTTTAAAAAGGGCGAACTTGTTCATCATGCAGACACCGTTTGTACTAAAAGCTACTTTATTCAAACGGGACTTATGCGAGTTTACTTCATCAAAGATGGAAAAGAAGTTAGCGAATATTTTCCAGCAGAAGGTGAATGGAGTAATTCGCCCCGAAGTTTTAGAACAAGACAACTCGATATTTACTATATAGATGCTATAGAAGATATTGAAGCCTATTGCCTAAATGTGAGTGACTTACTATTTTTATTTGAAAACTTTCCAGAAATGGAAAGATATGCTCGGCTATCAATGGGTACTGTTTTTGGGCATTTTATGGAAAGAATAACATCCATGCGATTTACCACTGCAAAAGAAAAATACTATCATTTTATCACAACTTACCACGATATTCACCATCGCATTCCACTTGGAATGATAGCTTCCTATTTAGGCATAACACAAGAAACATTGAGTAGAATTAGAGCCGAAAAATGATTTTTTGATATAGATCAAATGCCAAGAAAAAAATATAGCAGACATTTGTACTCAAACTTAAATAATATTAATAATGACAAATTTCTTTAAAATCTCTATTTCTCTTTTATTGCTGATTTTTTCGGCTAACACCTTTGCGCAAATAACACTACAAACACCCCATGTTGAAAGTGTTTTATATTTAGGAAAAAATAAAAACCAACCACTTATAGTAGGGCTCGGTGGTTCGGAAGGTGGCAACGCATGGACAAGCGACTATTGGAAAAAAACAAGAGAACAATTTATTGAAAGAGGCTATGCCTTTTTAGCCATAGGTTACTTTAAGGCAAAAGGTACGCCAGATACATTACAAAAAATAGCTATTGAAGAGGTACATTATGCCATCGAACTAGCTGCTAAAAACAAACAAATAAATAGCGAAAAAATTGCCATTATTGGCGGCTCAAGAGGTGCTGATTTGGCTTTACTTTTAGGGAGTTATTACAGCGATATTAAATGTGTTGTAGGAATTGTTGCCAGCAATGTTACTTTCCCTGGCAATACAAATCATTTTACGACTTCTTCGTGGACATTTCAAAAAAAGGAACTACCATTTGTGCCAGTTAATGAGGAAGCTATCCCATTTTTAATGAAAAGAGATTTAAGAGGCACTTTTGAAGCAATGCTAAAGGATACTATTGCAGCAGAAAAATCATTCATAAAAGTTGAACAAATTAATGGACCAATTCTATTACTATCGGCTACAAAAGATGAAATTTGTCCTTCAACGCCAATGGCAGAAAAAATGATAGCAAGATTGAAAGCTAAAAACTTTAAACACTATTTTGAACACGTTCCAATGGAAGGTGGGCACACGGAGCCTCTCAATCACTTTGACTTGATATTTAATTTTTTAGAAACAAATTTTTTAAAGAAATAAGCGTAGAAGAAAAGACGGAAACTTAGAGCAAAGTCTGTATGATAGTCGATTATATTTTCAGTCCTATAATGCAGACATCATCCACTTGTTCCAAATTTCCTTTCCAATTATTAAAGTCAGTTAATAGTTTTTCTTTTTGAGTAGCCATATTTTGCTGATGTATAGATACTAATAATTCTCCCAGTTGTTTGTATTTGAATTTCTTTCCTTTAGGTCCACCAAACTGGTCGGGGTACCCATCTGTGAATAAATACAAAACATCCCCCTCATTTGCATTAATCTCATAGGTTTTAAAACTCTCTTCGGTTTCTCCTTTGCCAACAGGCATTTTATCATAGGGCAAATCGGTGAGTTCAACATCCCCCGGTCTGCGACCACCCCCTTCTAAGGGGGAAAGGGAACTACCAATTAGAACCGGATTATTGTTTGCTGCGGCATAGCTTATTTGTAGTGTAAGCTGATTGAAACAAATAATTATTCCATCAAATCCATCTTTTTGATCTTCGTTACTAATGGTTTCTACCAAACGATGGCGCACATAATTAAATACGTCGCCTGGGTCTTCCATATTTTTTTCTTTAATGGCTTCGCTCAAAAAACCAATATTCAGCAGGCTCATAAATGCTCCAGGAACTCCATGTCCTGTACTATCGCAACAGGCTAAATAAAACAAATGGCCTTTTTGCGTCGTCCAATAAAAATCGCCACTTACAATATCTTTGGGTTTAAATAGCACAAAATGTTCTTTTAAATTTTTCGACAAACTTTGCTCGCTAGCCATTAATGTGGATTGTATTCGCTTAGCATAATTAATAGAATCAATGA
>ERZ724520.1758-NODE-1758-length-10575-cov-5.677567_pt1 | contig 10575 bp, 19 predicted proteins | sample MGYA00376053_ERZ724520 | MGnify/ENA primary metagenome ERZ724520 (study PRJEB28724, sample SAMN07190886) | activated sludge metagenome | isolation source: activated sludge of sewage treatment plant in Hong Hong | place: USA: Christiansburg, Virginia | collected... | reverse complement strand
GTGGGTTTAGGTGGGAGATCAAGTCGAAAGTTGAAGTGGTTGTGGGGGAGGAGGCGAAGGAGCTTGACTAGCTGATGGAGGATGAGTATCAGAATAATAAAAGAAAAGTGATGGAGGTTTACATCAATCAGATGATTGGAAGGAATAATGACTTTGACTACTACTTGGATTGTGAGTTTGAGAGGGAGGATGAGAGGGACAGGGAGTTTATTGAGGAGATGAGGGCGACGAGGTATGTGAGTCCGGAGAAGAGGCAGACTGTGAATGTGCAGTTGGCCAGGGCGGAGTCGAGGATGCGTTTGAGGAGGTAGATTTTGGATGAGATTGAAGTGGAGAAGAAGATTAAATGCAAGGAGGTTTGTACTTCGATGGGTCCATCTATGAAGAAATGTTTGGAGGAATCGGTGCGTAGGAGATGGAGGAGTAACGGATAGGTTCATAGTGACTAGGATGAAGGTAATGGTAATGAGAGCAAAGAGGTTGAGCAAAAGCAATAGAGCATAAAGCAGGTGGATGAATAGGAGAATTCCTTTGCAAAGACAACTACTCCAGCGAAATCAAAGCAGGGAGAGGGGCAGGGGGAAACCTATTTTGAGAGGGTTATTTCCCAATCGATTAAATTTAAAGACACTATGCTGAATGCTTTGGATACTGTGATTAACGTGGTGCGCAGCCATTCGAAGAGGAAATCGAATAGAAGTATGCTGAAGGTGAAAAATGTGAGATTTGGGATTAACCAGCAGTTTGAGGTCAACTATGCGGAGAAAAATAGCGCAGTTGTTCCTCAGTAAGTAAGCCAAAATTAACGATAGCAGGAGGAATAGAAACAACCGGTAGAATAGAAAAAGTAAGTGAAATAGAAAGAATAGGTGGAGTTTAAAAAATAGTAGGTTGAATAGAAGAAACAAGTGTAATAGAAGAAATAGAGGGTATAGAGATGGATAAGTAGTTTAAGTATATCAGAAGTTTAATTTGCAGGAAATGGTCATTAATCGGTGGATTTAAGTAATTTGCTAAAAGATCTGGACAACAAAGAAGGAACTAATGTTCATAATGAATCGAATAATTCTTTGTTGTTAAAATCTTTTGACTCGACCGGAAGCAATAGAAAGAAGGAGATGAGGACTATTGAGGAGGGAGGGGAGAACGACTAGCACGAAAGCATTATAAACTCTCCTTTTTTCAAGATGAATCCTCACACCTAAGCTGAGTCTCATTATGAGGAAGTGTGTTCCAAATAGGTGGTTCCGATCTACTAGTGTAAAAAGTAGTAGGTGCCTTATTAGCAGGCATCACAGAGCAGTACTGCCCTCGCTTTGGATCTCATGAACCACAGCAAGGATGAGACAACGCAGTAGTCGAACAATACTACTTGGGACAAGTAGACCAGCCATGGCAGCAGCAAGCCGAAGATGAATGTGAATGTGAAGAAGCCCTTGCGGCAGATGAAGTTCGTGATTGCTGACGGTGTGAGTCCGATAAAGACGCGTTCGCAGCGTGCGGTTTTGAAGAAGGGACGTTGATGATTTATGAGGTTACTAGATCTTATAATGTTGGTTGGGATGGGTTGTTTGTGGATCTTATAAAGGATAGCGTAATGAGTATATTTTTCAATATCGGACGCAACCCTACGCCTGATTTCGTGGAGATCGACTACGAGTTTATTACGGTAAAGAACCTGAAGAGTCTGATAAGTCGGAAGATCGGGGTGGGGGAGGGGGATATGAAGGTGCGTAATGTGATAACATCTGTGGAGTATGCGTTGCACGAGTACATAAAGAAGGGGTCGAGTGTGAGTATTGACATAACTGTGCGGGAGTTGGGGGATGAGCCTTTGAAATTTCACGAGATAATATCGAATGAGAGGTTGTAGGCGATGATGAACGACTGTCGTTTCTACATTGCGAAGAGTTCGAACGAGGACAACATCCAGAAGGCGCGAGACTGTTCGGTGTGGGCGACTACTTTTCCCAACCAGGACAAATTCAAGACGGCATTTCAGTGTTTCAAGCATGTGTTCATCCTGTTCGGAACCAACCGGTCGTTTGAGCTGAAGGGGCTGGCGCGGATGGAGAGCGAGCCGGATAAGATACCTGACAAATCTATTTGGAGCGGGGTGAGCAACATTCGGTTGGGGGGGAACTTCAAACTTAGGTGGATCAGGAAGAAACCGCTGAGTCTGACTACCATTGAGAAGAGGCTGGGGGTGGAGGCGAGGGACGAGGTGTCGAAGGCGACGGACGGGTACGAGCCGGATTTGAACATAGCTAAGCAGGTGGCGATGCTGTTCGAACTGCCAAGCGAACCTTACTACAAACCTGAGGAGCTGGCTGACTCGAAGCAGGGGAAGGGGAAGATGATGCCGGGGATGACGAGTTTGTTGGGCCGTTCGAGCGACCTGTTCAATTCGCATTTCGCGTCGGTGATGCTGAACAACTTCCAGGAGAGTTCAAGTACTTGTTTTGATAATAGAAATCGATCAGTTGGGAATATCCGAGGAGATCTCGAAGCCTGTGTTTCTGAGTCTGCCTGAGAAGAAGGAGACGAAGGTGGAAGCGGTGGTGGAGAGGGAGAGGAGCGGCCGGAAGAAGGAGAAGTCGGACAGGAAGGAGAAAGCGAGGAGGAGAAGAAGGGAGAGTTCTTCTTCTTCTAGTTCGAGCGATTCCCGTTCGCGATCGCGTTCGGGGTCTTCTTCTTCGAGTTCTTCCTCTTCGGGACGGGGCAGGCGCAGGTAAAAAAATCCGGGGACGCAGAGAGGCGCACATTGAATTACCTTTTATACCGAAACCGCGGCGGGTGTGTATCACCGTGCCTATTAATAGTATGAGGGCGTGTGTTGGATGGTGGTATGGTAAAATTCATTTGTGTGTATCTTGGGTATAATCTAATACACGTATGCTGAGCGAGGAGTCCTCGGTGCATAAGTGGAAGCCTGCGATCCGTATAACGATTCTGCTGCTGATCTGTTCGGTGGCGAGTCTGGTGCGGGTGTTCAGCGTGATCCGTTACTAGTCGATTATCCACGAGTTCGATCCGTGGTTCAACTTCAGGGCGACTAAGTTTTTGGTGGCAAACAACTTCCGCGAGTTTTGGAACTTCTTCGATTCGTAGAGCTGGTACCCTCTCGGCCGTAATGTCGGTGCGACTGTTTACCCTGGGCTCATGGTACATGCTTATTTATCTAGTCAACCAGCGGCTTTCTTTACATAATCCTACATAAACTCGCCATTCCCGTCGATATCAGGAACATTTGTGTCTTTTTGGCGCCCATCTTCGCCTCCTTCACCGCCATCGCCGCCTATCTGCTGACCTCGGAAGTCACTAAGAAGCACGGCGCTGGTTTGCTGGCTGCGCTCTTCATCGGTCTGGCTCCGAGTTACATGTCCCGTTCGGTGGCGGGTAGTTACGATAACGAGGGTGTGTCTATTTTTGCGTTAGTGTTTTCATTCTATGTGTTTTTGAAGGCATGCAATACTGGTTCGATTCTGTGGTCAGTTGGTTCAGCACTGTCGTACTTCTACATGGTGGCCAGTTGGGGCGGTTACTCTTTCATTATCAACATTATCCCCATCTTTGTGCTGTTCACTTTGGTCACGCACAAACCGGAGGAAGCGGAGAAATTCAACAAGATCGTTACTGCCTACAACATCTTCTATATCCTTGGAACACTACTCGCTATGCAGATTCCTTTCGTGCAGTTCTTGGCTTTGACCTCATCTGAACATATGGCTTCACATGGAGTGTTCATCATCGTACAGTTTTATCAGTTCAGTCAGTTCATTAAGAAGTACATCGGAGAGGAAAAACTCAATGTTTTATTCCGGTACGCTATCATTGGTCTGTCAATTGCTTTGGGAGCGGGTTTCATCCTTCTTTTACTGCTCGGTCAGACTAAGTGGTCGGGCCGTTCGATGACTCTCCTTGATCCCACCTATGCCAAAAAGTACATTCCCATTGTGGCCAGTGTTTCGGAGCATCAGGCCACTACTTGGAGCTCTTACTTCTTCGACATTCACTTTGCTATATTCTTCGCACCCGTTGGACTTTACTACATCTACCGTAACCGTGACCACAACATTGTCTTCATTGGTATTTACGCTGTGCTTTCAGTCTATTTCGCATCGGTTATGATCCGTTTACTACTTGTCTTCGCCCCTGCCGCCTGCATTTGTGCTGCTATTGGTATCAGTTGGTTGTACGATCGTTGCATTGAGTCGATTAGACTAGGTTGGTAGGATCTTAAGGACTATTTCATCGGTAGGGTACCTATCAAAGACAAAGAAAAGGAGAAAGAGAAGGGTAAGAAAAGAATTCCTGAATACATTGCAGTTGCTCTTATCATTTTGATTTCCTATTTCATCAGTACCTTCGTCTATCACGGAGTTATGTCAGGAGCTGAGGCTTACTCTTCACCCTCTGTGGTGCTGTCTTCCACCCACAATGGACAAAAATTCATAATTGACGATTACAGAGAAGCGTATTACTGGTTGCGTATGAATACAAGACCTGACTCAATCATTATGAGTTGGTGGGATTACGGGTATCAGATTACTGGTTTTTCTAACAGGACTACTTTAGTTGATAATAACACTTGGAACAACACCCATATCGCTACTGTTGGTTTGGCAATGAGTTCTCCCTAAAACGAAGCTTTTGAGGTTTGTGACAAATTAGATGTGGATTATGTGTTGGTGATTTACGGAGGAGTGAGTCGTTACTCTGGCGATGATATCAACAAATTTTTGTGGATGGTGCGAATTGGAGGTGGAGTGTACCCACATATCAAGTAGGAGGATTATGTTTCTCGTTATGGTTATAGAATTGACAACATGGTGCTTCCTTCTATGCAAAACTGTTTGATGTATAAGCTGAGTTATTATCGTACCTGGGAGGTTGATACTCAGTATGGCAAGCCAAGGGGTTATGATAACGTTAGAAATGCTAATCCTGGTTATAAAAACTTCAAACTTCACTACTTCACTGAGGCCTTTACTTCTGAACGTTGGATTGTGAGAATTTATAAGCGAAACCAGAGAGCCAATCGAGAAGCAATTGAGCTGATAAAGACTGGAGACTATAAGCGTTACTTGTCTCAGGAAGGACTGCCAAAGCAGATGCTGGATGGGTATCGTTATGGCAAGAAGGCGACAAATTGATGAATCATGAATCTATCATAATTATGTTTGTTAGTTTAGATTATTATAAGATAGATAGATAATGAGTTATTAATAACGAATTGTATTATTTGTGCATAAAACTATGGAGAGTATAATTTATCATTAATTGATAGCTTTCGAGTCGATAATAAATTTTCAATAATTTTTTGCAATTTGATTTATATCTTGGTTGTTTTTTGATTGATTAATCGTATTTAATCTTTGCGTTTTGCGAGTAATTATTATAAAATTATGTGATAAGCATTAAAATGATAATTTGTAAGGTTTGTTTTTCTTTAAGTATAGAATTGGCTAATATGAATAAGTGATCAAGAGTTAATGAATGAAGGTGTTAATTATGTAAGTCTTGAATGGTTGCATTGTGCGTTGGTTAGTCGGGGTATAATATCATTTGAAAGGTTGTTAGTAGTTTGATGAAGAAAAAGCCTTAACGCTATTCTTTTAAAAAACTGACTGCTTTTGCCAAGAAGCAGGAGCTCAAGTATCTCTAGGATTTAAAGAACAGTTACGACAAGAGCATTAAGTCGCACTCCAAAAACAAGTCGTCGGAGCGGGTGATATCTGCCTACGAAACTAATAATCGCTTCAAAATCACTAAAAATCCTAATTAACGACCGCGTCTGAAGACTGAGGCTGACGAGCAGGCGAGCTGTAAGGGTCCATTTCAGAAGATGGTGGTTGGTAAGATGGGTAAGGAGGAGCGTTCGAGTCGTGCTAAGTCTGGGGATAAGAACAAAACTTTCCTGTAGACCAAGAATTTTAACTTGAAGAAGTTAAACTTGGGGTCTGAGTTGTGTAAGGTTGGAGTTATTTAGACGATGGGGTAAAGAATTCATCGGAGAAGCCTGAGACTCCGCATTCTGGGAAGAACTACAGTTTCCGGAAGGCGCATGAGTCGCACCGTTCGGGGCTGAAGAAGACGGCTTTGGAGAAATATGTGTCTGAAAGTTTGTAGAATTTGGAGTTGGGGAATAAGAAGAAGCTGATTTCTAGTAGCAAGCAGAATGAGTTGAAGAGTACGTTGAAGAAGCCGCAGATTGAGGAGGGGCGGCACGACAAGAAGAGTTCACGGGAGAAGAACGAGATTTTTAAGAACGAATCGACGCCGAAGCAGCACCACCGTGAGGCGGAGAGTGCGGGCAAATTGGTGGCGGGGGACCGTGACGATTCGTTGTAGCGTATTGATCTGAAGTGGTAGCGTAAGAAGAAGAATCCTTACGATTTGAGTCGGTAGTAGATGTAGGTGTTCGGCGACCGTTTTCCTGACGGTTTCGACAAGGTGAAGTTGTTGGGGCGTGGTGGTTTTTCGTTGGTGTGGTTGGGGGAGCACAAGAAGAGCAAGAAGAAGTACGCGATAAAGCAGATAATAACGTAGAGCAGTCACCAGACGCACATAAAGTAGATTTGGTTCGGGACTTACTTTTTCTAGTTCGGGGGTGCGGCGAAGGAGGAGTTCGCGAATACTCCGGGGATTAAGCACCTGGTGAAGCTGTACTACTACTTCATCAACAAGAAGGACACATGGATTTTGTATGAGAAGTGTGGGGATTCGTTAGGCAACTCGCTGTATGAGTTGAAGAGCGAGCAGCTGAACGGGGAGAAGGTGTACCGGATTTACTATAGGGAGTTCTACCACAGGCTGCGGGCGGACCAGAACGAGCTGAGGCGGATTATTCTGCACGTGGCGCGGGCGTTGGAGTTGCTGGCGGACAACAACATCGTGCACTCGGACCTCAAGACGGAGAACATCCTGGTGCGGCTGAAGAGCGAGGAGGAGTTGGGGCGGGAGCCGGGGGAGAGTCAGTTGTTGTAGACGAAGCTGATCGACTACGGCAGTTCGTTCGTGTTCAACAATCTGCGGCAGTTCTCGATGGCTACGCCTGAGTACATGGCACCGGAGATACTCAACTTTATTCTTTACGAGAACGAGTTTGAGTACATACCTAAGTTGTTGGAGTATGTGCAGAAGTACACGAATGCGTGGGTGATCGACGTGTGGAGTTTAGGGAGTGTGTTGCTGTAGATCGTGTCGGGGGTGCCGTTGTGGATGAGTTTGAAGACGATAGTGAGGCGGAAGGGGCAGGAGGTGGTGCGATGCGGGTTGTTTGCGATAAAGGGGCGGGCGTTCGATAAGATCATCAAGCAGCAGTTGGAGGTGGTGCAGCATTTGGAGCAGTATATATACGAGGAGAACTATTCGGGGATCGTGCTGGAGGAGGACCTCAAGGTGCTGCTCAAACGCATGCTGGCGCTCAATCCGGCTAAGCGCATATCGCCTGCGGAAATCATACAGTTTTTGGAGAAGAGCCTCGCGCAGGGCCAGTGATCTATTTTCCTTAGTCTTTAGTGATGAGGCAATATGATCATAGTGAATGTAAGAAGATGAAAGAAGTAATATAAATGTCATTCCTCGCGGTCGGAGAACATCTCTTCTGAGACCTCCTCGATGCGCCAGAGCAGGTTGCGCAGGTGTCCGCTGAGCATGCCTTCGAACTTGAGTCGCAGGGAGTCGTCGATGTTGTACTTTTGGACGAGGCGGTGCGAGACGTCGACTGCTGACTCGCCCTAGTAGACTACTAGTTTTTCGTTGACTCCTTCGCCCAGGTTGACGTCGATGGATAGGACTGCCTTGCGGGTATCGGGCTGTTCTTCTGCGCTGTGGATGGAGGTTTCGCTTTCGTTGCTAGTGAGGTTGTTGCCTGACTCCTTGGTTTATAGCATTTCTGGTTTATGTTCGTGTTCGTGCTCGTTTTCGTTTTGAGTTTCGCACTGAAGGAGTTCGTCGAACTTGCGGGTGCGTGGGTGGTTGGACTTGAGTCTGACTGCTCTGCGGGGAGGGTGATTATTGTTGTTGTTGGCTAGTTGTTGGGGAGTAGTGTTTGTTTTGCTGAATGAGAGTTTCTTCCTGGTTTCATCTTTATTTCTGTCTAACTCTGCTTCTTCTTCTATTTTTATGTTGCTGGTGCGATGCAGTGTTTTCTGTCTTGGTTCATCGTTGTCGCCGTAGAGGATGCGGTTGACTCTGAGCGCGAGGTATTCCTCGTAGATGTCGAGTTTGCTTTTTTCAGAGGCGACTATTTTGAGGTTGCAGTTGATGATGATTTTTTTTGAGTGGTTGGGCTGGGAGCTTTTCGGGTAGTAGTTCGAGGGGTCATAGTGGTTGACGTAGGTCAAGAACTCGAGCAGGTTGTCGCTAGGTACTCCGCCGTAGGTCTATCCCTCCAATTACTGCCACAACCTCACCAGGTATTTCTCGTCCTCGATTCGTCTCAGGTAGTGCAATTGTTTCAATAACTGGAAGGTCTATTCAATTCCGAGAAAGCATTCGGTCTATCGCAGGTGTTCGTGCTGAGCGTGGTCGAGAGCGGATATTGCTGCTCGGTACTCCTCCTCAAACTGCGCACTTTCGGAAGGTGCTGGACTGCTATTCTTTCTTTTAGGTTTGGTACTTTCTAGGCGGACCTATCTTGACTGTTTTTCTTGTAAAATCGGATGTGCGGTGGCTCTGCGTTTACCTCCGCTAAAACTACGCACCATTGCTTGCGTTCTTTAGGGACATTCTACTTTGGTTTATAGTGATCGGTTTAGCTTCTCAGTGGCAGCTGCGGCCGATCTCCGGCAGTTGCGGGTACTATTCTGGGGTGTTTGCCGTGAGTTTTTGAGTGATTCTGCCATGTGTTGGCTGGAGTGGGAAGAGGAGAGGGCGGTGTGGCTGGTTTGGATGCGACTCTGACATTGGCTCGATGTTTTTCTGGCCATTTGATACATTTGTTCAAAGGAAAGGGGCTTTTCGGGAGGTACTCGTTCAGGTTCTGGTTTTTGTTTTTTTATCGGTTTGGTGATGAGTTTGTCTACTTGTAGGTTGATACGCTTTCGCATCAGTTAAATATTAATAATAATGCATCGAAGATGGCAAAGTGGCCCTTTGGTATTTATCAATGCATTTAAAGAGGTGATATCAAAGGAAGTTCGATAGCAATTTTATATGATTTAGGCTAATTCTGATCAAACCTGGAGCAGTTAGCATCTATATCATTTCTAAAAGTTCTCGAGGAATTATCTCTTATACTACACCCAAAATATGGTATTTCGTTGGATAATGAAATTTGAAATAGCCAATCAAATTTAATTATTATAAAAATCGGATTTGAGTCAGTTTAAATATAAAGGCGGAGCGATTTGAATATAAATTAAAATGGCAAGAACAAAACAGACTGCTAGAAAGTCAACTGCCCAGAAGGTCCCAAGAAAACAACTTGTGGCCCAAAAGATCGCCAGAAAGAGCGCACCTGTCACCACCGGTGTCAAGAAACCCCACCGATTCAAACCCGGAACAGTTGCCCTCAGGGAAATCAGAAAATACCAGAAGAGCACTGACCTCCTCATCAGAAAGCTCCCCTTCCAGAGACTCGTTAGAGAAATTGCTCACGAGTTCAAGCAGGAACTTAGATTCCAGAGCTCAGCTGTGCTTGCCCTTCAAGAGGCTGCTGAGGCTTACCTCGTTTCTCTTTTTGAGGACACCAACCTCTGTGCCATTCACGCAAAGAGAGTCACCATTATGACCAGAGACTTGCAACTCGCCAAGAGAATTAGAGGAGATAGATTCTGATTTTATAAGTTTTTGACCTAAAATTTCTTTTAATTAACTTCTTTCTGAACTTTAAATTAACCGTGCCTGTGCTTATTGATACGTGTATTAGATCGGAAGTATAGATGGCTATCATTAATCAAAGTATGGCCAAGATTACGATGGTCAAAATGGCGATTCCGACTACAATTAATCCGTTGCATCCGAATATTGAATACTTGCTACCTAACTAGTTGAGTACTCCGTTGATTTTTGTCAAGGCTTCGGTGCCTTTATCAAGATAGTCTCCCAAGGAGTCACGTGTAGCTTCTACATGAAATTATGCATACTCTCTTTATCTAAAGTTTTTTTAATGTTTTGAGTAAGATGGTGTAGTGCATGTATTTCATCTTCCATGTTGCTCATCAATCGCTGTTGCTCCTCGTTGCTGATCTTTTTACTCATAACTATATAATAATACAAATAAAAGCATCAAAAGTTCGAATTTGATTCACTTTTCAATGAGAGTTGCTGCTTAATTGATTTGATCATAGACAGCTTTCCATTATAGTGCTTTTGTTCTGATTCCTTCGTACTCCCATACAATTTTTTTTACCCATTTCCAAGCATCATGTACTCCTCCTTCTATTCCATCTACTTTTTTCATCATATCAATAAGTGAGTCTGCTATTTTTTTTATTTTTTTATGTTCCTGAGATAGGTTTTAATAATTTTCCTTCCAGTCATTAGATTATTATTCTTATTCTCGCTGATTTCTATTTTGATTCTTAAGCCGATGCAGTTCTACTTCTAGATGATTTTTTTCAGACG
>ERZ724520.1754-NODE-1754-length-10593-cov-9.869615_pt1 | contig 10593 bp, 6 predicted proteins | sample MGYA00376053_ERZ724520 | MGnify/ENA primary metagenome ERZ724520 (study PRJEB28724, sample SAMN07190886) | activated sludge metagenome | isolation source: activated sludge of sewage treatment plant in Hong Hong | place: USA: Christiansburg, Virginia | collected... | reverse complement strand
CAATCAATCATTTGTTTACAATAAAGTAAAGATTGATGATGAATTAGTAGAAAAATATTTAAAAGACGTAAAACGTAACTACGGCAAGCCTTCTAATCCAGAAGTTGCTGAAGCAAAAGATGTATTATACATTGACATCGTTGAACTAGACGCTGAAAACAATATCGTTGCTGGTGGTATTTTTAAATCAACTAGTATTGGAATTGATCGTTTAAAAAACGAAGCTACAAAAGCTAAATTAACTGGTGCAAAAGTGGAAGATAAAATTGTGCTTAATGCTAATGAATTATACGATTCGGCAGTTGATAAATCAATGTCGTTAGGAATTGATAAAGAAATAGCGGAGAATTTTAGTTCTAATTTACAATTAACGGTTCGCAACATTGCCCGCATGGAAGATGCTGAATTGAACCAAGAGTTATTTGATAAATTATACGGCGCAGGAACAGTCAACTCGTTAGAAGAATTTAAAGATAAAATTAAAGGCGAATTAGCTTTAATGTTTGAGCAAGATACAGACCGCAAGTTTGTTGAAGTCGTAGAAAAAACATTAGTAGAAAAATTAAACATCACCTTGCCAGATGATTTCTTAAAACGTTGGTTAATGGCAGTTAACGAAAAACCGTTAACGAAAGAGCAATTAGAAGCTGAATATCCAGCTTATGCTAAATCAATGCAATGGAAATTAATTGAAAACAAAATCATTAAAAATAACGAGATTACTGTAACTGCTGATGAAGCAAAGGATGAAGCAAGTAATTATGTTCGTTCTCAATTTGCACGTTACGGACAAGTGCCTGACGAAACTGAAGTAGCAAAAATTGTTCAAGGTATTTTAACTAAAGAACAAGAAGCTCAAAAAATATTTGAAGGCTTATATAGCAAAAAAGTATTGGACGTTTTAAAAACTTCTTGTAAATTAGAAACCAAAGAAGTGAGTTATAACGAGTTTTTTGGAATTAAAGACTAAACAATCATTCTTTTAAACTGTTTATACTAAAAAGATACGCCCCATAATAATGCAAGGAGTTTATATAACTAAAGCCGCAAAATTTTTACCCAACAATCCCATTTCAAATGATGATATGGAAGATTATTTAGGGATGATAGATGGCGTGCCTTCAAAAGGAAAACGATTAACTCTTCGCAATAACGGCATCAAAACTCGTTATTACTCTATTGATAAAGAAGGCCACTCTACGCATTCCAATGCTCAAATGGCGGCTTTAGCTATTGAAAAATTAGCAGATGATGCTTTTAAAATAGAAGACATCGAATTATTAGCTTGCGGTACAGCATCACCTGATAACCACATGCCATCGCATGCAGTTATGGTTCATGGCGAGTTAAAACACGGACAACCTTTAGAGTTAATTTCTCCATCGGGTTCATGTTGCGCTAGTATGCAATCATTAAAAACTGGCTACCTATCTATTTTAGCAGGTAATACCACAAATGCCGTTGTTACGGGTTCGGAGAAATTATCTTCATTTATGCTTGCGTCCAACTTTGAAAAAGAGACGGAACGTTTAGCAGAGCTAGAACAAAACCCAATCATTGCTTTCGAAAAAGACTTTTTACGTTGGATGTTATCTGATGGAGCTGCAGCTTTATTATTACAAAATAAACCTCGTGCAAATTCAATCAACCTAAAAATTGAATGGTTAGATATTCGTTCTTACGCTAATCAATTAGAAACCTGCATGTATGTTGGTTCTGATAAAAATGCAGACGGAAGCACCAAAGGCTGGAAAGAATTTACACCAGAAGAATGGTTACAAAAATCTATCTTCTCATTTAAACAAGATACCAAATTATTAGGAAGAGAAATCGTACCAACTGGTACTAAATATTTAAAAGAGATACTGGACAAAAGAGGATTTGATGTAACCACATTAGATTACTTTTTACCGCACTTATCGTCAGAATTTTTTAGAGCGAAAATTGCTGAAGAAATTTTGAAATACGATATTCAAATTCCACAAGAAAAATGGTTTACTAATTTATCTTCTACAGGAAACATTGGCTCAGCCTCTATTTTTATGATGGTAGAAGAGTTAATGAATTCAGGGAAATTAAAAGCTGGACAAAAAATATTATTAATGGTTCCCGAAAGTGCGCGTTTTACTTATGCGTACTGCTTACTAACCGTTTGCTAATTTACTTATCATGAAAAAAGAAGATGTGCCTCAAGATCCCTCTGCCTTGGTAGGTGTAACTCGTGATGTATGTTATGTAAAAGATAAAGACGGAAAATACACTACTGATTTAAGTATAGGTTGGGATGTAAAAAAGCAAGCTTTAGATAATGCATGGGATGATATTAAAGAAAGAGTTGAAGCAGCTGCATTACAAGTAAAAAATGGAGAAATAAGTCCGATATTTTATTTCATGGAAAAAAAATTAATGGATTTAACCTTGTTATCAAGCTATACAGGTTTTTGGAAATGGACTATCAAACGTCATTTTAAACCTTCTGTTTTTAAAAATTTAAGCGATACAAAATTAACAACCTACGCCAAAGCATTTGATATGAGTGTAGAGGAATTAAAAAATTTCGATGGACAATAAATTAATTTTACCCTACAATCATATTCAAACGGCTCATTGCGAAAACGGTGTAGCTACTGGTCTTTTAAGACATCATGGGTTGGAATTTATGACTGAGCCTTTGATGTTTGGTTTAGGTTCTGGTATATTTTATATCCACATTCCTTTTTTAATGGTAAATGGCGGGCCAGCGGTTTCATACAGAAGTATGCCAGGTTGGATTTTTAGTAGAGCCAGTAAATTATTAGGTGTAAAAGTAAATCGCAGAAAATTTAGCAGCGAAAAAGAAGCTTACGATTATTTAAATAAACAAATACAATTAGGAAATCCTGTGGGTTGCCAAGTGGGAGTTTACAACTTACCATACTTTCCTGCCGAATACCGTTTTCATTTTAACGCCCATAATTTAGTAGTTTACGGAAAAGAAAATGGAAATTATTTAGTGAGCGACCCAGTGATGGAAACCGTTACTACGCTTACTGAAGAAGACATGCTAAAAGTGCGTTTTGCAAAAGGACCACTAGCCCCAAAAGGACATGTGTATTATCCTGAAAACGTAAAACAAGTATCAAAAGAACATTTACAAAAATCCATTTATAAAGCTATTCATCGTTCGGCATTTGATATGCTAAACATTCCAGGGCCAATTGCTGGCGTGGATGGCATCAACTATACAGCACGTCAAATTAGAAAGTGGAGAGAGAAGTTAGGTCCGCGCAAAGCAGGCTTATACATGGGGCAAATTGTGCGTATGCAAGAAGAAATTGGAACTGGTGGCGGAGGCTTCCGTTTTTTATATGCCGCTTTTTTAGAGCAAGCAAGCGATATTACAGGAAATCAAAAACTACTAACCTTATCTGATGAGTTTACAAAAGCAGGCGATTTGTGGAGAACAAGCGCTATCAATATGGGACGTATTTTTAAAGGACGCTTAAACGAACAAAAAGATTTTTTAGAAAGCGCTGATATGTTAGATAACATTGCTGCTATTGAACGTGCTGCGTTTAAAGAGTTACGTAAAATCAAAATGTAATTCTTAAATGGAACGCTGATGACGCTGATTTATTAAGAACTTATGTGATAAAAAATAGGAACGCGGATTTAGCGGATACTGCTGATTTTAGAATAGCAGAAATTATTTTTATCCGCATTTATCTGCCTAATCCGTTTAATCTGTGTTGCTATTTAAAGATGTTAGTAAAGATTTATTTAGATTGCAGGTGTCAAATCTTAACCAGTTATAAAAAATCTGCGCTATATGCTTTCTATTCATCAATCCTTAATATATGTTAATGATGGGTTACAATTATTAGTTTGATGTAATCAATCATTAAACCATAAAATATAACCAAAATGAAAAATCTAATCGCAACCATCGCCACTTCTATTGTTTTAGTATTTAGTATGACATCTTGTTTTGATGATACAGATGCATTCGTTCAAAAAATAGAAGCCACACAAACGGAGTTAAAACAACAAGATTCTCTTTTAGTGTCTTACCGTTCGGAGCTATCATCTGTAGCCTTTACAGACACGATTACAAATGCCAATCCAAACGATAGTTTATTCAACAGCCTTTCACAAAAAATCAATCCATTAATTACCCGTTTGGAATTAATGATTGAAAAAAATAAAACTTTAGTTGAGCAAGTGAAAACTAATTCAGGAGATGCAAAACAAGTGGAGGAAGATTACACAGCACAATTGGATGAATTAGAATTAATGAAACCTGAAATTGCTTCTGTAAAAAGTGATTACGAAAAAATAGTTGCTGAAGTTGATGAAGCTTTTAAAAGTGTTGGAGATACAACGAAAGTGAAGTAATTAAAAAAACGAAGCCTCAACGATGTTGAGGCTTCGTTTTACTTATTCAAAACAATTTTCTCTCTCTTCACAATTCTATCATACTGATATATATTCACAAAATAAATTCCGTTAGAGAAATTATCTAAATGCAATGTATGCGAAACGTTAGTTGATGTTTCACTTAATAATAATTGCCCTGTTATAGAAACAACTTCTATTTTTTGTAATTCCGTTTTTGAATTGATTGTTAATGAGCCACTAGTCGGATTTGGATTAATAGAAATGTTATTTCCATTCAACTCTTGTAAGCCAACACTTGTGCCCATTGCCATTAATGTTCCAGTGCCTGATGTTAGCGAAACAACTGCCCCTGAAGCATCTGATTGATTAGCTTGAGAAATCCCCAAATTTAAAACCTGATCAGTTGTTATGGTTGATTTAATTTTATAATGTAAGGTAGCAATTTTCCCATATCCACTTGCATTATTATTAACCGTGTGAGTTGTTGCAGTATAAATTTTCCCTAAAGCTAAATTCAATTTCCTAAAACGTAAATTTTGATAAGAAGGGTCCAAAAACGAATTTTGATATTCGACATAAATATTATTTGTTTCAATTAAAGTTTTATCAAAATCAATTGTAAAAGCAAGACCATTAATATTATTTATCGAATTAGTAATATCTCCTAAATAAATAGACGCGGTTCCCCAAGTTCCTTTAACAACAGATGCCTGATCAGGAACAATGCTGACTTGTGCATTTACTGTTGCTGTTTGTGCCGTTTTAAATACATGTGATGATCCATAATTATTATATATTGCTAAAGTATCCATAGAATTAATCGTCCCATCTCCGTTACAATCACTGTGGGATAAATTTTTACCATTAGTGATGGAGCCCATCCAATTAACCGAAGTTAAAGCATACCAGGCAATCCATTGATACATTCTTACTGGTCCAGTTTGGCCATAATGCAAGCCAAGCTCAAGAACATCCAAATTGTTAGCTATACCATCGCTGTTAGCATCACCCGGCCAAACATCTGCACAGGTGGTGTCCACATTAATGCTTACCGTTTGATTGCCAATACAACCCAGAGAATTTATACCAGTTACTGAATATGTTGTTGAACTTACAGGAATTAAATTTATAGTTTGTGTATTCACCCCCGAACTCCAAGTATAACTTGTAGCACCTGATACGGAAAATGAAACAGACGAACCTCTACAAATTGCTGCAGTAGATGAAGTAATCACAAGTGGAGCATTAAATAGAACTGCTACTGTTGCAGATAATCCACTCCCACAGGAGTTGGTTGGTGTAACAACAATATTTCCTGGACTTAAACTATAGGTTAAACTAATAGAATTAGTATTCATCCCAGTATTTATAATAGAGTTTAATGGTGTACTCCAAACATAACCTGTAGCCCCAACTGACGGAGAAACGGAATAAGATGTTGTGATTCCCGCACATACGGACGTGTATCCTGAGATTGCATATAGAGGTGATGGACAAGGTCCAATTTTAATAACAAAAGGGGCCATCGAACCTGTGAGAGGAGTCCAAGAAACTCCGCTTGTTGGATCAAGATCTACGTTATTAAAACTATTGCCAGAGTACCAAGACCCACCACCGAAAGATCCATTAATATGTAAACTATTATGAGCATCAATAGTAACAGAGAAACACTTATCAAAGCCTAGGCCACTAACTGCTCCAACCCAAATAAAATTTCCTGTGCTATCAAGTCTTAGTATAAATCCATCTATATCTGAGAAATTACTTGTACTCAAGGTATGAGTACCTGATCCTGGATCAAAGTCAACACTTGACTCAAACATACCTACAACGTTTACATTACCTAAAGTATCCAAAGCAATTCCATAACCTTCATCTGCGCTAACACCTCCTACGGATTTTACCCACAATAGGTCGCCAAATTTATCCAATTTTAAAATATAAATATCACTTGACCCATTTGATGACACTGTATACGTTCCAGCACTATTATCAAAATCTATTGGGCCAGTATAGAAACCAGTAGCGTATATATTATCTGAATTATCAATTGCTAATGAATAACCAAAATTATATCCAAGTGCTCCTCCATAAGTATTAACCCAAATAAAATTCCCAATAGAATCTAATTTTTGAATATAAATAGCACTGTTTCCTGAAATTGATTGATTATAAATTCCCAGTCCTGTGTCGAAATCAGTGGTTGCATTAAAATAACCGGTAATCAAAATATTATTATGATTATCAGTTACCATTTGATTTATACTTTGGTAAACAGACCCATCAAATAGTTTTGTGAAAAGTGTGTTTCCTGTATTGCCGAGCTTCAATAAAAAAACATTGTTGCTTCCACTTGACGAAATCATATTGACAGTTGCATTTGGATCGACATCTATAGTTCCATTAAATACGGCCGTTATGAGTATGTTTTGGCTTTTGTCTACTGCCAAACTGGTTGGCGTAGAATTAACAATACTTTTTGCCCAAATAAAATTTCCATTCTGATCGAGTTTTGAAACAAATAGACTATTTGTGAACGAAGGAGCCGAAAGATTGTATATTCCAGAGCTTGGATCAACATCAATTGTTCCTTGGTAAGTGCCTAATAAATATATATTGTTTGATTGATCTATGTTAATAGAAACATTATTACAATTACCTCCATAATTTTTAGCCCATAAAAAGCTCCCGTCTTCAGCAAACTTAATAATAAAATTAGTTCCATTACTCGTTGACATCGTATAGGTTCCTGGTCCCGGATCATAATCAGTAGCTGGAAGACCAACACGTCCTATTACAAATGTGTTGCCATAACTATCACATACGTTTGTCTTGGCTATGTCTACAGATGAATCATCACCGACCATATTTCCCCAATTAAAATTGGGATTTTGCGCCTCGCAATTAGCTCCAACTAAAATAATAACAAATAGCAAAAATATTTTTTTCATGGTGTGAATTTATATACCAAATATAATCCAATTATACCTCAACACCATACCATGAAAGTGCTTTTTAGCACAATTAGATAAAATCATTACTGTAAATTAACATTTGGCTTTGGTTAAAACATTGTGGTTTCAATTTGCAACCTCAAAATTAGTAAAACATAAGTTTAATTTTCAAGGTCGCAAATTGTGTCCTTAGAAAAACAAAATTCACAATAGAAACCCATTAGGTCATTCTTTATTTACTCAAAACAATTTTCTCTCTTTTCACAACACGATTGTTCTGATATACATTCACAAAATAAATTCCATTTGCAAAATTTTGTAAATGCAATATATGAGAAACGTTAGTAGGAGTTTCATTTATTAAAACCTGTCCAGTAATAGAAATAACTTCTATTTTTTGAAGTTCAGTTTTTGAATTAATAGTTAATGAGCCATTAGTTGGATTTGGGCTAATAGAAACTATATTATTATTTAATTCTTGTAATCCAACACTTGTACCTAGTGCCATTAATGTTGCTGTACCCGATGTTAAAGGAGCAATAACACCAGCTGCATCTGATTGATTAGCTTGCGAAATCCCTAAACTTAAAACTTGATCACTTGTTAATGTAGACTTAATTTGATAATACAGTGTGGCAATTTTACCATTTCCGCTCACATTGTTATTTAATGTATGGGTAGTAGCTGTAAATAGTTTACTATTAGCAAAATCTAATTTTCTAAATTTTAAATTTTGCCCAGAATCTAAAAACGAATTTTGATAGTCTATATAAATACTATTAGTTTCAATTAATGTGTTATCAAAATCAATTGTAAAAGCTAATCCGTTAATATTATTAATATTAGTAGTCGCATCGCCCAAATAAATAGATGATGTTCCCCAACTTCCTTTTGTAACTGCTGATTGATCTGGAACAATACTTAATTGAGGATTAACTGTATTTGTTTGTACTGGTTTGAACGCATGTGTTAAACCGTAATTATTATAGATCGCTAAAGTATCATTATCATTAATTGTTCCATCTCCATTACAATCGCTATGATTTAAATTTTTACCATTGGTGATTGTTCCTGTCCAGTTATTTGCAAAGTACGATTGCCACGTGTTACTTGTACTTGCTCTTGGTGGCCCTGTTTGTGTATAATGTAATCCTAATTCTAAAACATCTAAATTGTCTGCAATCCCATCACTGTTTGCATCTCCAGGCCAAACGTCTTGACAAGTTGGGTCTACTGCTATCGTAACTACTGCACTTGTTGTCTCACAAGCATTTGTTCCAATAACTGAATATGTTATCGTTGTGTTAGGCGAAACTGTTGTACTGTAACTAGTGGTTCCTGTATTCCAAATATAATTACTTGCTCCATTTGCAGTGAAAACAACGCTCGTCCCGTTACAAATAACAGATGAGCTAGAAACAGCAGATATAGGTTGAGATGCGCTACTTAATAATATGCTTATATCATCTGACTCAGCATTAGCGGTAGCTATATCTAATTTCCCATCATTATTAAAATCATTTACAGCTAAACCTAAAGGGGTTAATCCAACTGGGTAAATAACAGGTTGCATAAAACCTCCTAAGCCATTACCCTGCATAACATATACGTCATATGTATTAGTGTTTGAAGTGGCTAAATCAATTTTTCCATCACCATTAAAATCTTCTGCTACTATATACCAAGGAAGTGGGTTTACAGTATAAGTATAATTAACGGCAGGCAGAAACAATCCTGAATTTGCACCAATTAAAATTGAAAAAAAGCCTGCTGAATTTGCTGTTGCTAAATCAAGCTTTCCGTCATTATTAAAATCTGCCGCAGCTAACCCAATCGGACCATAACCAATTGCATTTGTTGTGAAAGAAATTATAGATTGAAAAGTTCCATCCCCATTTCCTTTCAAATAAGAAACGCTCTCTAAACTAGGGTGAGAAACCATTAAATCGATCCCTCCATCGTTATCAAAGTCTTTAGAAATAATAGAAAAGGGTTCGTAACTAGTTGGATAAATTATGGCTGCTGCAAAATTACCACTTCCTATACCTAACAGAACAGATATATTGTGAGATCCATTATTTGTAACCGCTATGTCTGCATTACCATCAGAATTATAATCAGCTGTTGTTATTCCCAAAGCATTGGGGTAAATTGCCCCTGTAGAAAAATATACAGTTGAGTCAAAAACGCCATTTCCTAGCCCAAAAAGAATTGCTACGGCTCCATCTCCGCTAGCTACCCCTAAATCTGTCTCTCCATCATTGTTAAAATCATTTGTAACAATTGATATTGGACTAATTACATGATAGCTTAACGGTTGATTAAATTGGCCAGCACCAGAACCAATAAAAACTGAAACATCATTTGAGGTACTATTAGCAACTGCAATGTCATTTAACCCATCATTATTAAAATCAGCAGATGATACTCCAAAGGGTTCTGCGCCGAATGGTCCGAGACCCGGATTAACAGTATAATTTACGGCAGGAGCAAAACATGAACCTGTTGATTGAGAATAAAAATTAATTGAAATAACAATTGCTAATAAGAATAAAAAATATTTCATGATACATGTTTTAATAAAAGTAAGAAATTTAATCTTAATTGTAGAATTATTAAATAAGCCAAAAGTGTGTTTAACTCAATCATTTTTTCTAAGGTTTCAAATTGCAACCTTGGAAAAGCAACTCTGTCATCACAAATTGTGATACCTCTTTTCAAATTATTGAGGTGCTAAAATTGCACCTCAAAGCTTATCGCAAATCGAGATAAGCATTTTCCAAAAACAAAAAACCCCATCCGCTAGCTAGCGGACGGGGTTTTAATTTATCTGTTAAGCTAATTAAGCTTCTTCTTCGATCTCTTCTTTAGATGCCATTAAGCGCTCGTACTCTTCTTTACTACCAACTACGATTTTTTCGTATTGACGTAAACCTGTACCTGCAGGAATTAAATGTCCAACAATTACGTTTTCTTTTAATCCTTGTAATGTATCTACTTTTCCGTTTACAGCTGCTTCGTTTAATACTTTAGTAGTCTCCTGGAACGATGCCGCAGAAATCCAACTGTTAGTTTGTAACGATGCTCTTGTAATACCTTGTAAGATAGAAGTTGCTGTTGCAGGAACTGCATCACGAGCTTCAACTAATTTTAAATCCTTACGACGTAACACAGAGTTCTCATCACGTAATTTACGTGCAGTAACAATTTGTCCACGTTTCAAGTTTTCAGAATCACCTGGCTCAACAACTACTTTTTTACC
>ERZ724520.1745-NODE-1745-length-10623-cov-4.297407_pt1 | contig 10623 bp, 5 predicted proteins | sample MGYA00376053_ERZ724520 | MGnify/ENA primary metagenome ERZ724520 (study PRJEB28724, sample SAMN07190886) | activated sludge metagenome | isolation source: activated sludge of sewage treatment plant in Hong Hong | place: USA: Christiansburg, Virginia | collected... | reverse complement strand
AATGAAAACATGGTAAAAAGATTTCTCAATCAACATATGGAGAATGTTATGCTGTTAATGTTTGAATAACAAGGAAATTAGGTTCGCAAAAAATCGGACTTCGCAAATCCTGCGCAAAATTCGAGAGCTAGAAATTGAAATGCAGTGACACAAAACTTCTAACAGTTTGTAGTGATAGAGGTCCATTTTTGTTGTAACCATCACCCTATCCATCGCCCACCCAAACAATCCAACAATCTCACTTATCATAGGCTGGCTTTCCAGTTTCTAAGCATTCTTTTTAGCGGTTTAAGTGTTAGTGACTTCCTCTGCGTGGAAAGAAGAGAAGGAGTAGTAGTTGATGAGAGATATGAAGAAGCTAAAGGCCGAAAATGAGCTCTAATTGTTTTCCTTGATGAGGTTCATCATAATTTAAATCGGCCTTGTCTCAGTAATTGCTTCAATCATCTATTTTCCATCCACAATCAGATAGTACTTGTCTACCGTCTCTATCAAAACTGAAGACAAATTCTAAACAATCGCAGCACTATCAGGACCTTTTCTTCTACCCTACTCCTCTATCTGCTTAAATATCATTCGTATAACATCCAATTTTAATGCTAATTTCTACGGCTGAGAGCTACTGGATTTGTTGATATCCAGGTTCAGGAAAAGCTGGATAGTGTTAGAGATGGCCATGTGCTGGGAGTGAGCGATTAGGTTATTGAATATTTTAGAGCGGTTATACACCCTTTAAATTGTTTCCTTGTATCGATTGTTCAGCAAACATAGATTAGTCCTAAAAAAATATCCTGCCAGCAAAGGTAAAATATCCTCCTGATCGAGTATCGAAAAGAGAAGGTCAAAATTTAGCATTTCCTTGAGTTATCCCTCTTTGAAGAACCCGTTAAGGATGCAAGTAGTCTAGGTTTCGATTAGCTAAATAACTTGAAGCGGTAATTTGTATTTGCGATCATTGGAGTCTGAAGGTTGAGGAGCCACTGTCAAATAGCAAACAGCTTCAGAAATTAACCAAGAGTTATTAGTAATATAGTCCAGCAGCTTAGGGTTATAAGATTTTATCTATTGAAAGAACTAGGGCATCGCCAGCAACTGATGCAATTTCGGTTTAGTCTCGACAATAGCCTATATTTGCTTGGAGGCCGTCTTACCGTACCAAGTAGTCATCGATATTTAGAAATATTATATCATTCGCTTCAGCTCATACCATTTTAAAAATAAATTAGCCTCAACCCATGAAATTAACAATCAAACAAAGGTAAAGGTAAATTATCGTTTATAATGCTGAAATTATCTAAAATAATAAAAAAAACAATTATATTCCCTGAATGAAAAGTAAGTAATTAGCTGATATGTATATTTAATTCTAGAAACATTTGCTGGCAACTATTACACTATTACCAAAATCAAAATTAAAGTTCACCCTTCAAAAATAGCCAAAATTCCCTTGATTCTTTGTATTTATTTTTTACAAAACAGTACATCTTCCCGAAGTTCGTGAGTATTCTATTTGACAGCTATTTTAATATCATGCTCGCCAAAAACATTTGTACTAAGTTCTTATATTTGAGTCCTCATCGACTCATTTATGCTCGCCTGCTTCTTTCTCATTTCCTAGAATTTATTTTTTATCTATTTCCTAAATCAACCAATTATTACTGCTTTTTCTACATATTATCTCGCAGCTCCTCAATCTTTAGTTGCAGCTACTCAAACATCCCCTTCTCATTCGACTGACAAATTTTCGGTGACATGAACCTACTCGATTCTTATCTCCCCCCTTCCCTTGGAGAATATACCAACGACTGCTGTTTTAATATCGAAGGAAATGTAACAAAACTACTGCTCCTCGCCTTAAATTTATCGAACACCGACTGCAGATTCCTCATTTACTCTCTTACCTTGATCAATGCACAGCTACCTCATTACTGAATGCCTCTCTAAAACTACTCTGTTCCCGAGACAAAATAGTGACCTCCTCCCGTATGCTCAGCACCTGCGTTACCACCGTATTCAACTCCCTGCAAAACACCTCGTGAATTTGCTTATCGATCAGCTCGATTATCGTACCCGCCACCTCACTCACTATCAAATTCAGCTACTGTTGCGAAATGTTCTCCAACTGAAGCTTACGAAAGTGATCCAAAAATTTAGGACCACTCTCTACCTTTTACTCAATCCCAGACAAAGATTCCCCAAAATATTAGTTACTCGCCTCTCCCTTTATACACACATCCGTCGAACAGCCGCTGCTATAATTTTCATCGCCGCACGATTAAATTAACATCTTTTTTATATAATCGGCTCATTATAATAACACATCATCAATGCTATAACTCTCCTGGCTATAAAAATTCGCAATCAACGTCCTCAAACAGGGACACATCCCAGAACACATCGCCTTCATCATGGACGGCAATCGCAGGTTCGCCAAACATCAAAATAACAAAGCTCTTTCCGGACATGCCGAAGGAGCCCAAACCTTAAAAAAATGTCTGCTCTATTGCTTGTAACTCGGAGTCAAGTACGCTACATTTTACGCATTTTCCTTGTAAAACTTCAAGAGGACCGAAGAGGAAGTCAACTTCCTTATGAACCTAGCTAGAAACTAGTTTATCAAACTGTCGTAGATCTACTAGCAGGACAACTTTGTAGAAATCGTCACCAAAAATAACGTAAAAGTAGTAGTCGTTGGAGATCTGGACGGCTGCCTCAAAGAAAAGTTTCCAGATGTGCGCGAAAACTTCGCAAAACTGGAAGAACGAACTAAAAACAACACCAAAATGACTCTGTACATCTGTTTTGCCTACGACAGCATTTTCGAATACAACAGAGCAGTGGAACTAAATACAGTCCACAAAAGTGCTTCATAATAAATAATCGACAAACAAACCGAGTAAACACGATTTATGGAGAGTCTCATGATCCCTCATCCAGTGGATCTGCTGATCAGGACTTCCAACGAGTATAGACTTAGCAACTTCATGCTAGCTCAAATCAAGTACGGACTCATCTAAATCTAAAAAGGCTTTTGGCCAGCATTCAACCTATTCACGCTGGGCAGAATATTGCTGAAGTACAACTACTATTACAACGAAATAAAATGCAAAAAAATTAGAAACTAGACTCACCCAAAATAACTATGAGTGATAGAAACAACTGTTTATATTCAACAACCTTATTGATTAACAATATCATTCAGTCAGTCAAACTGAAGTCCAATATCTTCTACTTGAATTTGTCCACAAATTTTTCAAATTACTCCCCCTATTTTTACAGATACTGCCGATAAGTCAATATAGATGTTTTTACTTTTTTTAACATCTAACAGCACTTAGGACAGCGATTTACATCATTAAATAACAATTGCTCAATCTTCCCTTCCACACCCTTCACCTCTTACAACTAAATAACTCAACTATTACTCGAAAAGCAAATATATTCTCCTTCTCCGTCAGCACGTCATTCAATAACTCAAAAGAAACGTTATTGTTATAATTCGACTTTGATTTGGTACCGCTCGACTGCTGATGGTTGATAATCTCCTCATAAATCTTTATTTTTTTTTAACTGTTTATCTCCGATGTCTTTTTATGAATCTGCTCCATCAAATCGCTATTCTACGCCCTCAAAACGAGACAGTCGCCCTTCACCTTCGCCAAATTATTCTCAATATCCTCGATCCGTTTAGTCAGACTTTATAAATACTAACTTACATCACATTCTTTTCCTGTAGATCTACTATCAATCTCTATTTCAATTTCATATTCTTCTCCCTAAATAACACCCTCAATACTTCTTCTATAATTCAAACGTCCGCGCCTTCAGTTTTCGATATTCTTCGACCAATTTCTTTATGGCCGCACTCGATTTCTAACTACACTATTTTTATATCTCCGCCAAACAGTCCTACTCAAAGTCCTTATTGTTTCGAGATGTCAGTCCACTCTTTCTTTGTATTAATTTACATGTTTTAGATTTCTGAGAAAATGTAGAAAGATTAATGCTACTCTCATCCTACAAAATAACACTATCTCTCGTCGAAAAGACATCCCACTCCGACAGATCCTTCACCTTATGGTTCAAAGATAATTTCTACAGCAAATCATTGGCAGTTGATAGTATTTCCGCTTCTTTAGAGTACAACTGATTAGAAGCAATTTTTATGTACTTTGAACATATATTACGCTGAATCTCGAACTGCTGAAACAATCTCTCCTCCTAACCGAGTAAAGTCCGTTGGCATTATTAATACATGTCGTTTTTTATTCTAATAACTGATCACTTCTATTAGTTATAATCAAGATCGATTCAGTAGCCTATGTTTTTCAGATGATAACAAACATCAATACACCCCTATCTCAAAACATTATTATTTAGAAAATATACCACCTTCCGCAATCTCAAATTAAAAGTAAAATTCCCAAAATAAACTACCCTCAATACAACTGAAGTACCAAATTAAGAATTATTTTCATAAAATGGGAAGTATCAGAAATCATTAATTTTCCCGTTACAAACTTTCACTATTTATTTCTTCAGTTTTTATTTGGCAAGCTGCTTGTGATCAAATTCACATTTGTGATCCTCAGGCATGCGGTGGCCATTGCAAAATACATAGCTGCATCTGCACTCTATTCCCAAGAGCCCAACCTTCTTGTTGCAATCGAAACATCTTTTTCTATCCTTTTGCTCCTTTTTTACCGGTTCTAAACTCAGCTATTCCATTGCCTCCACCACCTATTTCTCAGCCACGCTTATTGGAGTAGCCGTTTGAGCTGGAGATTTTTCAATGATTTCTTCCTTTTTCGTTTCGGTCACCTTTCTAATTTAGTCTGGTTTTACTTGTAGCACGACGAACAAAGACCATTGTAAGTCTCAGAACCGTAAAAAGTAACACACTCACTGCACAGATTTGACGCCTTCTTGTTTTCCAACCCTTGCTCTAAGCTCATTAATAATTTTAACTTTGATTTAGTTATATAACCTATTCCATAAACCATCAGACATTAATAGGCTACCTAATTAAATATAGCCCAATCTTAATCAACTCTTAATGCATCCTCATCCGATCAGAAAAATGAAATTTTATTTATATACTCTTTTAATTTGGGATTTTAAGTCCGAAACAATAATTTTAAATGTTAGCAGAATTAATTACCTATTTTTATTGAACTAAAACATTACTTATTTACCCGTTAAACAAGTCAAAATCATCACTATTTCATCAATATTTAAGTCAATTTTATAATCACAGTATTTTCATTCATTTTTACTCAATCTATTCCTCAGAATCCTCTTCAATGGTAATCTTTTTAAACTATGACTTCGGAATCAACGAACTCTCAAGCTCATTGATCTAATCTTGGCTCATCTCCTCTCTTAGCTCCATCATTTCTTTATTCACTTCGTTATTTTCAGGTTCTATCTTGATTATCTCCTTAAAACAACGGTATCCCTCTACTTTTTTTTCTAAATATATTTACTGATACTTAATCCTATCAAAGCCTTCGCCTTTCGATGCCAAGCCTTTGTGTAAGTTGAATTTTAGTTGAGAGCTTTCTCACAGTCACTGATACATAACTGATAGTCTACTTAGAGTGATAGTTACCTTTCTTTTTTAAATGAGCTAAGGCCCTATTTCCATAAGCTTGATATGATTTCGAATCAAGCTATAAACTTTTTGTATAATATTGTATAGCTTCATCAAAATCCTTGCTTTTGATAGCTTCATTGCCTTTCATTCTCTACTTCTCAGCTCTCTACGCATTCTTTTTCTAATCTTTCACGTTTCTCTCATTATCAAAATATTTCTAATAATCTTCAAGGTTAGTTTCAATATTTTGAGTTTGCTGTTGCTTTTTGCTCACCACAGACTCCCATTAATTAAGCTACTAATCAATATGCTCCTTTAAATCAGCAGGTATGTTGTTATCGTTTTTAATCCTCCTAAATCGAAGACCAAATACTTGAAAGAAGAATCTAATTATTCCATCCGCGCATAACACGCATCTTTTAACTCTGAATAGTAGTTTCCATCTTCTTATATCAGTCGAATAGCTCGTTTTAGATGAGATATTTTAGTTGTTTACTGAATCCAACTGAAATCGATCGTTTATAGCTTAATGTCCTGTAGCGTAATTGACATCCTTTATTATTAATAATTTGATTAAACAAATTTTAAATTTTAAATCAAAGAGAAACAATTTAATAATGCTATACATTAACTGAAGAGGCAATTAATATTTTACAAGGTTTATATTTGCCTTCAAAATAAATTTTATAATTTGTTGAATAGAAAGATGCCCAGATAAGAAATATCCCTCCTCCTAAAACTGAAATACGGCGCAGATCTTCATTCGAACCACAAGCAACATAAGCCAAGAGCCAGATAGTAAATCGAAATTCTTCTCAAAAATAAATATTGCCTATCCCTCCACCAAAAACATCACCACCATGCTGAAGAACAAACAACTACAGCCTGATGCAATGTGATTGGCATACATTTATTATAAACAAACTAATTAGTCCTATTTACAGAATTAATATATTCAGAATAAAATAGATAGCCGGAACCTTTCGAACAAGTTAAAGACAATTATTTTTTCTTTTATATTTATAAATGTTTGCATTCAGAACTAAATTTTATAATTTGTTGAATAGAGTAATGCCCAAGGAAGAGATCTCCTCACTTTTAAAACTCAAATACAACGCAGATCTGCATTCTCCCCCAAGCAAAAACAACACCCAGGAATTAAAGCAAAAATAACCCACACACCCCTATAAACCAAGAGCAAGATAATAAATAGAGTTTCTCCTCAAAACCAAATATAACATTTCACTTATCCCAAAAGTACCCCAAAAAGCGAAACACGAAGAAAAGTAAAAACACCAATAATAAAAACCATAACTTAAGTTTGAGATAAAAGCCCCCAAAGGAACTCGAGATTATTATCCTGATCAAATGGCCATTCGAAGAAAAGTAATCGATACAGTAGTCGATGTATTTAAAAAACACGGAGGAGTCTAAATTGATACACCCGTATTTGAGCTAAAGGAAGTGCTTACAGGCAAATATGGAGAAGATTCAAAACTTATATACGACTTAGACGATCAAGGAGGCGAAAAATGTTCATTAAGATACGACTTAACAGTCCCATTTGCCAGATTCATGGCCAACAACACCAACATTCAAAAGATAAAGCGTTTCCACATCGGTAAGGTATACAGAAGAGATCAGCCTACCATTACCAAAGGTAGATTCAGATAGTTTTATCAATGTGACTTTGATATTGCTGGTAAGTATGATGCCATGATTCCAGATGCTGAGGTTTTAGCAATCATGCAATAGATCTTGGAAGCCCTTTAAGTTAAAGAATTTTTGGTCAAAGTTAATCACAGAAAAATACTAGAAGCAGTCATCAGTTAGGCAGGATGCTCACACGACTTATTCAAAACTATTTGCTCCTCAGTTGACAAACTTGACAAACTGCCTTGGAACTAGGTTCAAGCTGAACTAATTACTAAAGGTGTTACTCCATAACAATGCCAAGTCATTGGAAAGTTAACTGCATTCAAAGGAGATCCTTTGTCGTTATTGAAAGAGCTTAAATAAACAAAAGCATTTGCAAAATAAGAGAAAAATCTTGAAGAAACTTTTGTTTAAATGAACAAATTGTTTACCTACTTAGCTGCAATGAAAAAAATCGCAAAAGTTTCCTTTGATCTTTCATTAGCTAGAGGCTTAGATTACTACACTGGAGTTATCTATGAAATTGTACTAACAGATAAAACTACAGAACTTGGTTCGATTTCAGGAGGAGGCCGCTACGATAATTTGATTGGAATGTTCTGCCAGCACCAAATCCCTGCTGTTGGAGGTTCCCTAGGAATTGAAAGACTTTTCACAATTCTAGAAGCAAAGTTTAAAGGTAAAGTTAAACAAAATGCATGTGAAATTTTAGTAGGAACAGTGGGTAATGTTTCTGTTGAATCAAAACTATAAATTTTATCTCAATTGTGGGCAGGTAACATCAAAGCAGAGGTAATTATAAAATAATTCAGACAATGTATCTCTAAAAAGCAAAACCGAGAAAACAGATCGAGCATGCTTTCGAAAACTAAATTCCAATGATTTTATGGCTTGGCGAAGAGGAGCTTAAAACCGGGATAGCTAAACTCAAGGTACCTAACATTAAATTCAGATTCTTTACAAACAGGAAGAAGTCCCCATCAAACTTGACAACATTGTACACAATATCTCACCATATTTGAATGATTTTAGGAAAGACTATTTAGAGGGCAAAGTTATACTCACTGATGATGCACCAAAGGTTAAAAAAGCTTGATATGCATTCAAAATGTCTTACTTATTATTTATTAATAAATAGAACAAGTATAAATCAGCGTTTGGTCGTAACTTTCTTAATGGGTCTTTTTTCGATTGACTATTTTGGTTTCTGGACGGCTGAACGAAGAATTGAAGTACGACTTTGTATGTCTATTCGTGACTCCAATTTTTAAATTTCCCTAATTTCCCTCTCCTTTTCCTCTAATTTTTTATTCAGAGTAAGAATATCAGGATGATACTAAAATTATTTGTTGATCTAGTTCATTTGCCTGGTGTTGTCTCTGCTCTTTTATTCCAGCTCCCGAAGAGTCTATAATAATCCTTCGGCCGCATCTTTCTGAGATTACTTTAGAATAATAAACTATTTTTGGTATCTTTTCTAATTATCAATCTCTTTCTTCACTCCTTTCAACTTGCTCTACAACTGAGCCAATTCTTTTATCATCATCCTATTGCTTTTTAAATTCTACTAATTCCGTTTCTTAATTTTATTATTAGCCTATTTGGATTCAAAAAATTTCTATTACAACTCACTATATCGCTACTCCAATACATTTATCCTCTATCGCTCAATCTTCTGCTTCTATGCAATGATTCTATTCTCCAAATTATTTGTGTACTTCAAAAGATTCTTTGAAAAAAAATTAGTAGTGTTATGATCATATTCGTCCGATATTGAAAACAACTTTGAAATGTAATGTTTAATCCCATTGATTTCACAAAAATTAGTCACATCGTTTACCTTTTTCAATCTATTATCCAGTATCTGATGTGTTTTATTGAAATTGATGTCAATTATCAGTACTTATTTTTCTTAAATGAATGCCAAAAGTTTAGATTCATATTGCTAATGAAAGGTTTAGTTAATTACTACTTCATTGAAACTAGTCAGTACATGGTTAGAAGTCAGTGAAAATGTGTTTAATAGATTATCATAAGTGAACGGTTATTCATTCTTGAAAACCTATTTCAAATAATTTTCATAAATTTACTAATGATACACCAAAGATGCCTCGTACAGCTATTTAAAAATTGAAGCAAAAATTTTATCTATTTTAAGGTTACTCTTTTTATTCATATATTTTACAGTGTTAATCAGTATCTTACAAAGCACATTCCCTGTAAATCGAAGTCCCCTATAATTTTTACATGCGATCGACTGAAATAAATCTACAATGGAGTGAGACACTCGTTTTACAAATGAAGGGTTTATGCTCCTCAAATTGTCATTCAGAGACATAATAAGTATTTCTTTAGATTGACCATCAATCAAAAATGGATCCTATAAGGGTATGTATCGACCATGACTAAAATAATTTTATATATTTTCAATTTTCATTTGATTGATCCTCTCATTATGAAAATAAAAAAGAGCGTTCGGCCAATACGAATCTACTTTTGTAGTTTGCTGCCCTTCAATCAAGATCCTATTTTGACTTTGGTAAATTTAACCAAGCAACTGTTGTTAAAAGGCTTCGATCTTTGGTTATTTTGATTAATTAGCATCAAATATTCTATTTTTCTTTTTAATTTGTTGAAGTTGAGGACTTACTATTACAACTGTTGAACTCAGCACCATAAAAAGATCCATCAAAATTTGGTCGTTTCTCTTGAGCGGCTCGCCAGTAAAAGTAATTCCCCTAAACTAAACAATGAAAATTTTGAGTTTAAGGTTGTAGCTATAGGGTATAGACCAAACATATAACCCAACCTACTCTGACGAATCGTTAGAATTGGTAAACTAATTTGCAAATAAGTTACGTGGCTCCCCTGCACTGCGGACAGATTCAAAACTGTATCAATAACCAAATTTTTGCAGGACAACTTGCTTCCAACAAATCCTATGAAACATACCTAATTGGTCGAATATTTCTGGAGCAAATACAAAGTTTATTCATCTATATGAACTTCCTCATTAGAAGAATAATAAGCCAAGCGAATAATTTCTCCAAATTCCTCATTGGGCTCAACATATCTCGCAATCGCCGATTTTTAATCCGCAAAAGAACAGTTATCAGTTTTTTACGATACTTCCATCTATTAGACTTTTAACTAATTTGCAATGCTTGGCGAATACTCGTAGATTTTGTTAGTCATAATTTAAATTTGTGCTTCGTAGCAATAATCATACCAACTCTCTCTTTAGCCATTCGGTCGATTAGTTTCAGCGCAAGGATTCAATATTATTAATGTTAACAAAATCATCTAAATCAAATTAACCACACCCATCCGAGTCAGTAATTTAAAAATTACTCTAAGCCTAGCAAATTATA